>TARA_B110000305_G_scaffold26357_1_pt1 | contig 18178 bp, 16 predicted proteins | sample TARA_B110000305 | Tara Oceans TARA_B110000305 (sample SAMEA4397930) | marine metagenome | biome: Polar Biome; feature: [SRF] surface water layer (ENVO:00010504); material: water (ENVO:00002006), including particulate matter (ENVO:01000060) such as... | depth 5 m | reverse complement strand
AAAAAAACTCAAAAAATATAGATATTTCTTATATTCCTTAAGTGGGAATTTATGATTTTTATCTATTTATGTTAATTCAAGAGCAATTGAATTAAACTATAATTGCTATTCTTATATAATATGGCTTTTTGAGGTAAATTCCAATGTCTGTAGCTAAGGAAATTAACGTCACTCCGTTATATCAAATGCATTTAGATGCTGGAGCTAAAATGGTTCCCTTTGCAGGATATGAGATGCCTGTCAGCTATCCCTTGGGTATAAAAAAAGAACATACCCATGCGCGTGAAAAAGCTGGTCTCTTTGACGTTTCACATATGGGACAGATAAGACTTACTGGAACAAATGCAAATAAAGCACTAGAAAAATTAGTTCCAGTTGATATTATTGATTTGCCTTTAATGAAATTGCGCTATGCTTTGTTTACTAACGAATCTGGTGGTGTAATGGATGACTTAATGGTCACAAATCTTGGCGAAGATGGTTTATTTTTAGTTGTAAATGCTGCTTGCAAGGATAATGACTTTGAACATTTACAGAAATCGATTGGCGATGAATGTAAAGTAGAATTTATTGAAAACCTTGCATTGCTTGCTCTTCAAGGGCCAAGAGCGTATGAGGTGTTGTCTGAAATTGAGCCTTCTATTAGCGAGATGACATTTATGACGGCTAAACAGCTTAAGCTAAATGGAATTGATTGTCTCATTACTAGATCGGGGTATACGGGTGAGGATGGTTTTGAGATTTCGCTACCAGCTGAAAGTGCCCAAGACTTTGCGAAGCTTTTACTTCAAAGTAAAGAGGTTGAATGGGTTGGGCTTGGTGCTAGAGACTCGCTCCGCTTAGAGGCGGGCTTATCCCTTTATGGACATGAGCTTGACAATCACCATACCCCTGTTGAGTCATCATTAAGTTGGGCACTCTCTAAAGTTCGAAGAACTGGAGGTGCAAGACAAGGTAATTATTTAGGGTATGACATAGTAAGGAGTCACCTTGAAAAAGGAGTTCACTCTAGAATTGTGGGTATACAACCAGAAGGGAAAATGCCTGTAAGAGATGGTGCTGTGATTGAAGATGAATTAGGTAATGAGGTAGGACTGGTTACAAGCGGTGGCTTTGGACCAAGTGTTAATCGGCCAGTTGCTATAGCAAGACTTCAGCAAAGCTGTATAGAAGAAGGCTCTAAAATTTTTGCTCTAGTAAGAGATAAAAAAATTGCAGTTGAGGTCGTAGAGTTGCCATTTGTTAAGCATAGTTATTACAGAGGTTAAAAGATTATTATTAGGAGAAAAATATGAGTATTAAATTTTCAGAAGACCATGAATGGATTGAGCCACAGGGAGATGATCTTGTCGTTATTGGAATAACGGATTTTGCACAAGAGCAGTTAGGAGACCTAGTTTATGTAGAGTTACCGGAGGTTGGGGATGACTGCAGCAAAGGAGAGAACATTTCTGTTATTGAGTCAGTTAAAGCCGCTTCGGACTTAGTTGCTCCAGTTTCTGGAACAATTGTAGAGGTTAATGGTCGCTTGGAAGATGAGCCAGAGCTTGTAACAGAAGACTCTATGGGAGAAGGTTGGTTCATCAAAGTTAAACTATCAAGTCCTAAAGAGTTAGATGATCTAATGGACGAAGCTTCCTACAAAAGCTTTATCGAGGAATAAGGAAACAACTCAATGGCTAAAAAAATTGAAGATTTATTAAATAATGATGCTTTTACAACAAGACACATTGGCTCATCAAGTGACCAGAAGGAGCAGATGCTCAATTATCTTGGTTTTGATAACTTAGATAAGTTAATAGATGAAATTGTTCCAGATGTTATTCGTCGTAAAAAGCCAATGAAAATAGCCAAGGGCATGTCAGAGTTAGCGGCACTAAAAAAATTAAGAAACCTAGCTAGAATGAATGTTCGTTATAAGTCCTTTATTGGTCAAGGTTATTACAACACAATTACTCCTCCAGTGATTCAGCGTAATATCCAAGAAAATCCAGCTTGGTATACTGCTTATACTCCTTATCAGCCAGAGATATCACAAGGTCGCTTAGAAGCGTTAATGAACTTCCAGACTATGGTCTCAGACTTAACTGGTATGGATTTAGCAAACGCCTCAATGCTTGATGAGGCTACTGCATGTGCCGAAGCTATGACTTTATGCCACAGAGTTAGTAAGTCTAAGAGTAATATATTTTTTGTGGCTAAAGATTGCCTGGCACAAAATATTGAAGTAATTAAAACTAGAGCTGAGCCATTAAGTATTGAGGTTGTTGTTGGAGATCCATTGATTGAACTTAAAGAGCTCGATTGTTTTGGTGTCTTACTTCAATATCCAAATACATTTGGTGGTTATAGTGACTTCACAAGTTTAATAGAGTCGGTTCATCAAAAAAATGCACTTGTTGCTGTTAGCGCCGACCTTCTTTCATTAACGCTTTTAAAGCCACCAGGTGAAATGGGTGCAGATATAGTGGTAGGCAACACACAAAGATTTGGTGTTCCAATTGGCTATGGTGGGCCACATGCTGCTTATATGTCTATCAATGATAAGTATAAGAGGTCGATGCCTGGTCGTATTATTGGAGCGTCAGTTGACACTACAGGTAGGCTAGCTTATCGACTTGCATTGCAAACTAGAGAACAACATATTCGACGTGAAAAAGCAACAAGTAATATTTGTACTGCCCAAGCTCTTTTGGCAATCATGGCAAGTATGTATGCTGTTTACCATGGGCCAGAAGGCCTAAAAAATATTGCAGATCGAATATTTCGTTATACAAGTGTTTTTGCTGATGGTATGACAGAGATGGGTTTTCGTATCTTAAATGAAACATTTTTTGATACATTGACAATTGAGGTTGAAAACTCAGATGCTGTTGTCATGCAAGCTGAAAAAAATGGTTACAATGTAAATGTTTTTAGTAAAACGCTAGTGTCAGTCTCATTTGATGAGCTAAGCATGCCTGAGGATATTGAGTATTTATGGAAAATATTTAATACAGAATCTAATCAAGATACACAAACTGTATTTGAAAATAACAAAACTCAAATTCACCAAAACTTGAAAAGAAGCTCTAAATTTTTGACTCATGACGTTTTTAATACCTATCGCTCAGAAACAAATATGATGCGTTATATTCGTTATTTGGGGGATAAGGATATTGCACTTGATCGCTCAATGATTCCCCTTGGTTCTTGTACAATGAAGTTGAATGCTGCAGCTGAATTAATTCCTGTATCTTGGCCAGAATTCTCCCAAATTCACCCAGCAGTTCCAATGAATCAAGTCATTGGTTATCAAGAAATGATTAGTGAGCTTGAAGAGATGCTTTGTGAAGCGACAGGATATTCAGCAATATCACTTCAGCCTAACTCGGGTGCACAAGGCGAGTATGCAGGCTTAATAGCTATTCGCGCTTATCATAGGAGTAGAGGCGATGAAAATAGAAATATTTGTTTAATCCCTTCTTCGGCACATGGAACGAATCCAGCATCCGCGCAGATGGCTGGTATGAAAGTAATAGTCGTTGATAGTGCCGATGATGGCAACATCGATCTCTTGGATTTAAAAACAAAAGCAAAAGAACATGCAGCTGATTTAGCAGCAATAATGATTACCTACCCCTCTACTCATGGGGTATTTGAGAAAGATGTTAAAGAGGTTTGTGAAATTGTTCATGGTTTTGGCGGCCAGGTTTATATTGATGGCGCTAATATGAATGCAATGGTCGGTGTATCTGCTCCTGGTGAGTTTGGCGGTGATGTATCACACCTAAATTTACATAAAACATTTGCCATTCCTCATGGCGGCGGCGGTCCAGGTGTTGGACCTATTGGTGTTAAAGAGCATTTAGTTCAATTTTTACCAACAACGCCCTTAAACAATACCGATGTTGGAAGTATTTCAGGTGCTCCATGGGGATCGGGTAGTATTTTACCAATCAGTTGGATGTATATTGCAATGCTTGGTAAGGAGGGTCTTTATGAATCCACGTGTAATGCAATATTAAATGCCAACTACATATCAAAGAAACTAGAAGAGCACTATCCCATACTTTATAGTGATGAGAATGGCAGGATTGCCCACGAATGCATTATTGATATTAGGCCCATCAAAGACACAGTCGGAATTAGTGTTGACGATGTAGCAAAACGATTAATTGATTATGGTTTTCATGCTCCAACTATGTCATTTCCAGTTGCTGGAACGTTGATGATTGAGCCAACAGAATCAGAATCATTGGATGAGCTTGATCGGTTTTGTGATGCTATGATACAAATTCGAAAAGAGATCCAAAAAGTAGAGTCTGGAGAGTATTCTACTGAAGATAATCCATTGATTAACTCCCCACATACTTTAGAAATGGTAACATCAACTGACTGGAGTTTTTCATATTCCAGAGAAGAGGCAGCATATCCTGTTGAAGGTCTTAGGCGCGTTAAGTATTGGCCGCCAGTTTCCCGAGTGGATAATGTCTATGGAGATAAGAACTTAGTTTGCTCTTGTCCAAGTATAGAAGACTATAGATAAAATTTTATGAAATCATTTTTGATTAGTGTTTTAGGTGATGATAAGCCAGGCCTTGTTGATGGTCTGTCAAAGATAATAGTGGCCAACAATGGTGATTGGATAGAAAGCAATATGTCTAGTTTTGAAGGAAAATTTGCCGGAATTCTAAAAGTTAATGTTCCATCTAAAAATGCTTCTCAATTAAGTCAAGAGTTGATTTCATCCTCTTTGGGTCTTGAAGTGGCATGCCAAGAAACTTCTCCCATAGAGCAAACCAATGTTAAAAGCTATAATATTGAGCTTATTGGCCAAAATCATGTCGGTATCATCAATAAGCTTTCTCATGTCTTGGCTGATGATTTACAATCAAATGTGGAAGAGCTAAAGACTGAAATAATTGATGCTTCGATGTCTGGAGAGCAGCTTTTTAAGGCACAAATAACCCTTCATTTGCCTGCTGCGCTTGATGAAAGTGTTATTAGAGATAAACTAGAGAAAATTGCTGATGAAATGATGGTGGAAATTTATTCTTACGAAAGTTAGGTTATATATTTACTACCGTTATTATTTATTTAAAACTTCCGCAAGCTATAAATGATCCGTTCCGATAGTTGGGTTTCCCATAATTAAAAAGACTATTGTCGGGAAGTGTAACTGAACCTCCAGCCCATCTTAATACTGCATCGCCAGCAGCAGTATCCCACTCCATTGTTGGGCCAAACCTAGGGTACACATCGGCCTCCCCACAGGCAACTAAACAAAATTTTAATGAAGAACCAATTGAAGTCGTGTTTTTAATTTTATGATCTTTTAACCAGGCTTCTGTTAATTCATCGCGATGAGAGATGCTAGCTACAGCAACAGCTCCAGATGGAGGTAATGCGCGAACTTTAATAGGCCTAATTAAATTGTTTGATTCCTCAAAAGAACCTGAAGAGCTTGATGCAAAAAACATTCGATTAAGAGCTGGCGCATATACGATACCCAGTGTTGGAATGCCGTTCTCAATAAGTCCAATATTTACGGTAAAAGAGCCCAAACCATCTTTCTTAAGAAATTCTTTAGTACCATCGAGTGGGTCAATAAGAAAAAACTGGCTTGCTGATTCTAATTTATGACTCATTGAGTTTTCTTCTGAAATTATTAAAATATCTGGAGCAATATCTTTCAGTTTTTTAAGAATGATATATTCAGCAGCTTTGTCAGCAAGAGTAACAGGTGAGCCATCTTCTTTATAACTAGCTTCTATTGAGCTGGCATAAATTTTCATGATTTCATTACCAGCATCTCTGGCTGCTATTTGAAGTTCTTTCAGTAAGAAAGGGTAATTAATAGTGAACATTTTTTAATGCAAGTATTTTAAGAATACTATTAAGTAATAATATTATGCTCTGGACCAAATGGAAATTTAGTAATGTCATAAGCGCTATCTTCAGTTAAAACCATAACATCATGCTCACGGTAACCTCCAGCACCTGGTTTTCCTCCAGGAATCATAATCATTGGCTCCATTGAAACAACCATATTTTTTTGTAGAACTGTATCAATATCTTCTCTTAGCTCTACCCCAGCTTCACGCCCATAGTAATGAGACAAAACTCCAAAGGAGTGACCATATCCAAAAGTTCTACTTTCAAGCAAACCGTACTCTTCGAAAATTTTATTTAACTCCAGCGCGATATCTTTGCACGCAACTCCGGGCTTGATAAGCTTCATTCCTTCCTCATGAACCTTTACATTAATCTCCCATAATCTCATTGATTCATCATCAACATTGCCATAGAATAAAGTTCTTTCAAGTGCAACGTAATATCCAGAAATCATTGAAAAACAATTAAGGCTTAGGATGTCACCTTTTTGAACCTGTCTAGTGGTTACAGGGTTATGTGCTCCATCAGTATTGATACCAGACTGAAACCATGTCCACGTATCCATAAGTTCCGAGTGGGGAAAGCGCTTAGCTATTTCTCTGACCATCGCTTGTGTTGAATGAAGTGCTACTTCATGTTCAGGAACTCCTTCTTTCACAGCTTCAACGAGAGCCATACCACCTATATCACAAACATTTGCACCCTGAATAATATGAGAAATCTCCTCGTCTGATTTTATAGATCGCATTTTCATACAATCGAGCGAAACATCAAGAAACTTCGATTTATTAAATGCAGCTTTAAGTTTATCTAAGCGTTCTTTGGTAATATGATCATGCTCAATACCAATGTTATCACCATTGTTTACAAGCTGCTGAAGCGCATAAAAAAAACTATCTTTTTGCCAGTCTGTGTAAACTAAATTCTCACCAAAAGTTCGTCGCCACGGTTGGCCACCATCAATATTTGCAGTGACAGTTGTTGCTTTCTCCTGTGTTACAACAAGCGCATAAGGCCTGCCAAAAGAGCAATAGAGAAAGTCACTATAATAGTTAATACTATGGATAGAGGTAAAAATAATACTATCTATATTGTTTTGAGCCATATGAGTTCTGAGGCGTCCTTGGCGATTTTGGAATTCTTTGTGACTAAATGTATGAGTTATATTTTCACCATTTGGAATAACTATTGTGCGCGGCATGTTCATAAGGACCTCTTTTTCATGAGTTAATTTTTCTATCGATGTTAGATGTTTTCTTTAAATATGGCAAGCTTTTTCATGGACATTTTTGGACCATTCTAAGTCACAATGAGATTAAAAAACTTTTTTACTGTGGTTTTTTTAAAACCGTTTCACGAATAAATGTATAAAGTCCTGACGCAACAATAATTGAGGCACCAATTAGCGTTAGACTGTCTGGCCTCTCCTCAAGAATTATTACTGCTAGGAGTATTGCAAAAACTATTCTTGAGTATCGGAAAGGGGAAATTACAGACATTTCCCCGATACGTGAGGATGTAACAAGGGAGTAATAGGCGATTACTCCAAAGACTGATGCACCAATAAAATACATAATAAGGTTTGTTGTTGGAACAACCAGTGGAGGATTAAATGGAATAATTAAAATACCAGAAATTCCGAATGCAATGAACGCATATAACGCAATAGTGACCGAGGAAAGAGAAGTCTTCATTGCTCGAGTCGCCAAATCCCTTGCTGCTAGAAATAAAGAGCCAAGTAATGCAAATATTGATGCCGGCATAAAACCTTCAAAGCCAGGACGTAAAATCAACAAAACACCAATGAACCCAACAAATACTGCAGTCCATCGCCTCCAACCCACCTTTTCTTTAAAAAATATTACAGCTCCAATTGTAACCAGTAGTGGAGTTATTTGAAGAATCGCTGAGGCTGATGAAAGTGGTGTTAAAGCAATTGCAGTTACAAAAAATACCGCCCCTAATAGCTCAAAAATAGTTCGCATGATTACATGCTTGTTGAGAACATCCTTATGAATAATTGGGGCTTTTTGAGCAAGTGCAATAATAAGGAATACTATACTTCCAGTAAAACCAAGAATTATTATTACTTCAGATATAGGTAAATGAGTCGAGAGTATTTTAATAAATAAATCTTCGAATGCAAAACCTGCCATAGCAAGGACCATGAATAATATGCCTCTAAGGTTTTCCATCTTTAGTAATATGTATTAAAGTTGAATTTTAACTGGAGTCATGTCTTATAGAATGCTTATTTATTTATGATGATTTTTATAGTTTAATTAGATACTTAAAAAAACAATTGACAAGACCTAGTTTTTGGAACAGAATGCAAAAATAATTTGTGCCATGTCATATAGCTGAGTGGGGTTTTATGGAGAACAAAAGTTTTCTTGGTTTTGTATTAGTAGTTATTAGTGGAGTCATTTGGAGTTTTGGCGCTCCACTTGTTAGACTGTTGGAAGATGCTGAGAACTACAGACTTCAATACCTTCTTTATAGAGGAATTACACTTGCCTCAGTGATACTTATTTATGTAGCATTTAGAGAAGGCAAAGGTTTTTTGAATACCTTTAAGAGAATTGATACTTGGAGCTTGGTTGGGAGCTTAGTGATGTCGTTTACATTTTTTGGCTGGATTTACGCATTAACCACAACAACTGTTGCTATAACTTTATTAATGCTTGCATTGTCGCCAGTCCTATCTGCATTTTTTGGCTACCTAATCCTAGGTGAAAAACTAAGTCGTATTACCTTCATAAATATGTTGATTGTTATAATTGGAATTACAATTATGGTTTGGGATACTGAAAAATCATCCACCCTGTTAGGTGTAATGTATGGTTTTTTTGTAGCGATGGGTTTCGCAATATACACAATTACAATTCGAAAAAACCCCGAAATACCTAAATTATTAACACCAGCGCTAGCTGGACTTTTTTGCATGCTTTGGGCGATAATTTTAATTATAGTGAGCGGCGTTTCTTTTGAAATACCATCAGCCAATATTGGCATCAGTATGATTCATGGGCTAGTAGTTGGTATTGGACTTATATTGTATGGTTTAGGGGCTAAGTATTTGCCAAGCGGTGAGCTTGTTATGCTTTCGTTATTGGAGGTTGTGCTGGGTATTTTTTGGGCATGGCTGCCTGCTTTTGGAATCCATGAAGTGCCTAGTACAAATACTTTAATTGGTGGCTTTGCAATCATTATGGCAATTGTTTTACAAGGGATTAATACTAGAAAAAAACACATAATTCCTATGCCTTAGGATATTTTTAATAGACATAGCTATTTGTTTTTGTATAATCATTCCTTTTAAAACAGTCTGTTTTTATTTTCTAATTTATGCAGCTGCATAAGCCAATGATAAAATTATCATAACTTATACAACTTGGATCTATGAAAGATGAATGAACTAATTTTCCCTAATATAAATATTGAGAACCTTGATAAATGGGAGGGTGATTTTTCACCTTTGCAATGTATTGAAATAAAAAATGAAACTCACAATGTTAAGAGCTTTATTTTTAAGTCAAGTAGAGATGCTTGGTTTCAATTCCTACCGGGCCAACATACAACTTTATTTTTAAATATAAATGGTAGTGAGGTTATGAGAACTTATACTATTGCCTCAAGCCCTACCCGCCCAAATACAATCACTATTACAAATAAAAGAATGAAGGGCGGAGTTGTAACTAATTGGATGCATGATAATTTGAAGGTTGGTGATTGTATAGACGCCCTTAATATTGGAGGGTCTTTTAGTGTTGCGCTTGATAAGCCTAGACCTAAAATTTTGCTAATGTCTGGCGGTAGCGGGATTACTCCAATGCTTTCAATGACAAGGTACTTTATAGATTTGTCTATAAATATTGATATAGTTTTTATTCATAATGCCCAATCTCCTAAAGACTTAATTGCCAAAGAAGAGCTTGATTTTTATGAGCTTCATCAGCCGAACTTTAAAAGATATTTTATATGTGATAAACCAGATGCAAGCTGGGAAGGTCCGAATGGATTTTTGAGTTCTGAAATGATGTCAGAATTAGTGCCTGACTTCATTGATAGAGAGATCTATTGCTGTGGTCCAGAGCCATATATGCAAAATGCAAAAAAGATTCTAAAGTTTAATAATTTTGATATGTCAGCTTACCACCAAGAGAGCTTTGATATTGGGAGCTCTACTGCCCAAAGTAATATGGCGGTTACTCTAGATTTACCTGAGCATAAAGCTCCAAGTAATGGAATAAATGAATATAATGTCACCCTGTCGAAGAGTGGTAAAGTCATTGCTTGTGGGAGCACTTCGAGTATATTGGTTTCAATCCAAAAGCAAGGCATAACAGTTCCATTTGCATGCTCTATGGGTTTGTGTGGAACATGTCGCACTAAAATGTTAGAGGGAACTGTTGAAATGGACTCGCAAGGTGGGCTTTTAAAATCTCATGAAGAGGAAGGATATATACTCACCTGTTGCTCTTACCCAACAAGTGATGTGGTTCTTGATTTATAGTTGTTACTATTTGAGCTTAAATTATTATGCAAAAAAAATATTCGTGGTATTCGTTATTAAAGGCTGGACTAGGAAACCAAGACTGGGATCAAGCAATCCCCTTATCAAAACCTAAGCCGAAGTATGATGTTATTATCATTGGTGGTGGTGGTCATGGATTAGCAACAGCCTATTACCTAGCAAAGGAGTGTGGAATTAAGAACGTTGCAGTTCTTGAAAAAGGTTATATTGGTGGCGGCAATACTGGCAGAAATACAACTATTATTCGTTCAAATTATTTAAGGGATGAGGCCTCCAGTCTCTATGAACACTCAATGAGACTATGGGAGGGGTTGAGCGAAGACCTCAACTTTAATGTTATGTTTAGCCAAAGAGGGGTTTACAATCTTGGGCATACCCTCCAGGACATGAGAGATATTGAGAGAAGAGTAAATGCCAATGTGCTTAATGGAGTAGATGCTGTGGTCGTTGATCATAAGGAAATAAAAGATCAAATTCCAATTATTAACACCTCTAAAAATTCAAGGTATCCAATTATGGGCGCTTCTTTTCAAGCGCGAGCTGGTGTCGCTAGACATGATGGTGTAGCATGGGGTTTTGCGAGAGCGGCTTCAAATCTGGGTGTTGATATCATACAAAATTGTGAGGTTACTGATATTGAAATTGAGGAAGGCAGGGTTAAAGGTGTCAAAACATCCCAAGGTGACATAATGGCCAATCAGATTGGCTGTGTCAGCGCTGGGCATTCTTCAGTTGTTGCAAAAATGGCAGGATTAAGACTGCCAGTTGAGAGTCACCCCTTACAAGCTTTTGTTTCTGAAGCTATGAAACCAATTCTTCATACTGTAGTAATGTCGAATGCAGTTCATGGGTATATAAGTCAAAGTGATAAAGGTGATTTGGTAATTGGTGCGGGTATTGATGGTTACAATTCATATGCTCAAAGAGGTAGCGCCAAAATAGTGGAGCATTGTGCTGCTGCTATTCTAGAACTATTTCCGATTTTTTCAAGAGTACGAATGAATCGACAATGGGGTGGAATAGTTGATGTTTGCCCTGATGCGTGTCCGATTATCAGTCCAACAAAAATTGAAGGGCTCTACTTTAATTGTGGCTGGGGAACTGGCGGATTTAAGGCAACTCCAGGCTCAGGCAATGTTTTTGCGCATACAATTGCTCAAGACAAACAGCATGATTTGGCTGTACCATTTCACATTGACCGATTTACGAGTGGCGCGCTAATTGATGAGCACGGTGCTGCAGGCGTTGCTCACTAGTTTTTATAAAGGTATATTATGTTTTTGATTGCTTGTCCATATTGTAAAGAATCGAGAGATCAGAATGAATTTTCACCAGCTGGTGAGGCTTTTATTGCACGCCCTCAGAATCCTGAAGTATTAAGCGATCAAGAGTGGGCCGACTATGTGTTTTATCGAACCAATCATAAGGGAGAACACTGGGAGCAGTGGGTTCATTCCAATGGCTGTCGCAAGTATTTTTTAGTAAAAAGATCTACTATTAACCACGAAATTCTTCAAGTTGCTGCATTTGGAGAGGTAACTAGTGAGAATAAATCATGAGATTAAAAAACAATAAGAATCACAACTTGGATCGATCAAAACCCTTAAGTTTTATCTTTAATAATAAATCTTATAAAGGTTATGAGGGAGATACTTTGGCTTCTGCGCTGATTGCAAATGATGTTAAGTATTTTGCTAGGAGTTTTAAGTATGGCAGAAAGCGAGGACTTATGGGCTCTGGTGTCGAGGAGCCAAATGCCCTTGTATCACTAGAAATTGGTGGTCGCTATACTCCTAATTTAAAAGCAACCGAAGTACCTCTTTATGACGGTCTAAGTGCAGTGAGTTCAAGCAATCCAGGCTCTTTTGATTTTCGTGCAATGATCAAACCGTTGCATCGTTTTATGCCTGCTGGGTTTTATTATAAAACCTTTATAAAGCAGAGGGTTTGGTCGATGGTTGAGGATAGTTTAAGATCATTGTCAGGCTTCTCAAAAGCACCTTCGGAAGAAGATGATGATGTTTATGACCACATTTTTCATCACGCTGAAGTACTAATAGTAGGTGGAGGAGTTGCTGGAATTACAGCGGCATTAGAAATTCTCAATAATTCTAAGAAATCAAGAGTTATCTTGGTAGATGAGCGAGTTAATTTAGGCGGAGACTTGATTAATGAATTTGTAAGCAATGACTCTGCCAAAATCTGGCATCGTGATAGCGTTAAAAAATTACTTGAATTTAAAAATGAACCTAATAGTCGCTTAAAGCTCCTCTTACGTTCAACAGCTTATGCTTGGTATGACCACAATTATATTGAAGTCTTACAAACTAATGCTACTGGCGAGTCACTTATTTCAGCAAATACACAGACTCCTAGGAAAGTGCTTCACAAAATAAGAGCAAAAGAAGTTATATTGGCAACTGGTGCGCATGAGCGCCCAATGTTATTCGAAACGAATGATTTAGCAAATATTATGCTGAGTCAATCTGTTAGAAGGTACCTTAATGAGTTTGATGTTGTTTCAGGTAAGAATGTTATTTTGTATGGAAATAATGACAGTATTTATAGCACGGCGATTGACTTGCATAATCAAAAAATTAATTGTAAGGTTATTGATGTCAGAACCTCTGGAAACGATAGTGAGATTATCTTAACGGCAAAGGAGATCGGAGTTGAGGTGCTTCAGGGCTATGCAGTTTTAAAAGCTCATGGAAAAAGTTCAGTCAATGGAATTGATATTTCTCAAGTTGAAATGAAGTCTAAGCCACCACAATGGAAGTCTAAGTGGAAGCTTACTGGCGATATAAAAAAATTAAATTGTGATTTACTTGCTACTTCAGGTGGTTTTAATCCTGTTGTTCATCTTGATTGCCATTGCGGAGCAAAGACTTTTTTTGATGATGATTCTCAAGCTTTCTTGCCACAAAAAGAGCGCAATAACAGGCAAGTATGTGGCTCAGTTAATGCCTTTGGTTTTTGGAAGGATGCTGAAATTGATGCAAAAAATAAAGCCCAATTAACTCTAGAAGCCTTGGGAGAAATGAGGCAAACTATTGAAGTAAAAATGAGTGCTAACTCTCATAATTATTTTAATACTAGTAAGTTTTTTACGCCCGTAGAGATTCTTAATAGGCCTAAAGTATTTATTGATATGCAAAATGATGTCACCACTTTGGATGTTGCTCTTGCAATAAGAGAGGGGTATCGCTCGATTGAACATATTAAACGCTATACTGCAATGGGCTTTGGAACAGATCAAGGAAAAACTGGTAATATCAATGGCATTGCTGTCGCAGCTAAGTTTTTAGATGTTCCTATGTCTGAAGTTGGAACCACTACTTTTCGTCCAGCTTATACGGGAGTCGATTTTGGCGCTATGGCAGGTAGAGAAGTTGGAGATTTTTTTGACCCACAAAGGTATACAACAATTCATGAATCTCATGTTGAAAGTGGTGCTGAGTTCGAGCTTGTTGGTCAGTGGTATCGGCCTTGGTATTATCCAGTAGATGGAGAAAGTATTCACCAGGCTGTCAATAGAGAGTGTTTAGCTGTTAGAAATTCTCTTGGAATGATGGATGCATCAACTCTTGGAAAAATAGACATTCAAGGTATGGATGCTAGAGAGTTCTTGTCTAGAGTGTATACCAATGCCTGGATGAAGCTTGCTCCAGGAAGTTGTCGTTATGGCCTTATGTGTAATGAAAAAGGCATGATCATTGACGATGGTGTATCAACTTGTATCAATGATAATCACTTTATTATGACTACCACTACAGGTGGTGCGGCGAGTGTTTATTCTACTTTAGAGATGTGGCTGCAAACGGAGTGGAGTGATTTAGATGTCCATCTTAGTAGTGTGACAGATCAATTTTCTACGATTGCAGTTGTTGGCCCAAATGCGCGCAACTTGATGAAATTTTTGTGCCAAGATGTTGAATTTGATAGTAGTAGCTTTAAATTTATGCAATGGAGACTAGGAACTGTTTGTGGCGTTGAAGCAAGAATCATGAGGATTAGTTTTTCTGGTGAACTTGCTTATGAAATTAATGTTGAGGCTAATTATGGTCGCTATATTTGGGATGAAGTTGCTCTAAATGGGAAGCAATGGAACATAACCCCTTATGGAACTGAAACAATGCATGTTCTTCGAGCAGAAAAGGGCTATATTATTGTAGGCCAAGACACAGATGGCTCAATGACACCAATGGATGTTAATATGAATTGGATTCTTGCAAAGAACAAACCTTTCTCATATATTGGTAGGCGATCTTTTAGTATTTCTGCACTCAACTCTAGAGACCGTTTTCAGCTAGTAGGGCTAATGACTAAAGATAAAAAAACTGTACTGCCTGAAGGTTCTCATATAGTTAATAACCAGAAAAGCTCAATCGGTTATGTAACTTCAAGTTATTATAGCCCTATTCTAGGAAGATCAATTGCAATGGCTCAGCTGAAAGGCGGACTATCAAAAATTTCTGAAACAGTGCTAGTAAAAATTGTGCAAGAAAAGCAAGGCTTAAAAGAAATTCCATGTGAAGTTTCTAGTAGCGTCTTCTATGATGCTGAAGGTGAAAAGGTGGATGGTAATGAATAGTAAAATAAAAACTGAAACCAGTATGCCTCAATTTAGATCAACATTCAGTTCATTTATTGATCAAGATGGTAGTTTAATAAATCAAGAAAACCTTAATTGTATTGAAGTTTCTAATATATCGTTAATGGTTCTAAGGACATCCAAAGACTCTAAAAATAATAATAAAGCAGCTAAAGGGTTGTTTAATATTGAATTACCAAATCCTCTTGAAGTAAGCATTGGGGAAAATGATGCTAAGTGTTTTTGGGTAAGTCCTGATGAGTTTTGGGTTCTTTACAGCTCAAAATATAAGGCACAAATAATCAGTAAAAGTGAGTCTCTTCCAAAAGGTGTTTCAATGACAGATAGTTCAGGAGCTTATGGCATTCTTGAATTTACCGGTAAAGAGATAGATAATTTATTATCACGATGGATGAGCTATGATTTGAGTGGCTCCTTAAAGGATGGTAAAGCTGTTTCAACCACCTTGGGCCAAGCACCTATATTTGTTTGGCGTGATAATAAAAAACTTATGATGATGGTTAGGCATTCGTTTTCACATTACGTGGTTGGGTTATTAAAGGACAGTGCAAAAAGAATATAATCCTGTTTCAAAGAGGTATTAATTATGCAAAAGGTTAGTTTCACTTCTATGGAGAATGGCACTGCCGATGAGTATGCCTTTCTGGATAATCTCGAAGATCGCTATAAGGCTGAACTTCCTCAGCGATTAGTTTCCTCTTTAAGGGCATTAGATAAAAGTCTATCCGGCTATCAAATTAGTCGGCTTGAACATTCTTTGCAGGGGGCAACCAGAGCTTATTATGCTGGTGAAGATCTAGAGATGATTATTGCTATTTTATTCCATGATATTGGAGATGAGTTGGCCCCCTATTCACACTCTGAAATGGCAGCATCAATTCTTAGGCCATTTGTTTCTGAAAAAATATATTGGATTATTAAGCACCATGGAGTTTTTCAAATGTATTATTATGCTCACTATACTGGTGGAAATAAAAATGCAAGAGAGGTTTTTATTAACAATCCATGGTATGAAGATGCAATTCAATTTTGTCATCAATATGATCAAAATTGCTTCGACCCTGAATATAAATCTAAATCGTTAGAGTTCTTTGTTCCTATGGTTAATGATTTTTTTTCGAGACCAAAAATGGATGATCCTGAGGAATTCGCACGATATGGTAATCGATAATTTTAAAATACTCAAAAGGATAAGACAGTGATTAATTTTTTTCTTAAATTTTCAATACGACAAATTCATTTAATTATTTTTTTAGCTGTTGGCTCATTGCTTGGCTATGCTGCCTATAGTATTAAAATTTTAGGGCTTGAAGCTTGCACTCTATGTATAACTCAACAGTTTTTTTATTGCTTGATTGGTGTAAGCTCATTTGCTGCTTTTTTGCATAATCCCTCAATACGAGTTAGTAAGTTTTATTCATTGTTTATTGCTCTTTTTTCTACAGCCGGCGCCTGGATTTCTGGTCGGCAGGTTTGGCTCCAAGGTCTTCCTGAGGACGAAGTGCCATTGTGCGGACCACCTCTAGAATACATTATTGATGTCTTTCCATTTGCAGATGTCTTGAATGCACTATTTATGGGTGACGGAAACTGTGCTGAAATTCCATGGCAATTTTTAGGCTTAAGCATGGCTGGCTGGTCTTTGATATGGTTTGTATTTATAATTTCTCTTAGTTTATCTGCAATGTTAAAAAAGTAATATTCCAATTAATCTTAGTAATATTAAAAATAATGCAAGATTTAATTACTAAAAAGTGCCTCTATCATTGCAACTGAGTTACAGCCTGATTCGTATACATGTTTTTGATTTATAAAATTGATACCTCCAATACCCACAATCGGTATAGTAATTTTCTCTCTAATAGTTTGAATTGTTGAGAGTGAACAGCTTACGGCATTTGGTTTAGTGGCAGACTGAAAAATAGCACCTAATGCTATATAATTGGCGCCCTTATTCTCAGCCTCTATTGCAAGTTTTAAGCTGTTATAGCATGACACTCCGATAATAAACTCTTCTCCAAGCTGCCTTCTTGCAGAGTATATATCAACATCTTTTTGACCCAAATGGACACCATCTGCACCAAGTTTCTCACAAAGGTTAACATCATCGTTGACTATAAATAAAGTATTATGTTCTAGGCATAGCTCTTGCAATTTTTTTGCTTCATTTAGCTTTAGTTGCTCGTCTTTAATTTTGCGACGATATTGTAAAATATTGATTTGATGCGCTTTAATTGCATTTTCAATAAGAGTAATGTCTAGGTCTTGATTGGGAGTTATTCCATATAAGCCCTCTATTCTTTGATTTAACATATTATGTCACTTTTTAAAACTAAGAAAATTCAATCATTTATCGTCTTCATTATAGCCTTGGTTGGTATTTTGTGGCTATTTCAAGGTAGCCTTCTAAAGTTGACTATTTTTAAAAAAACTATTGAGCAACCCGTGTCACTAAATGAAGATATTAAAGAGAAAGCTTATCTGGAAAAAATTGATAATTTCTTACTTAAGGAGTATTCAAAGAAGCAAGTCTTATTGCATACTATTAAGGCTAAGACATACTATAGCTATAAAAACTCACCGGTTCAGCTTCTGGATATTGAGGTTAAAACATATAATAAGAATCAAAAAGAAGGCCTTGTACTAACTTCAAATCGTGCAGAAATGCTTAAAACTGGAGAGATGTTCTTTAATGGTAAAGTTAAAATTCAAACTATGACTGGAGTTTCACATGAGCTTGATACAGAGTCGCTGATTGTTTTAACAAATAGTGATCAAATTAAAAGTAATCGTGAGGTTACTTATTTAGGTGAGACGGCAAAAATTATTTCTGAAGGAATGGAGATGAATATTGATAGCGATAGAATGCTATTAAGTGGTAATGTTAAGATTATCGAAAAATTTGGCTCTACTATAGATTCTAAAGATTTATATGTTAGTCATAATGCAGGTGAAAAAAAATATAAAAGTAAAGAGCCCACAGTTTATCGCTCAAAAGATAACACTATTAATTCAGATAGTGGGGTTGACATAGATATGAACCTCAAGCTTGTTGAACTTTTAGGTGATGTTGAAGTTCTCAATATTTCTGGAAGCACACTTAAAAGTAAAAACCTTATAATTGATCAGTCCAATGGTGGTGAAATTTT
>TARA_B110000305_G_scaffold52605_1_pt1 | contig 18180 bp, 7 predicted proteins | sample TARA_B110000305 | Tara Oceans TARA_B110000305 (sample SAMEA4397930) | marine metagenome | biome: Polar Biome; feature: [SRF] surface water layer (ENVO:00010504); material: water (ENVO:00002006), including particulate matter (ENVO:01000060) such as... | depth 5 m | reverse complement strand
ATTTGTTGTACCAAAATAAAGTTGTTGACCTACTGGAGGAGTTATTGTTTGAGCCCAAGTAAACGCTCTAGTAACAGCAAATCCGTTTGCTGTAGCACTTACAGTAAAGTTATATGTATAACTGCCTACGTTGTCTGTTTGAGTACCACTAATAACACCATTACTGGAGTTTATTGAAGTTCCTGCTGGAAACTGTCCAGAGACAAGTGCATAAGTAATACTGCCCGAGCCGACAGTTGCTGTTACAGTTTTACTAAGTGTACTGCCGGCACTGACAGTAGTTGAACCAAGATTTGATCCTGTAGACCAAGCAGGTACTGCGTTTGTTAGTGACACACCTAACGCCATATTAAAACGTTTAATAACTGTGCCTTGTGTAGCTTGAATTTTTAATGTATATGAACTCTGTGTCGCAGCACTAAGTGATCCACTAATAACACCACTACTACTTAATGATAAGCTCAATGGAAGAGTTTCTACTGCTGCAAACGTAACTGGATCAGGAAGTGATGTAGCAACTAAACCTTCTGCAATTAAATCAAGACTTAGTGTTGAATTCTTGTTAAATGTTCCTAAGCTTTCTGAGCCTGTTATTGCTGTCGATCCCCAATACAATCCGCCAGCTACGCCGCTTGATGTTAAAACAGCGCCATCTGATCCTGTCTTATCAGGCATATTTTCCCATTGGGTGTAGAAATTAGAACCATCTGATTGTATTGCTAATGTAAATCCATCTTCGATAATTACACTACTAGTGCCGTTGCCGCCAGGACCGTTGAACACACCAGATGGTGTTTGTAGTGTGATACTAGCACCGGAATTGTTAAAGTAGTATGTGTTAACTCCAGCATAAGGAGCTGGATTTGGTAATATTACAGTATATGGTCCTGTTCCTGCAAGTTGAACAACCTGTCCTGCTTGTATAAACGTTTCTGTACCACCGGCTGTAAGTTTCCGAGATGCAGGCAAACCACCTGTGCTGTTATTTAACCTTCTTCCCATTAGTTATTCTCCTAAATACTTATTGTTATTTATCATTGTTTAAACTGCACTAGTCTCAATGCCCATCGCTACTGCGTTGACATTAGTAGAACTGGATCTAACAACTAATAATTTAGCAGCTTGCATTGCAATGCCTGTTCTTTCAAGAACGTTGCTAGGTAAAATTGTTGCTTCATATTCAAGATATTCGTCATTAGCAGGAGTGCTAGTAGCGCACACTGCTAATCTCACCTGAATTGCTGTTGTTCCTCTATTTACTATACTGACTGTTGCAATTGTAAATGTGTCTGCTGGACACGTATACAATGTTGCGTTTGCGCCTGCTGATAAATCAGCACTGCCTAATATTCCTGTTGCCATTTTATTTGTTCTCCGTTATGATAAGAAATAGTTCCATGCTTGTGGGTATCCATTAACACCCACAGTAAAGTTCATTGGTGCAGTTACATCAATTGTTACGCCTGTAGGAGTAGTAATTTCTGTACCTATTATTTTCACCTGACCAGCAGTAATACTATTTACATTAAGTGTTGCTGCTCCGCCACCAATTTGTGATGTGATGTAAGTTTTAATTGCTCTTTGCGTCGGAAGTATGTTATCCGAATCTGAAGCAAACGTTCCATCTGCTGAAAATTCAGTAATTAGCGCACTAGTGCCGCCGAGTGATACTGAACCTAGCTGTAGTTCTTGCAATCCGCTAATGTTAAATGCATCTGCATCTAACGTTGCAATACCTGTCGATTGTTCTACACTAAACAACTCACCAACTCTAAAGTTACCATCTTGGTCAGTACTTGTGTAGAATACTCTACCACCGCCCCGCTCAAAAGTTTCATTTGCTGGTATTGGTGCATTATTAGGAATGCCTGGATAGTTAGTATCTGCAAAGTTACCAGTACCAATGTCTAGGAAATCGTGACCTGTTAAACGACACTGACTATAACGATAGCGTATTGATATACCTTCAGCATGTTCTGGAGAATCTGTAACACCAACTGCTGGACTTAGTTGTAGTAAAGCACTGTAAGGTCCAGTGCCTAACAAGTTTCTTACAGTAACTAGTTTATAATAAACATTTGATATTCCTGCGATTTCTACGTTTGATCCTGCAAGAGGTACTGATGTTAGTCCTTCCACTTGCACGTATGAACCTATCTGATACTGATTTGCGTATCCGTCACCTGTCGGAACAGCACTAGCAAGCGAGTAGCCTGAGCCTCTGTTAGTCCACGTTGGTTGTGCTAATACGCCGTCGCCATATCTAACTAAAGTAGGAGCTTCAGCAGTATTACTAGGATCTGTAATAGTTAATGTAGGTAAACTTGTATAACCTGATCCCGGATCAGTTATTCTAATTTCTACTATTTTTCCGCCTTCGACTCTTGCTCTAGCTTTTGCAGTATCTGCATATAGTCCACTAGGCGGAGTATTAAATGTTAGTCTTGGCTCAATCAAGTATGCAGTACTATCGTCTAACGTTGCAGATATTGCTGCGCCAGTTAAATGATCCCAGCCATCGGTGCCGTCGCTCATTTTCTTAATAGTGGCAATTTTAGTGCCTGAGTTGTATGTATGAACGTATCCATATTGGCCAGCGCCTAATCCAGTAAGAATATAAACTGCCATCCCTACAAATGCAGCACTTGTGTTAGTGTCTGTATTAGAAAGTGTAATTTGCGTTGCATTACCTGTTTGTGAATAGTTACTTGCACTTACATAATCCGCGCCGCCTTGATTCTCTGAAGGATCCATTAATCTAATTTGATATACTGCGCCGTCGTTTACCACTGGCGAATTAATTACTGCACCAGTACCGTCACCTGATACTGTGAACACAGTTGCCGCGCCAACTTGTGAAGCTACAAATGTTAAGTTAGCTGCGCCGCCGCTGCCTAAGTCAGAATCAGCAATAGTAATAATATCACCCTGGGTATGTCCTGTGCCGCCTTTTACAATTTTTAAAGTGTTAACAAGTCCGCCTGCTTCGATTGCTATGTCAAATTCTTGTCCTGTACCGCCACCATTAGATGTGCCAACTACGCTATTATATGAACCAACTGTGCGCAATGCATCGGCTGCGCCTATTGTTCCTACTACTGTAATTGCAGTAGTTGATGTAGTATAGCCCACGCCAGCGTTTAAATATTCAAACTGTAATATTTCATCGCCGTTTGTAAATACGCTTTGTACTATAGCATCAGTTGAAAAGTTATCTACAGTTCCAGTAATAGGTGTTTCTGTACTGTCTACACCTTCAGAAACTGTACCAAATGCACCGTACGATGAGTTACCATTAGTAGCACGAATCTTGCCGCCAGTTTCTGCAAGGTATCCAATATGTCCATAGTATGAGAACACTGACACAAGCTCTGTTCTAGCTAAGTTAGTACACCATACACCAATTCCATCACTTAACACTTGTGTAAAGTCGTTTGCTACAACAGAATCATTTCCGCCTGCATGCAAGTCACCGTCAATTTTTAAGCCTACACACCCAGTACCAAATGTAGTCACATTCTGTACATATGGTGATTTATTAGTAATCCATACACGACTATCTGTTGTTCCCCAACCAGGGTCTAATGATACATATGCTCCTGCACTTGGACGCTTAGTTCCGTATGCATTTGCTGAGCCTAGTGTACCATTTAATCCGCTTATTGTGCAATTGCGCAAGCCTGTTCCGTTTCTTGCATAGAACATATCTTCTAATGTAGATCCGCTAACTGCATTAACATAATAACGAGCTGCTAGTAATGATTTATAATTACCTGTATAATTTAAATCATATTGTACAGCATTAATGTAACGGTCAACATCTCTGCGACACGAAGCTTCTTCGTACACATATGATGGATAGGTTGCTGTAATAAATTCAATTACTTCGTCTATAATAAACAGTCTATTAGCTTCTAATACTTCGATTGCATACGTAAATCCTGTAGTAGCTACTGGAGTATTTGTTCCTGCTAAAGTAGGTTCAGTTCCTGCTGCATTGATTTTAAAATCAATATATTCTTTAATATCAGTTACTATAGCTGCTGCTGCTGTTCCTGCCGCACTTGATCCTGCAGGCCGTGTAACTACTTGAGTTAAACTTGTGTTTTTAGTCCAGCCTGCTGTATTGTTTTCAATAACATTATCAATAAAAGATGCTAAGTGGGTTATTGCTGCCATACTATATGTAACATCACTTCCTGCTACAAAAGATCCGCCAGCTACAATTTTAGTTGAACGTAATTCGTCGCCTACTACTGCTGTATTCTTTGGAATAATAATTGGAAGTATTTCGTTAAATTGTCCTGTTTTAACATTGATAGTGCTGTTGACTTGTATTTCTACAGGAATGTTTGTAGGAACTGCTGCTGTCAATGCATTAGATGTAATTTGTACTAACGCCGCTCCTTGAGCTCTTGCATCAGCTTCTTCAGGATATGATGCATTTGTATATTGTACTATTGGAGTTGCTACACTGTTAAGTGTTTGATAATTTGCTGCCGGAGTTAGTTGTTGCAACACTGCGTTCATTACTGTTACAGTATACACTAATGCTGCTGCTGTTTCTCCGTCTTCGTCAGCAATTGCTGCAATTAAGGCATTGCCATTAAAATATGATAATGCTGCTGCTCTACTCTTTTCGTTGCCACCATGGGTCAAGTCATAATTTACTGCATCTACAATTAACCCAACATCTCTACGACATGTTTCTTTAGTGTAAGTAAAACTTGCAGTAAATGGAGCAATTTCTTGTGCAATTTGATAGTCAACCCACTCAACTGTTTCTGCTTGAATAAAACTTTTATTTAAAGTTAATAAGTGTGATGAGTTTGGTCTTAGTGGACCTTTTTCAATTTGTTCTGCTGCGTAACGTATTGTTTTCCAAGGTTGGTCGATTGTTCCGCCGTATACCGGTGCAGGACTATCTACGCCATTATTTGTTTCAACATAGAACACATGATTAACACTGCCTAAATATGACCATTCAGGAGCATTTGCTGCTGCATTAACAGTAAGCACTTGTCCAGCTGTACCAATTGGCAATCTTGCAGGACCTGCGCCTCCATAAAATACTAAGTCGCCTGCTGTTGTGATAACTGACACTTCAGGGCCGCCTGACATAGTATTCCAGTAATCGCCATCAGTGTCTTGATCTGGTCTGTTTTGTGCAGAAACTTCATCTGACGTATGTCCTTGGACACAAACATAACTATTAACACCTGTACTAACAACATCACCTAATTGGTAGATTGTTGAGTTGGCCCACGCATCCTTCCAAAAGAATCCACTGTTTAGTTTATCCCAGTATAGTAAGTTTGGTGGCGGGTTATTAAAATTATCTGCGGTACATATATAAGTATAACCGTTAAGCCTAACTACATCACCAACTTCATAAGCATGGTCAGAACTGTCATCTGCCCAATCACCTAAAAACTTAAAACCAGTATTAAATAATTCCCAGTCGTCCGGGGATAAAGTTGGTTTAGAAAATCTATGTATTGTTTTAGAAACATATGTGTATCCACCGTATGATACTATGTCACCTGGCTGATACCTTGTATCATTTTCCCAGCTGTCTTCAAATTCTAAACCAGGGACAAATATTGCCCAGTTACTTTCGTCTGTTTCAAATTCAAAAGTACTAGTATGATGAGTTGTACAAATCCAAAGGCCGCCGCCCCACTTTACTACATCATTAATTCTATAACGAGTAGGCGTATATGTCCAATCCCCTAGGTAAACAATTCCTTTATGTAGGTACTCCCAACTAGACTGATTTGATTCTAGACCTTCTGCTAGTGTAGCTGCTGAAGTATGTCCTAAAATACTAACATATAACTGTCCGCCATATCTTATAATATCATTTCTTTTATAACGTGTGTTAACTACCCAGTCGTTTTTCCAATCAAAGCTAGAAGAAAATACATCCCACTTTGCAATGTCTACTTCAAGACCAATTGCAAGATCACTATTACTTGTATGATCATCTGTACATAAGTATACAACTGCTCCGTACTTTACAATATCGTTTATTTTATATCTAGTAGATATTGCCCAGTCAGCTTTGTAATCAAAGCCTTCTGCAAATAAATCCCAACTAAGCTGATTACCTTCAAGACCTGCGGTTGCTGTGGCCGCCGAAGTGTGTTCTCCGTTTGCAATATAAAGATAGCCGCCGTATTTTACAATATCATCTACATAATACAGTGTGCTAGTTGCCCAATCTCCGCGCCACTTTTGTCCGTCGGACATTTTATTCCATTTGTCAGCATTTTGTAAAAACTGCGGAGAGCTTGTGTGTCCTGCAATACAAACATATGTACTTCCGCCAGCACGGACAATATCATCTTTATAGTATACGGTAGCAGTAGTCCAGTCGCTTTTAAAAACGAATCTAATTCTACCTAGTTTGAATTCAGCCATGTTGCGGTTCCTTTAGTATATTTATCATAAGTATTTATTTAAACATTGCGCGAGCTAACATAGCTCCGGCAATGCCCTTTGTAAAGTTTATTGTTCTGTTTACTTGAATAGTACTTCCACCGGTTGTACCAATTGTGTTGCTAGTAACTGTTACCTCACCAGCAATAAGTGTGTTTGTTGAAACGTTTGACGTTCCGCCGCCGAGTCTACTTTCAATATAAGTTTTAACTGCACGTTGGGTTGGAAGAATATTATTACTATTGGCAATAAATGCGCCATCTTTAGAAAATTCTCTAACTACAACTGCTGTTCCTCCAACTTGTATTCCGCCTAATGTTAGTTCTGTTAAACCATTAAGCTCAAAGTAACTAGCATTAATACTTACAATGCCAGTTCTCTGTTGTACTGTAAATAATTCCCCAACTCGGAAGTTGCCGTCTTGGTCAGTACTTGTGTAGAATACTCTACCGCCACCAGCTTCTTGTATTTCATTTGCTGGTTTAGGATCATTAACACCTTGGTAACCAACTACATATAATCCTGGATAATTTGTTTCTAACGCATTACCAGTACCAATGTCTAGGAAATCGTGACCTGTTAACCGTACTTGACTGTATCGTTGTCTAATGATCATAGTCTCTGCATGTATTGGTGACTCTGCTCTGTCAATAGTCGGTGACACTGACAGTGTTGATGCATAATTTCCTAATGAGCCTGTTGGAGTAGTAAAGGACACAACTCTATAAGTTACATCATCAATACCATTAATAACTAAGTTGTCTCCCGGACCAGGAATTCTAGACATATTAGATACAATAAGGTCTGCACCTATTTGGAAACTATCTGCCAATCCGTTACCAGTTAAAGAAATTTGAGCGGAGGCATATTCTGTTCCTCTATTAGTAAATCTAGGTTGAGGTAATACACCATTATTAATTCTTGGTTCAAATGTAGCTTCTACAGTATTGTTCGGATCAACTAATGCAATTCCCATACTATCAGTTGTATACCCGCTGCCAGGTTCGTATATGTGAAATTCTGTTACTCTACTTGATTCAATTATTGCACGAATCAATGGCTTGCAGCCGGTAGTTAATACATCAGCGTTAGTCTGTGATGATTGATTTGCTATAAATCTTGCACCAGTAGACGACTCACCTGCTGCAAACGTTGTATACCCGCCAGCTCTAAATAATGTTTTAATAGTACTATCTTCCATTTCATTAGACCATGTATACCCGCTGGTTGACATACTAACAATATTAGTCGTTGATGTTATTGCTGCAAATGTTCCTTGGCTATATTCAACTTTAGACCAAGGACTATTTGTATTCTCATCTATTGAGGAAGTATACCATGTAACGCCGTCGAAACTATACATTCTAGTATCATCACCGCTTTGTACTGCAACAAATCTACCATTACCATATGCAATTGATGTCCAGTTGCCTGATGGTACATTAACAGTTGACCATGACGTACCGTCAGTCGACGATGATACTGCGCCACCGCTTTTTATAGCAATAAATTTACCACTGCCGTATGCAATATCAGTGTGGTTAGATGACGGAAGTGCGCCGCCTGCAGTCCAATTATCGCCTAGGTCGTCTGTATATGCAACATTAGTGCCGCCGCTTGCACCGCCTGCTATTACTACTAATCGTGTGCCACTATAGGCTCCTGCTGTCCAATAGTCAACTGCTGGCATTGTTTCCGAAGCCCATGATGTTCCGTCACTAGTTCTTATAACAGCATCAGAGCTTGATGTAGATTGTAAAAATACGGCTGTGCCGCCGCCTGTTGCTACACTAGTCCAAGTTCCTGCTGGAATTACAATTGTTCCCCAGTTTGTGCCGCCGTCAACAGTTACGCTGCCTGCTGTACCGCCTGCTTGTGCGCCTGCCCATGTATCTCCACTAAGCCATGCTACTGCTCCAAATATAGTAGGAGTAACAGCATTAGATACTAAAAACGGTGGTTCATCTACTGAAACTCTTGTTTCTATCGAATATCTAGTAGTTTGGTCAAGTGTTGTTGCTAGTGGATAACCTGGATAAAGGTGATCCCATCCTTGTTTTCCGTCTGTTTCTCTAGATACAATAAGATCCTTTGATACTGTATTATAACCAGTAATTACACCGTATTGGCCTACGCCAGTACCTTGTGTAATAATAATTCTTAGTCCTTCAAGGGTAGCAATAGTATTAGTGTCAGCAACTGATATTCTAATACCTAACACTGTGCCGCCTTGTGCATAGTTAACTACTTGTCCATAATTAATACCGCCTGCTGTACTTGAATCACCTGGATCTGTTAGGCGCAATTCTGAAATGCCACCTTTTCTAAATTCGTCAAATGATACAGCAGCGGAAGCACCAGGTCCTGTTACAGTTCCAGATGCAGATGAATATCCTTGTCCAGCATTTATGTAGCCTAATGTAATTAAATTATTACTGTTTGTAAATATTTGGCTAATCTCTGCTTGTTTACTTTGGTTATTTACTACTGCTGTAATAGGATCTTCTGTGCTATCAAACCCTTCAGCAACACTACCATATGTACCATACGAATTATTTCCGTTAGTTCCGCGCAGTTTTCCGCCATCGGTTGACAAATATCCTATATGACAATAATATGTAAATACTGAAACAAGTTCTGATAACGCATTGTTAGATGCCCAGTAACCAATTCCATCTGGAATAATCTGTGTAAAATCGTTTGCAACAATTGATTTATTTCCAGCATTATGTAGAGTACCGTCAATTCTCATTCCAACACATGCAGTACCAAACGTAGATACGTTTTGTACATACGGTGACTTACTAGTAATGTGTACACTAGTATCTGTAGGGCCTGTACCCGGATCTAAACCGACAAATGCGCCTGCTGTTGGTCGCCTTGTTAAGTATTCATTAGCTGCACCTAGTGTGCCTGACAATCCTTGTAGTGTCATATTTCTAAGACCTGAACCGTTTCTAACATAAAACATGTCTGCTAGTTCGTGCCCAATTTGAGGAGTTACAACAGTACTTCTTAATTCATCGCCGACTACCGCTACATCTGCTGGTATTGATATAGGAAGAACTTCTTCATATACACCAGTTTTAACAAATATAGTCGCTGGTGCTCTATTAGCTTGGTCAGCTAATATATAATCACACGCATATTTAATTGTTCTAAATGGTGCTGCTAATGTGTCTCCATTATTAATACCATTAGTGCCTTCTATTGAAACATAATAAACTTTATCAACACGGTCCTGTTTTAACCAAGCAGCTTGAGTTCCTCCAGCTGCTACTTTTAATGTAGTACCAGGATTGCCAATAGCCAAGTCAGCAATAGCTGTGCCGTCGTGTGTTCTAATATCACCTCTATCTGCTAATACATTATCTGCAGATCCACCGACTATTATAACCCAGTTTGCTCCTGCTCCTGCTACGTCTGCTTTAGGATTTGCATTAGTATGTTGCTGGACTGCACTATATGAAGTTCCTGCATACACTGCAACATCACCCGGAAAATAAAGTGTTGCACTAGACCAATCTCCTATATATTGATTACCTGTAATTACTATTTGCCAGTTTGCAGTAGATGTAGGATATACTCCTGCTGCATGGTCTGACCTAGCAACATAAACATATCCATTATTTCTTACAACATCACCTGTTTTATAAGCAGTAGCCGGAGACCATTCGCCTTGAATTCTATAACCAGCTATTAATAATTCCCAGTCTCCAGTGTCTTGTACTTTTCCATTTACTGACGGAAGACTGCCAATATTGTTTGTTAATGCAGTATATACATAGCCGCCGTATTGTACAATGTCGCCTTTCTGATATTGGATAACAGTTGACCAATCTGACTCGTAGTTGAGTCCAGGAAGCCATAATTCCCAGTTTGTTGATTGCGCATCGTTTGCTAATTCAATGTCTATAGAAGTATGAGTTGTTATACATCTCCATAAAGATGCTCCGTACTTAACAATATCACCGACTCGGTAATAAGTTGTGTTAGCATAATCTTGTCTATAATTAATTCCTTCTAAAACAACTTCCCAATTTGCAGCATTATCTTCTATGTTTAATGTACTAGTATGACCAGTGAGACAACGATATATACTTCCGTTATATCTTACAATGTCATCTTTTATATATCTAGTAGCATCTACAAGATCGCCTCTCCAGTAATCAGAAACTGTTACTAATGTCCAGCTTGCTTGATCTTCTTCGAGACCAAGTATATCAGTTGTTGCTGCTTGATGTTTAGCAATACACACATACACATCGCCATTGTATCGTACTACATCGCCAAGTTCGTAGTATGTTAACGTTGTCCAAGTGTTTAACCAATTATTAGTAGTAGCTAAAAGAGTCCAGTTTACAGAATCACCTGTAAGCCCAGTAATTGAAACAGCATTAGAAGTATGTTGAAACACACATTTATACACATAGCCGTTCCATTTTACAATAGCGCCGATGTCATAATACGTAGACGTTTGCCAATTACCGTTCCATATTGCACCAGTTTGCATAAGTTCCCATTTTGGGATTATGTTAACTTGATCAATGTAAAAACTTGCGTCAGCAGTATGACCAACAAGACAGACATAAACTGATCCTTGATAATATACCACATCATCTTTAGTGTACGCTGTTGCTGCGGTCCAAACGTTTTGCCATTTAAACCTAATTCTATCTAACTTAAAATCTGCCATTTTTATTAACTTCCGTAATTATGCAATTGTATTTGCTTGTCCGCCCATACCACTATGATTTAAACAATAGTAATATAATACAGGCGCATTTTCTGCTATAGTTATTTGTGTATACGCTCCTGGACTACCAGCTGCGCCATATTTAACAACGCCTGTTGTATATTCCACACCACCACCCCAAGTTCCGTTTGGAGTTGTTGAAAACAATATTTGGTGTGTAACATTTGAAGTGTCGTGTTGTCTGAAAATATATGTTTGACCTTCTACTAAATTAAGTGTCGGACTTTCACCAATATGTCGCTCGATATAGTATTTGTTACCAGTACCGTAACTGTTAGTACCTGTTGCAACACTAACATCAAAGTCGTTTAGATTTTCTGTTACAGGGAGGCCTAGGCTACTTGAATTATCATCATATGTATGTTTATGATTTACTCTAGCAACTAGTTCGCCTTCGTCGTTAACATAATACCATATATTCTTTGTGTCCCAACGGTACTGTTCGTAATTTAAATTTTCATAAACTAGATTATGAAAAACATCTCTTCCTTCAGTAAAGTCTTGGCCTTCAGTAAAGTCAGGATAGTTTTGCGCAGGATCGCCTGGATTATTAACTGTTAAACTATCAGTCTTAGACATTTGGTCTACTTTACCAATAAATAGTTCGCCGTGATCTGTTCTACGCAAGCCGTAAAAGAATCTATCTTTGACTGTTGCCATCATTTCTTCAACGCTTGTGCCTGTGTAACTACTCATAACTTTTTCCCTTATACAATATCTACATAGCTTAATATTGCGTCGATTGAATCATCTTCATCTGATACAATATATAGTGCATTTGACGGTGAGAGTATTAATTTCTCCCCAGACCTAAGTACCGGTAAACTAGAGTTTGGAGGCAGCATAACATCTTTAATAAAATATGCATGCACACTGTCAGAGTCTTTTATTGAGACACTAGTATACACTACTGATTCTGTTAAATTTGATAATTGCATTCCGATAATAGTAGAACGTGTGCCTGCGTCTGTTTCAACTGCAAGAACCGGTAACACTCCTATGTCTTTTATTATTTTATTTTCAAATGTTGTTGCCATTTTTTATCCTAAAACTAATATGTATTCTAATACTAAATTTTCAGCAGCGTTAAACGTAATAGCGCCGGATGAACCAGCAACTGAAACCCATGCTACGCCGTTCCATATTTCTAAATACTGCTGATCAGTATTAAATCGTGTCATTCCTGTTTCTCTATATGGAGGAATAGGTCTTTCAATATCTTGTCCAACTGGTACTACAAATGCTCCGGTACCTTCGATCTTTACGTAACCAGTACCGGAATTCCTAAAATAAGTTGTTCCGTTTGATTGCGTGTTAGTTATTGCATTACCCTTAAAGGATAAATTATCAATAGCTACACTGCCTGTTCCATTTCCGCTAAGATTTAAGTTAGTATCTGTTGTTATGGTATTTATAACATTACCGTCTATGGCAATATCATCAACTTCTATTCTGTCTGATCTTAATCTAGTAGAATCCATATCTGCTACTAATGCACCGTCGGCATAGAATCTAATAGTGTTGTCGTTTGCTCCAGGAGTTAGTTCTGCTGTAATATAAGTGTTTAAATCTAGATCATATATACCGTTTAACGCAATCCAATTGCCGTCATAACCTTCAAACAAGTTGTTATCAGTATTGTAGCGCATCATGCCATTAACAGGCGATCCGGGGCGTTCTGCGGTAGTACCAGTTGGTAAATTTAATGCGCCATTTGATTCAATTCGCACAGTACCACTATCTGCACTAAGTATTACATCACCACTTAAACTTTCAATAGTGTTTCCACTAAGTCTTAAATTACCAGTATCAATTTTTTCGCCAGTAATAGTTGTTTGGCTTCCACCGGTATTAATTACAACACCATCTTGTGTTGTAATATTAACTGCGCTAGAACTAAATGCCACTGTTCCGTCTTCTTGACTTACATGGAATAAATCACCAACTCTAAAGTCACCTTTGTGGTCAACGCTATTATATCTTATTTGTGCATCATTGTTTTCAACAACTTCATTTAATTGTATAATAGTCAACGGATCATTTGTTGATAGTTTGCCGTTTCCTACATATGCCATATTATGACTGACTGCGTATATAATTACGCCAGGTCCGTCACCAACTAATCCATAATTACCATAAATGCTTGCACTACCAATTAAACGTATTTCTGCACCAAAATCTGTTTGGTCTGCCAATGTAATATAACTAGCACTAGAACCGTTACTAAAACGTAAATCTTGCGAGTTAACAGTATCGTCTACAATAATTGTAGACCCGTCTACTGCATTGTTAAAGTGTAATAACAATTTAGTATCAGTGTCTCCTGTAAATTGAGAAGTTAGTGCAGTAAATGCTGATGTGTAACGTGCTGTACCTTTTGTAATTCTAAATTCGTCTACGTAACCATCTAATTTGTTTGCTCCGTCCCATTGAGCTCCGATTATAACAGGTTTTGCAATACCATAATCAACTGGTGAAATTGTCCAAGTGCCGTCTAACACTCCATCTAAAAATAGCTTTGTGTCATTTCCACTGCGACTAATTGCAATATGATACCAAGTGCCTGTTGACAGTGTTGATCCTACAATTCTATCTACGCTGTATGAATAAAATCGTAGTTCGCCGCCTGCATCGATATAAACAACAGGCGCTATGTCTGACCCAGCTCCGCCTCTAAAATCAAATAAAGTTGTAATAGCAGTTACACTATCAAAGTAGAACCAACCTTCAACTGTATAGTTACCAGTGCCAAATCCAAAGTCGTTATTACTAACTACACCGATATAGTCAGTAGTTCCGTTTAACTCTAAGCTGCTTGTTCCAAACTTTCTAATTGTTGTATCAGTAGTAGGTGTTCCGTATTTGGTTATAATTTTGCCGCCACGATCAGTTGCAGTAATTAATCCTGTTAAGTTTCCATTTACATAAAATTTATTGTCAGCATCAACACTATCAATAGTGCCTGTTGCTAATACTGTTGTACCATCTGTATCGTAATAACTAAAAGTATTTCCTGCAACTATAGTACCTAATAACCCGTTAACTCTAACTGAAGTTTTGCCTGTGCCGTTGATGCCAGTTGTTCCATCGAAGGCATACATTGATCTATTTGCAAAGTATGTAAAGCTATTCAGCCATTCTACTCTAGCTCCGTTAGTTACTGTAATAGCATCTACGCCTGGTGTAATAAACGTAGCTGCATGGAATAACATTGACGCTTCGTTACTACTAGCTAATGCCATAGCGCCATCGATATATGCGCCTTTACCTGCATCGCCTTGATCAAATCCCCTAGGATCTGAACCACTAGTTACACTGCCATTAGTAATAACACTTACATTACTAATATACGGTGAACGGTTAGTTGTTCCTGATACAGTAAAATTAGTAGCAAATTTAAATGCATAACCTGTATTACTGCCACTATCAAAATAAAACTGTTTAATAGTTAAATCTTGAATTGTTGTTGATCCAGTTAATAAAAATGCATCGTTATTTTGTGTTGCAACTGTTGGACGTATAACTACGCTTCTTAAACTATGTCCTTTAACAGTAACGCCAGCTGGCACTGTTATTGGAAAAGTTTCTTCAAATATACCTGGGTAAATGTGTACAGTGTCACCTTCTGCTGCGTTTTCAACTGCATGCTTAATTGTAAGAAACGGGTCGTTAGGGTGTGTTCCAGAATGGGCATCGTCACCATTTTCTGCAACATAAAATAAATTGCCCTGGCGTAATGCAAGGTCAACACCGTCGACAATTAACGAGTTTGCATTAATAGTTCCCGAATGTAAATTATTAACCCAGACATCATTCCAACGCTGTGTTTCTGAGCCCAACGCAAACGTGTCAGTTGTATTAGGAACAATATTAGAATTGATATCTGCGTTAAACTCTACGTTATCAGTATCAGCATCGCCTAATGTAATGTTACCATCTGAAGTTATATTTCCAGTTGCTACAATATCTCCGTAAACATTTGTATTTGCAAATATTTCAACTGTTCCTGTTGCATTTGGTCGTAACTCTAAATTAGTATTTGTTTCATGTGTACTAATAACATTGTTTTCTATCTCAATGCCATCAACAGTTAATTTGTTTTGATACACAACAGAGTCGTTAGTTCCTAAGGTTAGTACAGGGTTAGTTGTACTAACAGTTGAACCAGATATAGTAATATCTGCAATAGTTGCAGTTTGTACTACGTTAAGAAATGTAGATTTAGTTGTGCCGTTTACATCTAAGTCGTATAAAGGTGTATTAGTGTTTATACCAATGCGCTGAGCCGTGTCACCCGGTTTGGTAACTTTTAGATATAATAGGTCGTTCTCAAATGCTAAATCAACTCCGCTACGAAGTAAATTCGACTTTAAGAGCGGACCACTAATGCGACCTATAGCCATCGTTGCTCCTCTATACGGGGATCCTGTCCCTCTAGCCAAATTTTCAGTCTGTCGACTCTTTGCTGGTTAACCACAGTTTGACCCTGCAGAACATTAGTCGCGTACTGCATTAATAGTATTTATCGTTTTAGAGTATTAACCTAGTACAAGAACGTATAAATCAAGTAAATCATTTATAGTATCTACTGTTACTTGTACTTCGCTTTCGCCAGAAGTTCTGATCCATGCTGATCCATTATATATTTCCATATACTCTGCATCTGTGTTCCAGCGGGTATGTCCTGTTTGGCCATCGGCAGGTCTTTCAGCAACTGTGCCGGAAGGAATTATAAGTCCAGATGTCATATCAAAGCTTACATATCCTCCATCAGTTGTTTTAAGTTCAAGATTGTTGTTTGAAGTATTTTCAATTATTGTAGCATTAAATTTTAAATTATCAATTATAACTAAGCCATTTCCATTAGGTGTTATTGTAACGTCTTGGTTAAGTGTTGTAGTAATTAAGTTATTATTAAATAAAATATCATCTGATGCTAATCCATTTAATTCAATTTTTCCTGCAGATATTCTTGCAGTTTCAATAGCATTAGCAGTGAATACTAAATTGCCAGGAGCATTGTTTGCATTTATGTTTGTTTGTCTGTTATCACTATACACACCATTAAAAGAAACATTAGCAGAACTATATCCCTCATATGCATTAAGATCGGTGTTATAGCGAATATCGCTTTCTTGATTCATGCGCTGCATACTTGTACCGCGTGGCAATATAAAGGAAGGATTGCTAGTTATAACTACACTACCAGAGATTGGAGATAATTTTAAGTCTCCGTCAATAGTAAATACTTCGTTGCCAGAAATTCTTATATTTCCTGTATCAATTTGCTGACCATTAATGTATGTAATATTGCCGTTAGTATTAATGAATATTGCACTAACATCAGTTAAGTCCACTTGTTCAGTGTCAAAGCTAGTTGTGCCATCTTCAAAATTTACAAAGAATGCAGCGCCTACTTTAAAAGTTCCAGTTTGATCCGTTGACACATAGTACACTGTTCCATTGTTAAGCTCAGTAGTTTCTTGATCTAGTAACGCTAGTGTATTATCATTACTAACATCTTTGCCGGTGCCAATATAACCAAAGTTGTGTCCTATTAGATACATTAGTGTATTAGCACCGTCGGCTACTACACCGTTGTTGCCATATACATTTGCACTATTAATACTTCTTAATTCAGCGCCATATATTACGCCGTTTGATCCTAGGCCGTCTGTGCCCTGTATAGCATAAAGACCTTTGTTAGCAAAGTATGTAAAACTATTAATCCACTCTACTCTAACACCGTTAGTCATTGTAATTGCATCAACACCTGGAGTAATAAACGTAGCTGCATGGAAAAGCATTGAGCCTTCAACTGTTGAACTACTTAATTCTGCGCCATCGATATATGCTCCTTTACCTGCATCGCCTTGGGCAAAGCCGCCCGGATCGTCGACACTAGTAACAGTGCCTTTAGTTACTACAGTTACATATCTAATATACGGACTAGTTTCTGATATTATTGTATTGGGTGCGAACCTAAATGCATACCCTTCGTTATCAACACTATTAAAATAAAAATCTTTTATAGTTAAGTTTTCAATAACTGTGTTATGTTCTAAATGGAAAATGTCATTGTTTTGTGTTGCAACTGTAGGTTTAATAACAACATTTCTAATATCAGTTCCGCTAATAGTAACATTACTAGGAACAACTAACGGACAAGTCTCGATATAAGTTCCTGGATAAATGTGTATAGTTACAGGCCCTGCAGAACTAGCATCGACTACGCTAAGTGCATGAGATAATGTAAGAAAGGCGCCATGTTGATGATCGCCGACATTAGAATCGTTTCCTAATGTACTAACATAAAATATGTTACCTTGTCTAGTTTGTAATACAGAATTATCTACTGCAAATCCTTGAGATATTATATTTTGTCCGTTAATTAGATTACTGTATAAGTCTCTCCATCGTTTAGACGCAGTGCCTAATGTATTAGTGTCAGTAATATTAGGTAAAATATCGCTATTAACATCTGCTTCAAATGTAACATTATCATTACTATCATTGCCAAAGACTATATTGCCATTAAATACAATATCACCAGTTGCATGTAAATTACCAGTTACATTTGTATCTGCGTATACTTCTAATGATCCTGTTGGACGTATTTCTAAATTTGCAGATGATTTTGTAAAAATAGAATTATCATTAATTCTAGTTCCAGCAGTTTCTAATGTGGAAACTTTTATAGTTGATGCAGCATTAAAGTATAAAGGAAAAGAGTTAGCAGTTATATTGCCTTCTGAAATACTAATAGCATTAATGTCGGCTTGGGTTGGAAGTATTATATCAGTAGTGCCTATTTGTGTGCCAACATGTAATGCAGCAGTAGGATTATCTATATTAATACCAACGCCACGTCCTAGTGATCCTACAGATAAGTAAGGATCACCATCGCCTGGCCAGTCTGGATTACTAGGATCAAGGCCTGATGCACTACCGGGTATTATATCAGCATTTGTATCGTCAAGTTT
>TARA_B110000305_G_scaffold213945_1_pt1 | contig 18654 bp, 18 predicted proteins | sample TARA_B110000305 | Tara Oceans TARA_B110000305 (sample SAMEA4397930) | marine metagenome | biome: Polar Biome; feature: [SRF] surface water layer (ENVO:00010504); material: water (ENVO:00002006), including particulate matter (ENVO:01000060) such as... | depth 5 m | reverse complement strand
AAAAAAAAATTAGAAATGGAACATTTCAATGGTTAGAATCTGGAGCGGAAGATAATTTTACTTCAGAGTTAAACCTTAGTGACCTCAATAAAATAAAAATTATTCCAAAAAATTTTAATTCAATAGGTTCTAATAAATTTAATTTTAAATTCTTTAATAAAAAAATTGAAAATCCATTTATTATAGCTCCTATGGGTCATCAAACCCAATTTCATCCAAAAGGAGAATTAGAAGTGGCAAAGGGAATGAATAGTGCCAATATAATTGGTGCATTTACCACTCAGGGTAGACATAGCTTTGATCAAATCAAAAATAAATACAAAAATATAAATGCTATATGGCAAATATTTCCATTTGGAGATTTAGATTGGATTGAAAGACAAATTAAATTAGCTGAAAAAAATAATGCAATTGCTATATCAATTTGCTTAGATGCTCCATCAAGATCTCATAGATATGATGATAGAGAAACTGGATATGATGCTCGAAAATTTGGAAAAAATTATAATAAAATTAAAAATAATCCCAATTATTTCTTTAATTACGATTGGTCATTAATTAAAAAAATCAAAAAAATGACTCTTCTTCCTGTTATTCCAAAAGGTATTATGTCCAAAGAAGACTTAAATAGTGCACTTAAAAATGGAGCTGATGGCTTGTGGATATCGAATCATGGAGGAAGATTTTTTAATTCAGGTATTTCTACAGTTAGTTTTTTAAATTCAATTCAAAAAGAGTTAAAAAAAATTAAAAATAAAAAAATTATAATTGTTGATGGTGGTGTTAGGCGTGGTTCTGATATAATAAAATATTTATGTATGGGTGCGGATATCATCGCTGTTGGTCGTCCTTTTTTGTATGGTTTAATCAGCTATGGTAGTTTAGGCGTTCAAAACATATATAGTATATTAAGTTCTGAATTTTATAACAATTGCAATAATGGTGGTTTTAAAAAAATTGAAGATTTTAATATAACAAGAATATCAATATAAAATGGCTAACATGATTGGAATTGGTGTATTTGCATATAACAGACCTTCACATTTAAAAAGAGTATTATTTTCATTAAATTCTTTAAAAATAAGAGACTTTACACTTTTTATTGATGGGCCAAAAAATCCAATTGATAAAGTTAATAATAAAACAATTAATTTCATAGCTAAAGAAATGAACAAATCTGGTTCAAGAATTATTATTAAAAATCACTCTTTAAATAGTGGTTTAAAAAAATCCATAGTCACCGGATGCGATTATCTTAGTAAAAAATATGACAGTTTTATTGTGATTGAAGACGATTGTGTGATTTATGAAAATTTTTTTAGATTTATGAAATACAATTTAAAAAAAAATATTTTTTCGAAAAATAAATTAGGTGCTATATGTGGTTTTCAATTTAATGAAATAGAAAGTAAATATAATCATCTCTCATCTTTAAAAGTTTCGCATTTTATTCCTTGGGGATGGGGTACTATGAGTAGTGTATGGCTCAAATTTAGAAATACCGATGAAAAAAAATTATTTTCTCCTAAATACTTAAATAAATATTCAAAAAATCAAGATATTTGGAGTAAAAATTTTATTGATTTTAATTATACTAATAACTTAAATTTTTTATCCCCTACTTTAAATTTAGTTAAAAATATAGGTTTCGATGGTACAGGAATTAATTCACATCCATCTATTGAATTTAATACCAAGGAAAAAAAACCAAAAAAATTGAACATCAACAATATTAATGAAATAAAAAAAATTGATAATCAACATTCAAGTTTATTAAATAAGAAAGTAGAATTATTTTATTAATGAACTATGTAATATTTGGTTATGGTTCAATTGGTAAAGAGTACCTTAAAATAATTAAAAAAAATAAATACCAATTTATCTACGTTGTTGACATTAACTTTACTAAAATCAAAGTTTTTAAAAATGTTATTTATTTAAATTTTGAAACATTTAAAATCAATTCTTATAATGTGTCGCATGTTTTTATATGTACACCTTCATCGGATCATTTTGAAATAGCTAAATATTTTTTAAATAAAAAAATTTCAGTTCTTATAGAGAAACCATTTGTTTTAAAGTACTCGCAAGCAAAAAAATTAATTTCTTATGCAAAAAAAAATAATACAAAATGTTGGGTATGTTTTCAAAATAGATTTAACAAGTCTATTATTTTAGCTAAAAAGATGCTCTTAAAAAAAGATATAGGTGAAATAAAATTTATAAATAGTTCATTATTTTGGAATAGAGACTTTGATTATTATAACAACGGATGGAGAGGTAAATACGCCTCTGATGGGGGAGTTTTAACAAATCAATCCATTCATCTTATTGATATGATTGAATATCTTTTTGGTAAGATAACTAAATTTAATGGAGTGCTATTTTTTGATAAATTAAAACTAGAAGCAGAAGATTTAATATCTCTAAATATGATGAATGATACTAATCTCCCTATTTCTTTTAACGCAACTACTAGGGCAGATAAGGACCATGAAATGTCTATAGATATCTATGGTTCAAAAGGAATGATTAAAATTGCAGGTATTGCTCTTAATAAAATATATGTCAATAATAAGCTTATTAAAAATTCTTCTGAAAATTTTAAAACTGGTTTTGGAGTTCATCACCAAGATGTTATAAATTCATTTATTAATTATAATAATGATGAAAATTTCTTAAACATTAAGTATAATTTAAATGTTATTAAATTAATTAATTCTGTTTATAATAAACTTATAAATCAAAAATATTATCATAAGTTGCTACCTTCTGATAGTTTATTAGGAAAAAAAAATGAAAATTAATAATAAAAATCCCACTAAGGATATTTCACCTCAAGATATTAAGAACTCTATTCCTTTGGCGACAAAAAAAAGATTAAAAAAAATTATATATAAAAAAAAAATTATTTTTTCAGATAAAATAATACCAATTATTGCAGGTCCTAATGGTGTTGAATCTAAAGAGTTACTTTTTAAAACAGCGAAATTACTCAAAAAAAATAATCTTAATTTTTTTAGAGTCCATATGTTTAAACCATTAACCTTTCCTTATCGATCAAGTCAATACTCGGAGTCAGGACTAGTCGCTCTTGATTGGATAAGAGAGCTAAAAAAATATTATAATTTTATTTTTGTGTCTGAAGTAACAGAACTTAGATATTTAGAACCTATGCTTGATGTAATTGATATTTTACAAGTTGGTACTAGGAATATGCAAAATTTTGAATTAATTAGAGAAGTAAGTAAATGTAAAAAACCAATAATTCTTAAAAGACATCATGGTAGTAGCTTAAGAGATCTTTTGGGTTCTGCTGAACATATTTTATTGGAAGGTAATAATGATATTATTCTATGTGAAAGAGGTATCTCTGCGCCACATACGCATAGACCCACATCTAGATTTTTACTAGATTTGCAAGCAATTGTTGCATTGCAAGAACTAACTTCTCTTCCTGTCATATCTGATCCTAGTCACGCCTCTTTTTGGGCACCATGGGTTCCTCCATTAGCAAAAGCCTCTATTTCGTGTGGAGCAGACGGTTTAATTATTGAAACACATCCCAATCCTTCTAAATCAAAAGTAGATCCATTACAGCCTTTAAACTTTTTAGAGTTTACAAATTTAATAAAAAAATTAAGACATTTAGCAAAAATAGAAGGTAAAAAACTATTATGAAGTGTGGTATTATTGGATACCCATTAAATAACCCTAGATCAATTGTAATTTGGAATGATTATTTTTCAAAAAAAAATATAAAAGCAATAATGAAATCATATGAGGTTAATCCAAATCAATTTGATACGTTTATTAAAAAAATAAAAAAAGATAAAACTTATTATGCTTTTGCAATAACCATGCCTTATAAAATTAGTGTTATTAAGTACTGTGATAGACTGGATAAAAGTGCTGAACTGGCAAAAACAGTTAATTTAATAGTAAAAAATAAAAAAACTTCTGAAATAGTAGGATTTAACACGGATGTTATAGGGGCTTACAAATCAATAAGTAAAAATATTGATGAGTATAAAGTTATTACTATAATTGGATTAGGCGGAGTAGGTACTTGTATTCATAATTATTTAAGTTATTTATTGCCTAAAATTAACTTTAATTTAATCACTCAAAAAAATATTAAAACTTCAAAAAAAAATAAAATTTATAAAAAATTAAGTAGTAATATATTAAAAAAAAAATCATTAATTATAAATTGCACACCTTTAGGTAGTAATTTAAAAGATGAATTTCTTACTAAATCACCAATAAAAGAAAATTTATTTCAACAAATTAATAAAAAATCATTCATATTTGATGTAGTGTATGAACCAAAAAAAACAGAACTATCAAAATTAGCTCTATCTAGATCTATCAAATATATAAATGGTATGAGAATGATAAATCTTCAAGGTAAAGAAGCATTAAAAATTGCATTTAAAAATATAAATGTTTGAAGCAAATTTAAGAAAATATAAAAAAAAAAGTAAATTTACTATATCAAATAATTTAAATGATGATTACATTATTGCTAATCCATTCTTATTCAAATCAAAAATTAGAAATTCAAAAGAAGTTAAGCCTGAAAAAATCAGTTTAATATTAACTTTAATAAATTTTTCATTTATTTTTGTAAGCAATATCTGTAAGAGATTAAAACCAAAAGATAAATATAGTAATTTTAGTAATTATAAAAAAATAAACAAAATAAGTACAATTTTTGTGTCACATTTAAGTTTAAATAATAACTTCTCAGGATCATTTAATGATAATTATTTTGGTAAAATCTTTGATATAAATGAAGGGAAAACAAAAAAATTAATAATTTATATACCTCATAATATAAAAAAAATAAGTAATAATTTAAAAAAAAATTTAGATAAAAATAAAAATTTAATCATTATTATTCCCAGAAAAGAAAATCCAGACAAAGAGATTTTAAAAATAATTATATCCTTTTTAAAATCAATAAAACTAATATTAAAATCAATTTTTAAAAATAACTTATATGATAAGTGGTTCTATAGAAAATTGGCAATTTCAATATCTAATGAAACTACTCTTCAAAATATTGCAGATATTGAAAACATTATAGAAATTATAAAAAAAACTGATTGTAAAAAGATTTTTTTTCCTTTTGAGGGATTTGCTTGGGAGAGGCTATTATTAAAAAAAATTAATGAATTAAATTATTCTATAAATACTTATGGATATATTAATTCTGGCGTATTTAAATATCAAATAAGTATTTACGAAAAAATAAAAAAAAATATTTACCCTAATTATTTTTTAACCTGTGGAAGTCTAATTAATAATTACCTTTGTCATAGATTAGATATAGATGATAAGCGTATTTTTAATATTGGATCAAATAGATCTAAAAAAATTACTAAAAAAAATTATAAAATAAGGAATTCTAATAATATATTAATTTTATTAGAAGCTTTAAATGATGAAATAAATATTTTAATTAATTTTGGTAAAGTATTAGCCAAATTAAATAAAAATCTTAAAATTATTATAAAAGTACATCCACTAACAAACCCTGATTTTATAAAAAATAAAATTAATAATTATTCTAATATTGATATTTCGGTAAATCAGAATATTTATAAATATTCTAATTTTGTTATTTTCAGAGGTTCTACTTCAATTTTAGAAGCTATCCAATATGGATGTATACCAATTTACTTTAATAATAATAGTGATTTAAACGTCAGCCCTATTAGTATGTTTGTTTCTAAATTCTTTAATATTAATAATAATGAAGATTTTAAAAGGCATTTAAGTAACCATGAAAAGATTAATTATAGAAATGAATTATTAAATATATATAGTAAAATGAGATATTATTATGAACCACTTAAAATTAATTTGATTACAAAAATAATGAATGACTAATCTTATTAAATCTTTATGGTTATCAATTAATTTATAATTAAATTCTCATGAGTAATGGTATTAATAAACATTGGAATACTTTTTATAAGAACATTACATATAATCAACCTAGTAATTTTTCAAAATTTATTATCAAATGGTTAATTAATAATAGTATTAAATTTGAAAATAAAAATATTATTGATGTAGGTTGTGGAAATGGGAGGGATTCTAATTATTTTTATAAAAAAAATTTTAAAGTTACAGGTTTTGATCTATCAAAAACTGTAATTAATAATAATTTAAAACATAATAATAAAATTAATTTTGTGCATAAAAATATATGTAAAGATATTAAATTTGAATCTAATTATAATTTCTTATATGCGAGGTTTTTCATTCACGCAATTACTGAGAATCAACAAACTATTTTCTTTAATAATTGTAAAAAATTATTATTTAAAAAAAATAGTTATATTTTTTTAGAATTTAGAACTACTAAAGACCCTCTGATTAATAAAGGGAGAAAAATTAGTGATAATGAAAGATTTTATGGTCATTATAGAAGATTTATCGATGTACTGGAATTTAAACAAATGCTTATTAGCCTTAAATTAAATATAGTTTATTCTAAAGAAAGTTATAGATTTGCTATTCATGATAATGAAGTTCCGCATATATCTCGAATTATAATTAAGACTTAGTAAAATGTTTAATATTAAAAAATTTAAAATCTATATTTTTTTTAAGAATATTTTTTTATTTTTAAAAATGTTAAGTTATAATTATAGAAAGAATTATTATGATGAAAATAATCAACCTGTTTTCTTAATTGGAACTAATAGATCGGGATCATCATTAATATCTTCAATTTTAAGACAACATCCAGATTTAAGATCTTTATCTGATGAAGTTATCAATTTTGATATTAAAAAAAGAAGAGACCATACTATTGGTTTTTCTGAAGATTTTATTTGGCAATATTTAGAAAATTTTTATGGTGACCATCATTGTGAAAAAAACGAGGGTTATTTATGGGGACATCCTAAATATCTAAGAGACTTTTTTGTTGAAAAATTTTGGCTAAAAAATAGTTTAATTTACGAAATATATAAAACAAAATCAAAAAAAATTCCATTTGTTAAACACTCTTTTTTCTCTCTTAGGCTTAAATTAATAAAAAAGTTATTTCCTAATGCTAAAATTATATTGAATATACGCTCCTATAAAGATTTTACAAAAAGTAATTATGATAAATGGTCAAGAAATTCAGCTTATTCTAAAACTTTTAAGAATAATAATCCCGATATAGGGTTGCATTGGTTTATGATTAACAGTATTGCAATTTATCATTGTGAAAAATACTTTAAAAATCAATATCAATTATTTCATCATGAAAAATTATATGATTCTAATTTTGATAATAAAATTTTGATGGATGAATTAACTAATTTTTTAAATATTAAATCTCATGATTTCACTTTTGAAAATGTTAATCCTAAATACAAATTTAAGAAAGATATTACTTTTGAATATTTGAATTTAAAAGATGTAGTTGATATAGCTAAATTTGAAAATCAGGTTTATTTTAATCACAATAATGAAAAGTAATAAAAAAGTTATTAATGGTGTTTGGTTTTATGGTTTATCTGGTTCTGGTAAAACAACTGTATCTAAATATTTAAAAAAAAATAATTTCAAAAAATCTTTAATTATTGATGGTGATATGGTTAGAAAATATATAAGCACTGATTTAAATTATAATTTATCAGACCGATTAATTCAGTTGAATAGAATTTATGGTCTTTGTAAACTATGTCATATGTCAAATATTTTTTCAATTTCTTCTACTGTTTACATGAATAACATTACTCTTAAAAAACTTAAAAATTTAGATATTCTTGTTATCAAAATTGATCGCGATTTTAATCTAATTAAAAAATTTAAAATTTATCAAAATACAAATGTTGTTGGTGTCGATATTAAATCAAAAATTCTGGACACTGATGTTATTTATAATAACGGAAATATAAATTTTTTTAAATTAGTTAGAGATTACTTTATTAATTATACTTATTAACAATAATACATTACATCAAGTTGATATATTGGTTTGCCTGATATTTTATTTATTCCATATATTCCAAAAAGTTTATAGCCATGAATTAGTAAATATTTTTCTAATTTCATGAATGATACATCTGAGTCTTTATAATAATTAGCAAATATCATCTCAATAATTATAATTTTAACATTATTACTTTTTAATGTTTTTTTCATTCCTTTTAATACTTCTTCTTCATTGCCTTGTGTGTCAATTTTAATTATATCAATATTTTCAATTCGATTATTCTCTTTAAATTTATCTACACTTATAGTTTTTACATCATAAATTTTATTTGATTGATTTATTCCTCTATATTTAAAATTATCATCTAATTTTTTTTTATATTGACCTTCATTAATTTTTAATAAACTTGATGTAAACTCCCATTCATTTTCATAAAATTGGGATTTACCTTCACCAGATGACACTGCCATATTGTATGTATAAACATTTTCGAGATTACTTGTATTTTTAACTAATGTTAAAAAATTTTTACTTGATGGCTCAAATGAATATATATATGAATTTTTAAATATTTTTCTATAATCATAAACAGAATTTCCAGTATAAGCACCAATATCAAATATAATTACTTTATCATTAATATTATCTTCAAAAATTTTTTTTACATCATCTTCAATTGATGATAATCTTACTATATTAATACCAAATTGATTCATGATTTTTTTAATAAATAATTTAAATTTATTAAATATAAAAACTTTATCATAATACATTCTTTTTTTTCTAAATATTATACTCATTTTTTTAAATACATTAAATCTAAACTAAATACATGTCCTTCATAAATATTGTTAAATTTTTTCTTTTTTATTCCTATTAACTTATAAATATTTTGTAAATTTTTTTCTATATCATATATACTTATATTTCTTTTATATACATCATCTAACATTATTTCTGTTTCAATTAAGTTTATCTTATTTTCTTTAATCAAAAATTTACATCCTTTTACAACTTCCTCTTCATAACCTTGGGTATCTATTTTTAACAAATCAACTTTATCAATATTATTTTCATTACAATATTTATCTAATGTAATCACTTCAACTTCTCTTTCTTTTTTGGTATACCCACTTATTGTAGTGTTATGTTCTTTAGATCTAATCTTAATCCATTCTGATTTATTATTTATTTTATAAAAGCTTGAATGAGTTGTTTTCTTTGTTTCATAAAAAGTTTTCTTTTCATTAATATCACCAACAGCTTTATTATTTATAATTATTTTACTGTCATTTTCAAAATTCTTTTTTAATATTTTAAAAGCATCTAAATTTGGTTCAAATGAATGTATAATTGAGTTTGGAAATTTTTTTCTAAAACGAATAATTGATTGACCTTCATTTGCGCCTACATCTATTATTGTGGGATTATTTTTAGTAGTATTAATTTTAATTATATCATCAAACGAAACTGTCTTTCCCTTTTTAATAATATCATATCCTAAATAATTCACGATTTTTTTAATTAATTTTTTCATTTATTTTTTGTTAAACAATAACCTATTATTGGAAAAATTATTTTTTTTATTTTAAATATAATACTTTTTAAAACCCCTTTTTTAAAAGGTCTTTTATTTGAATTATTTAGATCTAAATTAATATATTTCTTACATATAACCTTTGCTTCGTAGTCCCATTCTCCTTTTTCTACGATATGTATATATTTTATTAGACTTTTACATACAGAGTAATGCGTAATATCAAGATTTAATTTTTCAAATTTCCAAATACTTTTACATTTTAATAATGTTTTTTCATAATGATTAATATCCCATATAGCTATCTGTAATGATGAATAATAAGGATGATCATTTCTTATTTCAATTAATTCCTCTTCTTGGTTATTAAATTTAACTTTTTTTTTAATCGTAAACACAGATTCTTCTATTTTTTTTAACCTTAAATAAAATAACTTTTCCTCATAAATGAGTTTAAATAAATTATTTATATTTTTAAAATCAAATTCTTTAATAAATGCAAAATCATCAAGTATAGGAATTATATATTTTATCTCTTTATAATTTTTTTTAATTATTGATATTTGATCAATAGTTTCTTGTTTCCAATTACTTTTATTAGTTTTAATTGGAATTACTTTATTTTTTTTAAAATTTGGTACTAAATTATTAGTTCCATAAAATATTTTAATATTATTATTTTTAATAAACTTTTCAAAAAATATAACAAATAAATTAGCTATATCATTAGTATTGTCTGATGAGTTTATAAAAATTGCAAATTTACTGTTCATTTTATTATCTTACTTACACTAAATACCATTACTCTTTTTAAGATGAATAAAATAAACCATATATAAAACATAAAATAATTTCCATTATTAATTTCTATTATTTTTTTTTTTGATAAATAATTATTTTTAATAAATTCTATAATATTTTTAAAGTTAAAATTATTAATATTTTGATTATTAGCAATTTCAATAACTTTAATTGTTGGGCAATACATCAACCTAATTTTTTTAATATTTCTTAATATGCAAGAATGAATCACATCTTCTCCATACGCTTTACCTTTATATGGATAATAGTTTTCTGTAATTAAGTTTTTATTAAGGTGTAAAACACATCCACCTTGTAGCCATTCTACTTCTGTATTATTTTTAGGATGGTTGTTTTTACCATACCATATGCTAGAACCCCATAAAGTTATTTTGCCTGAATATTTTCTTTTATAACTGTTATGATTTTTACTTTGTATGAGATCTTTATTAATTATTTTAGGTGATAGGCATATATTTTTATTACCATTATACTGTTCTAACAATAAACTTAGTGTTTTTTTATTTACCAGTATATCTGAGTCAAGTTGAAGTACATATTCATACTTTGCATTTTTAAAACCAAGTATTCTTTGATCAACTTGCCCTTTAATTAAAGAAATTATTATCTTAGTATTTTTATAATTTTGATATTCAGAAGCTTTATTTTTATTCTCTTCAGGAAATACTAAGATTATTTCATTTGGCTTAGTTGCGCCCTGTTGTAACTTATGAATAACCTTATGTAGTATTTTTTCACCTATTGTTGGAATTACCACTGAAATCATTTTTTTATTTTTAATTTAGATATAATAATGTGTTATTAATACATTATTAATGAAAAAAATCATCAAATATACAGTCTTAAACACTTTAGATTTTTTGAATGTATCTAAATTTATATTTAAAAATTCTATTACTAATAAAAACCTTATTTTTATGTTTCATGATGTTAGTAATAATCCAAAAGAATTTTTCATCGATAATAATCTTAATCACTCCTCTTTTAATTTTGAAAAACAGCTTAATTTTATTAATTCTAACTTTAAAATTTTAAATCCTAATTCTCTTTATAGCTATGATGGTTCTGATCCAACGGCAATAATTAGTTTTGATGATGGCGCTACTTCTTTTTATTCAAATGCTGCTAAAATTTTATTAGATTATAATATTCCTTCAATACATTTTTTAAATTATGGACAAATTAATGGTAAAACTTTTATTCCTGGTTTAATTGGTTATATAATTAAGTATGAAAAAGAAATAGCTGAATTAATTTCCATTACAAATATTCAAAATTTTAATTTAAGTTTGTTAAATAAAATTTCAAAACAAAAACTGATTAAAATTATTAAAGATTCAAAAAAATATTACGGTTCTTTTATGAATCATAATCAAATTAAGGAATTAGACGATAAAAATATTTTTTTTTGGGGTAATCATTTATTTAGACATCTTAATGCTGTAAATCTCAAAGATAATGAACTTATAAGTGAGTATAATAAAAATGATCTTTTTTTAAAGCGACTTGAAAACTATAATTCTTATTTTAGCTATCCTTTTGGTCAAAAAAACCAGAGTTATAATCTTAGAACTAATGAAATTATAAAAAATCTTAACACTAATGCCATATTTTCTGCTAACCCCATTACTTTTAATTCTAGATATCAGGATATTTTTCATAGAATTGGTCTTAACAACAATATAACTACCAATAAGTTGTTTATTCAACATATAGTAGAATGTAAATTGAGGTCTCTTACACATCATTTATTTAATTAATAAGATTATTCCTCTTTTTTCTTAAAGATTTTGTTTATTTATTTAATTTAATATTTACATTAAATCTATTATGGTTAATAAAATAAAAATTGCTCTTATTACTGGCATTACAGGTCAAGATGGATCTTATCTTGCTGAATTTCTTTTAAAAAAAAAATATATAGTACATGGTGTAATTAGAAGATCATCTTCGTTTAATACTAATAGAATAGAGCATTTATACCAAAGCCCATTCAAAAAGAATAAGAATTTAATTCTACATTACGGAGATTTGCTTGACAGTACTTCAATTAATCAATTAATCATAAAAATTTTACCAGATGAAATATATAATTTAGCTGCTCAATCTCATGTTGCTGTAAGTTTTGATTTACCAGTTTATACATCTCAAGTTAATGCAATCGGTGTTTTAAATATTCTTGAATCAATTAAAGGCTTAATTAAGAAAAAGAAAATTAAATTATACCAAGCCTCTACATCAGAATTATTTGGCCATAGTAAAAAAAAATTTCAAGACGAAAACACACCTTTTTATCCAAAAAGTCCTTATGCTACTTCAAAATTATTTGCTTGTTGGTCTGTTAGAAATTATAGAGAGTCTTACAATATCTTTGCATGTAATGGCTTTTTATTTAATCATGAATCTCCAAGGAGAGGCGGTACTTTTGTCACAAAAAAAATCATAAATAGTCTATGTAAAATAAAAAAAGGCTCTAAAGAGAAACTTTTTCTTGGCAATCTATATTCATTGAGGGATTGGGGTCATGCAAGAGATTATGTAGAAGCAATGTGGCTTATGATGCAAAATTCAATACCTGAAGATTTTGTTGTTTCTACCGGTAAGCAAATTACTGTTAAAAAATTTTTAGAATTAGTATGTACCAAACTAGATATTAAAATAAAATGGAAGGGAAGTGGTTTGAATGAAAAAGGATATTGGAATAATAGATGTGTAGTATCTGTTAATTCAAGGTATTTTAGACCGAATGAAGTAAATAGCTTGAAAGGAAATTCAAAAAAAATATTTGATAAGCTTGGGTTTAAGCCAAAAATCTCATTGGATAACTTAATTGAAGAAATGATCCAAGATCAAATTAATTAATCACAATGAAAATTATTATTTTTGGAGGGACGGGTTTGGTTGGAAATAGTTTAAAATTAAATCCTTTTTTCAATAATCAACAATTATTCTGTCCCACAAGTAAAGAACTAAACGCAACTAACTACTCCGATGTTGAAACTTATATATCTAATATTAAACCTGATTTAGTAATTAATTCGGCAGGTTTAGTTGGAGGAATACTTATTAATAGTAAAAATCATTTAAATTTCCTTTTAACAAACTTGGATATAGGCAAAAATATTTTAATTGCTTCAAAAAATAATAATATTAACAAGTTAATCAATTTAGGAACTTCCTGTATGTACCCTGCCAATATTGACTCAAGAAATATAAGTGAAAATGATTTACTTAAAGGCCCACTGGAAAAGACCAATGAAGGTTACGCTTTAGCAAAAATTGTAGTACTAAAAATCGCTGAATATATTAACAGAGAGAATGATTATGATTATAAGACAATTATACCTTGTAATCTTTATGGGCCATTTGATAAATTTGAAATTGAACGAAGTCATTTAATACCGGCTATTATTAATAAAATTCATCATGCTAAAATTAATAAAATAAATAATGTTTCCATATGGGGAACAGGTAAAGTTAGAAGAGAGTTTATGTATTCTAAAGATGTTGCAAGATTTGTTGAATTTACAATTCAAAATTGGACAAAGATACCTGAAATAATAAATTTAGGACTAGGGTATGATAATTCGGTAAAAGAGTATTATGAAATTGTTGCAAAAACATTAAATTGGAATGGTTCTTTTTCTTTTGACAAGAAAATGCCAGAGGGTATGAAAAATAAACTTATGAATATCGATATATTAAAAAAATTAAAATGGAAACCATCTTATAGTTTAGATGAAGGCATTATAGAAACTTATGAATATTATAAAAAAATTATTTCATAATAATGTCTTATAAGTATGAATAATAAAATCACAGTAGTGATAACTACATATAATAATAGTAATTTTATTAAGGATTGTCTTTTATCAGTTATCAAACAGACATATTTGCCTGAATCAATTATCGTAATTGATGACTTTAGTGTTGATATTGAAATTACAAAAAAAATTATCAATTCTTTAAATAAAATTTCCCAAATTAAAATTCAATTAATTGTGAATAAAAAAAATATTGGACCTGGTTTATCTAGGAATAAAGCTTGGAATTTAGTCGAAACAGAATTCGTGGCATTTTTGGATGCTGATGATATTTTTTATAAAAATAAATTAGAATGCCAAATAAAATTATTTAAAAAATTTCCAAAATTCTCAATGATTGCTGGAAAAAAAAATTTTTCAACAATAAATAATATTTATAAATGCGATATATCTATAATTAAAAAACTATCTTTTAATAAAATGTTGTTTTTTAATTATGTGGCTACAAGCACAGTTTTGTTAAAAAATAATATAAAACAAAGATTTAGTAATAGTTATTATGCGGAAGATTACAAACTATGGTTATTAATGTTAAATAAAAATAAAGAAATTCTTTTCATAGATTCTAATATCAGTGCCCAGAATTTTAATTCTGATAATAAAGAGAAACTTTCTTTAAACATTTTCAGTATGGAAATTGGAATTCAAAAAACTTTATCTAGCTTTTATTCAAATAATTTTAAAATTAACTTCTTAATCTTTTCTAGTCAGCTTTTTTCAATATTAAAGTTTATTCAAAGATTCTTTAAAAAATAGTATGAATATAATTCTTAAAAATAATTATTATATACTATCAACAATAATAATATCGATTTTAATCTATTTCATTATACAAGTTTTGCTATTTAGGGAAATTATACCTTATATTAGCTCTGGAGAATTAAGCCATTTAGGATTATTAGAAGGTGATTCAGGGTTATTACATAATTACGCTATAGTTTTAAGTAATTATCTTAAACATGGAGATTACTCAACATTTTATTTGAAATTACTGGATTTTACCTCAATTCCTATCAATATAAAAATACTAAGTATTTTTTATTTTATATTTGGCCAAATTCCAATATCTATAGTTTTTCTTAATTCAATATATCTAGTTATATCAATAATTTGTATTTATAAATTATCATTATTATTTTTTCATAAAATTACATATTCAAGAGTTTTTTTATTAATTATAATTTCAGTTTTATTGTTTTTCCCTTCGCTTATATTTAGTTTTAATAGTAATGGAAAAGAAGCAATTACTATAACTTGTTTTCTTATTTTTATTGTTTTTTTTATTAGTATTTTAGATAAAAATTTTTATTTTAGCATAATCAACTTCATCGGTTTTAGTATAATGATTTTTTTTCTTCATTTAATTAGACCTCATTTTAGTTATATGCTTTTTGTAATAACTATAGTAACTCTGCTATTTTATACTATTAATTTTTCAAAAAATAAAATTATTATTATTGATTTGATTAAATTATCTTTTTCATTTTTTATTATATATTTGATAATAACTTATTTTATTCAACCTCATTTAATAAACTTAAACCATATCGATCCAGTTACAATCAGTAGACATATATATGAACAAAAAGAAATTTATAATAATCCAATGTATATTATTGATAATATTTATACTCCTTACATACCTAATTTTATTGAAGACTTATATTTTAGAGTTTTATCTATAAGAAATCATTTTATACAGCATAGCGTATCTTCAGGTTCTATTAATTTAATTTCTAGTGATTTAAATTTATCTCAAATAACTAATTTTTTTATCTACATACCTAAACTAATGATTGAAAGTGTTTTTACGCCATATCCATTTGCAATAAAATCTAGTAATACTAAAGACATATTTTTAATTTTAACTAATATTGAAATGATTGTTTTTTATTTATTATTTTTTAGTTTTTTAATTAATTTTAATAAGCTTAAAAATTATGAAATTATTTTAATCATTTTTATTTTTTTAGCATGCTCATTTTTATTATTTGTTAATCCTAATATTGGCACTCATTATCGATTAAGGCAGCCATTTTTTATTATTTTAATAGTTTTAAGTGTTAAGAATTGGATATACATTTTACAAAAAATATATGATGGTTTGATCAGAAAAACCTTAAATAATTTTAATTTATCAAATAGATTTGTATTTAAATTTTTAGAAAAGGGTTTACTTAATATTTTCCTTATTTTACTTTTTTCACTACTAATTTTTTTTAGAGAAATTTTATTTATTAACTATATCGGTATTAATATCAATATTAGTATATATTTACTCACAATAACTTTTTTAAGTATTGTTTCAAATTCCTTAAATATTCCTTTGAGTGATACTTTATTAACTGAACGTAAACCTGATAATTACTTATTGAATTTTCATAACGTTAATTTAGTAATTAATTTAACTTTATTAATTATTTTATTTATAATAATTTTTTATCTTAATTCTTCTAATATATTTAAATTATTTGATATTAATTATAATGTAGATATTTATTTCACTTTTGCCTTTTCTTCTCTTTTAATTTCTATTCCTATTAATGCAATATTTGCTTCTCATTTATACTTAAATAACAAAAGTCTTATTACTTATTTTTCGCAATTAATTGTACCAATTGTTTCTTTAATAACTGTTTACTTTTTAAGGGAAACCATAACTTTAAAATATGTTTTCCTATCTATCGGTGTAGGTATTTTTTTAAACACTTTTATATTGATGACCTTTGCCATAATTAATAATTTTAAATTCAATTTTTTTCATAAATATTCTTTTAATTTTTCGAAAACTAATAAATTTTTTAAATTATTTATATTGTGTATTAGTTTATTTATAATTAATTCTTTTATTTTATTTTCTATTTTATATTCTTCCATTTATGATATTAATGAATTACCTATTGTTAACATTGCTTTCAGATTTACATTATTAATTAATGCTTTAATATCTTCTATTGTTACTGCTATGTTTTTACCTTTTATTTCAGTAAATAATAATTCTAATAAAAGTCTATTTGCTAAATCAATATTCCTTTTCTCATTTTTATTTTTAGTCTTATTTTTTATTATTTTTATATCATTAAATAATTTCATTAATTTTTACTTTGATGAATATTTTAATAATCAATTTTCTAAAGCAAATTTATATACAATAGTTTCGATATTTAAATTAATACCTCTAACAATTATAATTGGTCTTTTATTTAAATATTTTATTATTTTTAAAAAAGAAAATACATTTCTAGTTATCATTACTTTTTATTTATTTATTTATTTATTGCTTCTACAATTTTTTAATAATTCATCAATTTTATTGATGACTAATTATTTAGCCGTTGTTTATACAGCTTGTATAATTTCATTAATTTTATTTATTAAAATTAGTCTTAATTTAAGATTAATATTTATTGTAGTCTCATTAATAACTCTTTCCTTCAAATTTATTTAAATTCATTGCTTTCCACATAATTAATGTTACTTGGATCTACAAATTTTTTAATTATAATTAATTCATAATTATGAAAAATAAAAATATTTATATATTTGGACATGGTGACGAAGCTATGATTGTTTCAGATATAATTTCTAATAATGATAACTTAAATCTATGTGGTTTTTTTGAACTCACTAATGGTATTTTTAACTACTATACTGTAGATGGAAAATTAACTGCCGATGTTGATATTAATAATTATCTTATTGATAATTGTTTTTTCAATATAGCGATAGGATTTAATTATGATCGTTTTCTTGTCCATCAGGAAATAATTGTCAAATATCCCAATCTCTTATTTACTAGCATTATTTCTGATACTGCAATAATCAGACCAAATGTTATAATTGGAGAAGGTTCTATTATTCATGATAATGTTTATATCAATAGAGGAACTGTTATTGGAAAACATTGTATTATAAATAATAATTCTTCTATTGATCACGATTGTAATTGGGCTGATTTTTCTTCTTGTGGCCCAGTTGTAATTACTGGCGGTAGAATTAACATAGGTAATTTATCTTATATTGGTATGTCCTCTGTAGTTTTACAAAGAATTTCTGTCGGTATATCTACAGTCATTGGAGCTAAATCTTTTGTAAATAAAAATTGCGATAATAATTCTTTGTATTTTGGAACTGGGGTTAATTTTATTAAAAAAATTTCTAAAAATTTTAATTACTTTAAGTAATTGTTATGAAAAATAAAATTTTCTTTATTAGTTCAAGTATGATGCCTTTTGAATTATTTTTGTTTAACCAAATTAATTTGCTTTCAAAAAATTATGATGTTTATTTAATAAGTAATAATAAGCAATATAATTCACTTATCTTTAATAATTCTAAGATTATTTCAATACCTATATCTAGGAATATTAATTTATTATATGATATCTTTTCTCTTATTAAATTATTTTCTATTCTTTTGAAATTTAAACCAAAATTAATTATCTCTATTACTCCTAAAGGAGGTCTTATTTCTGTAATGGCAAATTATTTTATGAAATATAAACACTTACATTTTATAACAG
>TARA_B110000305_G_scaffold71539_3_pt1 | contig 18679 bp, 16 predicted proteins | sample TARA_B110000305 | Tara Oceans TARA_B110000305 (sample SAMEA4397930) | marine metagenome | biome: Polar Biome; feature: [SRF] surface water layer (ENVO:00010504); material: water (ENVO:00002006), including particulate matter (ENVO:01000060) such as... | depth 5 m | reverse complement strand
ATACATGCGTAATTAAATAAAGCAGGCCCCAAAACGGGGCCTGCTTTATTCCCAAGATGAATGCTATTTGGAATGTTGTTTCCAATCCGCTTTTACGAACGTACCTACGGCGTCAAACTCACCAAATAATTGTTTGTTGTCTGATAATGTTTTGGTTCATCTATTTGCTAATTTAAATCAGATTGAAAGATTGGGCTGTTTTGATTTGCGTGATCCAGCTCTTGCAATGGATTAAGATTCTACTTAAGCCATTCAACAGTTGCAGGGGTTTAGCTCAGTTGGTAGAGCATCGGTCTCCAAAACCGAGGGTCGTGGGTTCGAGTCCCTCAGCCCCTGCCAGATTTAATTTAAAAAAATTATGTCCATCGCGACGAGCTCGCAGCAATTAACGACCGCGGATGCGTGGATCTAATGCGTCCCGCAGCCCATCGCCCAGGTAATTGACCCCCAGCACGGTTAATGAGATTGCGATACCCGGCAATAAGACGCGTTCTGGATATTGTTCCATACGCGGCACTGCATCTGCTAGCATTTTCCCCCATGTGGGAAAATCTGATGGGAACCCGACGCCTAAAAATGACAATGCGCTCTCGGTTATAATAGCTACTGCTAGCCCAAGCGTGGCAGAGACCATTATTGGTGATATAACATTTGGCAGCAGGTGACGACGAATTATTGCGCCTGGTGTGGTTCCAATTGAACGAGCGGCAAGAATGAATTCACGTTCCTTGAGGGCTAAGATTTCGCCTCGTACAATTCTAGCAGTTTGCATCCAGCTTGTTATACCAACTACCACAACGATTAAGATAAACATCCCTCCCTCTGGCCCAAAATTAGCGCGCAGTGGTTGGCGGAAAAGGGTGACTGCCACTAACAACAAAGGTAGGATTGGCAACGATAAAAACAGATCAGTTAGCCGCATCAAGATACCGTCAAGGCGTTTGAAATAACCTGCAATAACACCTATTGCAGTACCAATAATTAGTGAGAGGAGCATTGCTGTCCAGCCCACGGCCATTGATGCACGCCCTCCTGCGATTATATTTGCAAGAATGTCACGACCCAAATTGTCGGTGCCAAATGGCCGGTGCCAAAGTGTCTTTGCTGAACTGTCCCAGATTATAGTCCAGATTGGGCGTACATCTTTATTGCGGATATCCAGTTTTTGAGGATCAACGTTCCAAATGTACGGACCTAGAAGTACTGCAAGAGTTATAAAAACTAGAAAACCACCACCAAAGACAGCTCCTTTATGCTTTTTAAATTGATCCCACACGTCGAGCCAATGATTACGGGGCGCTTTTGGTGGCTCCTTATCCTTTAGAGACGAATATGGATCAATCTCGTCAATACTGGTGGATGTTTCAGTCATAGCGGATCCTAGGGTCAAGTAGTCCGTATAGTACATCTGCAATAAGGTTGAACGCCACAATCATAATAGCAAAAATAAATGTGATAGTCATAACCATTGGAATATCATTTGCAAACAGTGCTGTGATTAACAGCTGGCCAATTCCGTTTACACCAAAAACGTTCTCAGTAATGATTGCCCCTCCAAAGATAGACGGGACGCCAAGTGCTATCACTGTAATAACTGGGATCATCGAATTGCGTAACACGTGTACCATTACCACAACGCCCTCCTTCAGTCCTTTAGCGCGAGCGGTACGTACGTAATCTTGGTTTAGGTTATCAAGTACTGAAGCTCGCATATAGCGGCTGATTTGTGCTGTTGTCTGGAGCGCTAAAACCATTACTGGAAGGATCATCTGTGATAGTTGATATTTAAAGCTGGCCCAATCATTCACTACGTGCGTGGTATCATAGATGGATGGTAACCAGCCAAGGGCGACAGAGAATATTACGATTAGTAAAGGCCCAGTAAAAAATGGTGGTATTGAGAAACCAACCATAGTAATGAATGTACCTGTCTGATCGAATATGGAATAGTGTCGATAAGCCGAGTAGATACCAATTGGCAGAGCTATCAAGATCCCAACTACGTAGGCTAGACCGACAACCCACAATGTTTGTGGGATACGCTGGATAATAATATCCATGATTGGGCTGCGGGTCTGCCAGCTGATGTTACGCTGCTGCGGAACCAGTTTTCCTAATTCGGCATCATAAATCAGTCCAAGTTGGGTATCGGGTAACCAGCTAAACAGAAAGCTGCTGCGGGTTATCCAGTCAATCAAGAATTGTGGCTCAACGATAAAAAACTGGTTTAGCCATTTTAGATATTGAATATGGACTGGTGCCCCAAGCCCGAGGGCCTCGCGCATTTTCTGCTTTACCTCTGGAGGGACTGTCAACGGCACCTGCGCCATGGGATCTCCAGGTGCCATCTGCAATAGAGTGAAAATTACAATACTGATAAACAAAAGCGTCGGGATTGAGAGTAACAATCGACGGATTGTGAAGGTTAACATATATGGGGCCTTTGTGCATCAGTAATGAAATTTAGTTTGGCTGAAGATAGTAAGGTGCGCCTAAGCGCACCTTACTTTATTTTTTAAAAGTATTAGGCACATTTACTGAGCCTAACAATACTAGTTGCCGATACGGTACCAGTCAGCAACATTCCATAACTCTGAGTCAAAGGTGTTAAGAATTACACCACCTAAGCTATCTGCGTGTGCTGAAACACGGCCACGATCAACCAACGGAACGATTGTGAAGCTGTCTTTTGTCATCATATCGTTCATTTTTTTGGCTAGTGCGTACCGTTTTTCAAGATCGCCAGTTCTACCTAGCTCGTCTATCATAGCGTCATACGCTGGATCACAAAAGCGGTTGATGTTTTCACCCTGCCATTGACTGGAAGGTTTAGGTTCACCACCACAACGGTATGCTGCAAGGTAAGCTTGTGGATCTGTGCCATCAAAGTTGTTAGCGTACATTTCTACGTCAGCGTAAAACTTTTGATATGTGTCAGGGGATCCTGGATCACCACCAAAGAATACTGACGCGTCGAGATTGCGTAATTCAGTTTCAACACCAATCTGATTCCAAGAGTCTTTAATTAAGGCTTGGAAATCCTGACGCACCGCATTTGTGGAAGTTTGGTAGAGTATTGACAAACGAACACCACCTTTGGCGCGAATTCCATCAGAACCCTTAACCCATCCAGCGGCTTCCAGCATAGCATTTGCACCAGCGATGTCTTGGGTAAGGCATCCTGTATTGTCTGATGCGTAAACTACTGGTCCTGGCACGAGGTTACACGTTGGACGACCTGCAGTGCCATATCCAATGTCAACTAATTCCTGGCGATCGATAGCCATAGAAAGAGCTTGACGAACTGCTTTTTCTGACAAGAAAGGGTGGGGTTCTGCTACCGTTGCGCGTGTCTCAGGCGGAAGATCAGGCGATGGGTTTGTCAGGTTCATTTCAAGACGTTCCACCAACGTACCAAATGCTGAGATAGGTTGTCCTTTGCCGCCTTTGGCCATCTTAGCTAGGACGTCTGGTGCCAACTGAAGGTTCCAGCCATAATCAAATTCACCAGTTTCCATAACTGCGCGACCGGAGGCTTCCGCTGATCCACCACCTTTAAAGGTCAGTGACGCAAATGCAGGCTTACCGGCTGTACGAAAGTTGTCGTTGGCAACCATCTGGATCACGTCGTTTGGTTTAAAGTTTGTTACGACAAATGGCCCTGTCCCTATGGGACCAAAGTTAGCTTCAGTACATTCTGGCGCGCGTGCGCCTAGGCAATTAGCAAACTGTGCTGCCTGAATAATTGGTGACTGTGCACCCATAAAAGGTCCGTATGGATTTGGTTTTGGTTCGTTAAACGTTACTTTTGTTGTTAACTTGTCTATCGCTTCGACACTTTTAACACCATCAAATTTTGCTGCTTGTGAACAACCACCGTCGGGAGCCATGCAATAGTCAGCAGTGAAGACAACGTCAGCTGAAGTCACATCAGACCCGTCGGACCATGTTAGTCCTTCTTTTAGTTTCCAAGTAATGGAAGTTAGGTCACTGGATACGCCGCCGTTACCAACCGTTGGAATTTCTGCAGCTAAGTAAGGAACCAGTGCACCGTCTTGGTCATAGCGGCCCATTGGCTCTATTACGAGCGAAGCGGCTTCCATGTCTTTTGTACCGCCAGATAAGTAAGGGTTTAGGATCGATGGTGCCTGCCAATAAATAATTTTGACTTCACCGTCACGGGCACGGTCGCCTTTGTGACCATCCGCAATCGCTGTGGATGCAAACGCAGTTGTCGCTATTGCCCCAATCAAAAGGGTTTTAAGTTTCATAATACACTCCTTGTTGGGCACACCTTGGTGCCATATGATTCCGCGCCTTTATCAAGTAAAAGCCGGTGTTAAGGATGGTTGGAAGGAGTAATTACACAGTTAGCATCATAACCATGCCAAAAGGCATCGCCAATCAGCAGCCGTTGGTTTGCCCCCCAAAACCAATACCAAACACCGAAACAGTTTCTAAAACGAAAAGCAACTCTATTGGTTAAAAAATAATCTTCATCGAATAAAAAGATTGCATTTGTTGACAGCCCCTGATGGATGGTCTTAGCGTTTGAATAGGCCCAGAGCTTTGGGCAAATTGGGGGAATTATGCTGGACCGTGCCGAAGCAAGCTTGCGAGACGAACCGATTGCGGAAGTTAAGGACCTGCGAGTTGAATTCCAAACAAAAGATGGGCCTATAGTTGGCGTTTCTGACGTATCTTTTAATATAAAATCTGGCGAGACAGTCTGCATTGTTGGAGAATCTGGCTCTGGTAAATCGGTTTCCTCGCTTTCACTAATGCGTTTAGTTGAGTTTGGTGGTGGCGAAATAACGGCGGGTCGTTTGTTATTTAAACGGAAAGACGCTGCCGAAATTGATTTAGCTCAAACTGAAGCGAGCCTTATGCGTTCCATTCGTGGCAACGAGATTGGCATGATATTTCAGGAACCAATGACTGCACTAAACCCAGTGTTTACGGTGGAACGCCAGTTAACTGAAGGTTTGCGGTTCCATGAGGCCCTTTCTAGATCTGCTGCGTCGGCTAGGGCGCTGGAATTGATGCGCGAGGTTCGCATTCCGGAGCCCGAGCGCCGTTTGAAGCAGTATCCTCATGAATTATCTGGTGGAATGCGCCAACGGGTTGTTATTGCGATGGCGCTGGCATGTAAGCCGCGCTTGTTGATTGCTGATGAACCTACAACTGCGCTCGATGTAACCATTCAAGCAGAAATCTTGGCCCTGATGGATCGACTAAAGCGTGAGACAGGGACGGCAGTGATGTTCATTACTCATGACATGGCCGTAGTGGCGCAAATGGCGGATCGAGTTGTGGTGATGTTTCGTGGTAAAAAAGTAGAAGAGGGCACGGTTGAAGAGATTTTTGAAAATCCTCAACACCTTTATACAAAAGCTTTACTAGCAGCTGTTCCTAAATTGGGCGAGATGTCAGGTAAGGAATACCCTGAACCAATGGTTTTGATGAGCCATAAAAAATCTGTGGTAGTTCCAATAAAAGGTACTGACGAATTATTGCTGAAGGTCGAAAACCTTACCACACGATTTGCTGTCAAAGGGGGTATGTTTCGCCGAAAAGTTGCTAATGTGCATGCTGTTGAGGACGTTTCTTTTACCATAAATAAAGGACAGACTTTGGGGTTGGTTGGGGAATCTGGTTGTGGAAAATCAACCGTTGGGCGTTCAATTCTGCGTTTAGAGGAACCTCAGCGGGGCAGTGTTCTTGTTGGTGGTAAAGATATTATGGCGCTTGAACGCAGTGGCTTGCGAAACTCGCGGTTGGATATGCAAATGATTTTTCAAGACCCATTTGCGTCACTTAACCCACAGATGCAACTGTCGGATCAAGTTGCTGAACCTATTCATAACTTCGCCACCCTAAAGGGGAAGGCAGTGCAGGAGCGGGTTCAGATGCTGTTTGACCGCGTTGAGTTGCCCCACAGTTTTATGCGTCGCTATCCACATGAGTTATCAGGCGGGCAACGCCAGCGTGTAGCAATTGCCCGAGCTTTGGCTCTAAACCCAAAGTTGATTATAGCTGATGAAGCAGTCTCTGCTTTGGATGTGTCAGTTCAGGCTCAAGTATTGAATTTGATGATGGAATTACAGTCTGAATTAAATTTGTCTTTTCTTTTCATTTCGCATGACATGGCTGTTGTTGAACGTGTAAGTCACAATGTTGCCGTTATGTACTTGGGCCGTATTGTTGAAATGGGTCCGCGCTCCGCTGTGTTTGAAAATCCACAGCATGCCTATACACAAGCTTTGATGAAGGCGGTTCCGATCGCCGATCCACGTAAACGTAAAGAGGAAAAGGATCTGAACTTTAAACCGATTCCCTCCCCGATCCACCCGATTTCCTATGATGCGGAGCCATCAGTCTACCGTGAGGTGGCGCCAGGCCACAAAGTATTAGTAACAGATAGTGGATATTAAAATGTCACCAGAAACTGTTAAGCGCCTATCACCTTTAGAGCTAATGAGCCGGCTAATCAGCTTTCCGACTGTAAGCCGCGATAGCAATCTGCCCCTAATTGATTGGGTTGAAACTTATTTAAATTCGCATGGGATTACTTCGCACCGGTGGCCTGATCCGAACCAACCAGAAAAGGCAGCGCTGTTTGCGCATGTGGGTCCAGATGTGGAGGGTGCGGTTGTATTGTCGGGGCATACGGATGTTGTGCCTATTGATGGCCAGCCTTGGGACAGTGATCCGTGGGAAGTAGTTCAAAAAGATGGCAAGTATTATGGTCGTGGCACCTGCGACATGAAGGGTTTCGATGCTTTGGCGATCTGGGCCTTAGTCGAAGCACACTATGAACAGGTTACTCGGCCGTTGCAGTTAGCTCTCAGTTTTGACGAAGAAGTTGGCTGTACTGGTGCGCCACCAATGATTAAAGCTATGCAGGGTGTTGTGCCGAAAGGTTCGGCCGTGATTGTGGGTGAACCATCGATGCTGAAAGCGGTAACTGGTCACAAGGGTGGGAATGCTTTCTCTACGCATGTTGTGGGCTTTGAGGTTCACTCCTCGATCCACTATAAAGGCGTGAGCGCAATTCATGAGGGCGCCCGACTTATTCACTGGGCTACTGAACAGAACGAATTAAATCGATCAGCAACCCCAGGTCCGTTAGCCGCTATGTTTGATCCCCCCTACACGACATGGCATGTTGGGAGGGTTTCGGGCGGTACCGCTGATAATATTACTGCCAAGGACTGTCATTTCAATATGTTCTACCGAGCAGTGCCTGGTGACGAGCCGGCTATATTGGACCAGATGTATTCTGATAAAGTGAGTGAGATAAAAGCTGCGATGCAGGTTGTACGCCCTGAAACAGACATTGTTTTGGAACGACGATTTTCTGTTCCGCCATTGAAGCCAGAAGAGGCTGGTGAATCTGAAAGTTTAGTGCGCACTATTACAGGTGATAATGCCAGCCATGTCGTAAGTTATGGAACTGAAGCAGGGCAGTTTCAAGCTGCTGGATATTCGGCAGTGGTTTGTGGTCCGGGCGATATTGCTCAAGCCCATCAGCCCAATGAGTTTATCGAAGTGGTGCAGTTTGAAGCAGGTCATCAATTTATGCGTGACTTATTAAAAAAGCTTAAATAAGGCAAAAATAGAATCCAATAAACCTTTATTAGCGGAGAGTTAACAATGCCCGTAAAGAACCGATTTGCTGAGTTGCATGATGATATTTCGGCCTGGCGGCGTGATATTCATCAAAACCCAGAAATATTGTTTGAAACTCACCGTACCAGCGCGCTTGTTGCTGACAAGCTACGTGAATTTGGATGTGATGAAGTCGTAGAGGGCATAGGCCGTACTGGTGTCGTTGGTGTGATCCAGGGCAATAAGACGGGTTCCGGCATGGTGATTGGGCTGCGAGCTGATATGGATGCATTACCCATTCATGAACAAACTGGGCTTAATTATGCTTCAAAAGTTGAGGGGGCTATGCACGCCTGCGGGCATGATGGACACACCGCGATGCTGTTAGGTGCCGCCAAATATCTATGTGAGACCCGTAACTTTGACGGGACTGCAGTCGTGATTTTTCAACCTGCTGAAGAAGGTGGCGGTGGTGGCAAAGAAATGTGTGATGATGGAATGATGGCACGTTGGAATATCCAAGAAGTTTACGGCATGCATAATATGCCTGGTATGCCAGTGGGTGATTTCGCAATTCGTTCAGGGCCTTTTTTTGCAGCAACTGACCAGTTTGATATTGCGCTCGAGGGGCTTGGAGGACACGCCGCGAAACCGCATGAAACAGTTGATACCACAATAATGGCGAGTCATTTGGTTTTGGCACTGCAAACTATTGCCAGCCGCAATGCTGATCCAATTGATCAAATCGTTGTTTCGGTGACATCGTTTGAAACTTCATCAAAAGCCTACAACGTAATCCCGCAAAGTGTGCACTTAAAAGGCACAGTGCGAACGATGTCCAAAGAAATGCGTGTCCTGGCTGAAAAACGGATAATGGCAATTTGTGAGGGGACAGCCTCTACCTTTGGTGGCTCTGCTGATGTTAATTATCGCCGCGGCTATCCGGTTATGGTTAACCATGAGGAACAAACAAAGTTTGCGTCGGAAGTTGCAAGATCGGTCTCTGGTTCTTGCGAGGAAGCTGATTTAGTTATGGGAGGCGAAGATTTCGCTTATCTACTCGAAGAACGACCTGGAGCATATATTTTGGTTGGTAACGGTGACACGGCAATGGTTCATCACCCAATGTATAACTTTGATGATAGCGCCATACCGGCCGGCTGTAGCTGGTGGTCTGAGATTATAGAACAGCGGATGCCTTCGGTATAGAGATACGTACCTGATTAATTTAAATAAAACTAATGGGGTTGTGATTTCAGAATAAAAGGCAGATGTGGCATGAAGCTTCAAAATTTTCAAAGGAATTTTCATGACTGGGATTGTTTCCGTCCAGAACTTAAAAAAAACCTATCCGGGCGGGCTTGACGCGCTCAAGGGTATTAATTTGGAAATTCAAGAGGGTGAGATCTTGGCCCTTTTAGGACCTAATGGTGCTGGAAAAACGACTTTGATTTCAACTATTTGTGGTATTTCAAAGATTACTGAGGGTAAAATAACTGTTGGTGGCATGGACATTGTTGCGGATTACCGCAAAGCGCGTGCGATGATTGGCCTTGTGCCACAAGAAATAACTTTAGAGCCGTTTGAAACTGTAATAAACTCTATTCGCTTCTCCAGAGGATTATTTGGAAGGCCAAAAAATGAAGAGTACCTTGAGCAGGTTTTGAAATCCTTGTCCTTATTAGATAAGAAAGATGCCCGGGTTATAACGCTTTCTGGCGGGATGAAGCGACGTGTTTTGATTGCCAAGGCACTGTCGCATGAGCCAAGGGTTTTGTTTCTGGATGAACCTACCGCGGGGGTCGACGTGGAGCTTCGGAAAGACATGTGGAACACTGTTAACAAACTAAAAAAGCAGGGCGTAACTATTATATTAACTACACATTACATTGAGGAAGCTGAAGCGATCGCTGACCGGATTGGAGTAATCAACGGTGGAGAAATTTTACTGGTAGAAGATAAAGACGCGCTCATGGCTCGTATGGGTAAAAAGAAGATACGTATTGATTTAGTTGAAGCTGCAAATAATATTCCAAAGAAACTCAAAAGTTATGACCTGGATTTAGCCGAAGATGGCATGGCCCTCACTTATACTTATGATACTAAATCTGAACGAACTGGGATAACAGGTCTTCTAAATGATCTGCAGGCCGCAGGGATGCAAATGCGTGATGTTCAAACTCAGCAATCCAGTTTGGAGGATATTTTTGTTGGTCTGGTAAAGGAGAGCTCAACATGAATTTTCAAGGAGTAAGGGCAATTTACACTTTTGAAATGGCTCGATTTTTTCGGACATTGTTACAATCCTTTCTATCGCCAGTAATATCGACTAGCCTATATTTTGTTGTATTTGGTACTGCACTTGCAAGTCGTATAGAAACAGTAGACGGCATAGAATACGCCGCGTTTATTGTTCCTGGATTGATAATGTTGACAGTTATGACCCAATCGATAGCAAATGCTAGTTTTGGGATCTATTTCCCAAAATTCATTGGTACTGTTTACGAATTATTCTCAGCACCAGTCAATTTTTTGGAGATTGTAGTGGGCTATGTTGGAGCCGCCGCCACAAAGAGCCTCATCATTGGTCTAATAATCTTGGCTACTGCCTTTTTATTTGTAGATTTGGATATCCAGCATCCCGTAGCAATGCTCTGTTTTTTAGTCTTGACCTGCTTATCTTTTTCACTTTTGGGTTTTATTATTGGTATCTGGGCTGGAAACTTTGAACAACTCAATCTCGTGCCACTGCTCGTGGTGACGCCACTGGTCTTTTTAGGTGGTTCATTCTATTCGATCTCGATGTTGCCTCAAATATGGCAAACTGTGAGCCTCTTTAATCCGGTAGTTTATTTAATTTCGGGCTTTAGGTGGGCTTTTTTTGGACAGGCGGATGTGTCGATTGGATTGAGCTTGGGGGCAATAGGTCTGTTTACGTTGGGATGCATGACCTTCATCTGGTGGATATTTAAAACTGGTTGGCGCATTCGCAGCTGATTTTTGTTCGGCTGGCTTGTTCTGGGCTTAGGCGTACACTATGTGATCAATATGAAATTTAAAATTCCTTTCCGCCGCAAACGCAAATCAGTATCAGTCGTGCGATTGAATGGCATGATCGCCACAGGTCGAGGCCTTAATGACGATGCACTTGCCCCCGTTTTAGACAAAGCTTTTGGGAAAAACCCCAGTGCCGTTGCTTTGGTTATAAATTCTCCTGGAGGCAGTCCGGTCCAATCCTCTTTAATTGGAGCTCGCATTCGAAGATTGGCTGACGAAAAGAAAATTCCGGTTTACGCATTTGTTGAGGATGTTGCTGCTTCAGGTGGTTACTGGCTGGCGGCGAGTGCCGATGAAATTTATTTGGATCAGTCATCAGTTGTGGGTTCCATTGGAGTAATTTCTTCTGGCTTTGGTTTGAACCAACTTATTGAGCGTTATGGTATCGAGCGTCGGGTCCATACAGCAGGAACATCAAAATCAATGTTAGACCCATTTCAACCTCAAAAGAAGGAAGATGTTGTCCGCTTGAAAAGTCTTTTGGATGAAGTGCATCAAACATTTAAACAATACATTGCTGAAAGACGAGGAACTAAGCTTGTGGACCGCGATGTATTTACAGGTGAGATTTGGGTAGGCAAGAATGCTGTTAACGACGGTCTTGCAGATGCCATTGGGCATCTAGTTCCTATGATGCAAGAAAAGTTTGGTCAAAAAGTTAAATTTAACAACTACGGCCAGAAAAAACATCTTCTTTCGCGTTTTGGCATGCAACTTTTTGGCGATTTAAATCATGGTATTGAGGAGCGAGTGGCATTCTCGCACTTTGGACTTTAATTAAATGTTGGTTAAGATAGTAACTTTCTTTTTGATTGGAATTGCAATTCTTGCAATGTTTGGTCGTCTAAAATTTCCGGGCCAGAAAAAAATACTAAGCGCCAAATGTTCTAAATGTGGGCGCTATAGACTTGGACGGGGACCATGCGCTTGTGGCCATGCCCGCAAGGATGACTAGCACAGTAGCGTTGATCCAGTAGTTTGGATGATCTACTGAAAGTTTATGACCAATTTCTCTCAATGTGGGGGTTTAGATAGTCATCTTTTTTGTAATATGGTTTGAGGATGGGGGCTCTTTGCGACCCTTTGATTTGGTAAATCTTTTAATAAATAGATATGAGGAGAACTTTTATGCGTGCGTTGGTTACCGGCGGTGCCATTAGATTGGGCCATGATATTTCTTTATATTTGGCTGGACAGGGCTATGATGTTGCTGTGCATTACGCAACATCAGTAGACGAAGCTCGTAGCACGGTATCGGAGATTGAGGCCATGGGTCAAAAGTCTGTGTCATTGCGGGCGGATCTTCTGGATGAGGCACAGTCACAGACTTTAGTGTCGCACGCTGTTGAGGCTTTGGGTGGCGACTTGAGCTTATTAGTAAACAACGCATCTATTTTTGAACATGATACAATCGACACTGCTACACGAAGTAGTTGGGATAGACATATGGAGAGTAATTTACGGGCACCTTTTGTTTTAACACAAGAACTTGCCAAGCAAGCCCCTAAATATGAGCTTGATGAAATGAATGAACCAGTGGCGCAAGCATTGGTGATAAATATGCTGGATCAACGCGTACGCAAACTAACTCCAGATTTTATGAGTTATACGTTGGCTAAGATGGGGCTCTGGGCTTTTACTCAAACCGCCGCGCGTGCCTTAGCTCCAAACATACGAGTTAATGCGATTGGTCCGGGGCCGACCGTTCAGGGGGTTCGTCAATCATCTCAACACTTTACCAGACAGCGTGCCGAAACGGTGTTAGGCCGTGGGTCGAACCCATCAGATATAACAGCTGCGGTTGGTTATTTTTTGAAAGCACCCGCGATCACAGGACAATTATTATGCGTCGATGGGGGGCAGCACCTTGGTTGGCAAACCCCTGATGTTTTGGGACTTGATGGATAAAATAAATTGGGAGTTGTGCACCTCTGCAGCTTTTACTGATTTTCAAAATAAAAAAAGTAAGTAAATTCAGGTATTTGAATCGCATAAAATTTTTTTTTAGTTATAAAACAAAGAGTTAAGTATTTATACATTTTCTGCAAGTTGGGGTAAAAAGTAGCTAAAACTTGGAAAAAGCTAACATTTTTGAACTTTGACCCCAGAGTTATACACAGGTAGCGGGGATGGTTTAGTACTTGCCACCTGTCAAAATTCAGTGCAGGCACTCTAAGAATCGTTCAACACTAAAGCTTTTATGGTAAACAAATCTCCATCCTTGGTAGGGCATGAATTAATTGCTGATTATCTCACGCGCTTAGATAGCTCGCCGGGTGTATATCGGATGTTGGATTTAGAGAGTCGCGTGCTTTACGTTGGAAAAGCACGTAACCTAAAAAACCGTGTTGCAAGTTATACAAGGTCCCATGGGCATTCCGCTCGTATTAGCCGTATGATCAAAGAAACTTCAAGTATGATGTTTCTCACCACAAAAACTGAAACTGAAGCATTGTTGCTAGAACAGAATTTGATCAAGCAATTAAAACCTAAATATAATGTTCTACTTCGTGATGATAAATCATTTCCGTATATTTTTATTTCTACTGAGCATGATTTTCCTCGTATAGAAAAACATCGTGGATCCAAGGATAGGGCTGGACGCTACTACGGCCCTTTTGCTAGCGTCGGGGCGGTCAACCGTACATTAAATACACTTCAAAAAGTTTTCTTGCTGCGCTCTTGTAGTGATAAGGAGGTGGCTTCTGGTGATCGACCCTGTCTTAATTATCATCTCAAGCGGTGTTCAGGGCCTTGTGGCGGTAAAATAAGTAAAGAGGATTATGCAGGCTTAGTTCATCAAGCTGATGATTTCTTAAAGGGAAAATCTTTTCATGTCCAAGAAGATCTAGCCGCTCAGATGGCTGAGGCCTCGGAAGCTATGGAGTTTGAGAAGGCTGCTGGGCTGCGTGACCGGATACGGGCCTTAACCCAAGTGCAAACTAATCAGGGTATTAATCCGCGTGGCGTCAACGAAGCAGATATAATCGCTTTGCATCTTGAGGGTGGCCAGGCTTGTGTTCAAGTTTTTTTCATTCGCGCCAATCAAAATTGGGGCAATCAAGATTTTTATCCACGGGTTGGTCCTGACGTTGGTACGGCTGAAGTTTTGGAGGCGTTTATTGGACAGTTTTATGATACCAAGGAGATACCTAGTTTATTACTTTTGTCGCATCAGCTTGAAGACCTTGGCCTTATGGCTACCGCTCTTACTGAAAGGCAGGGACGCAAAGTTGATATTATGGTCCCCATGCGTGGTGAAAAAGTGGAATTAGTGGCGGGGGCTACTCGAAACGCGCGTGAAAGTCTTGGGCGTCGGATGTCTGAATCTGCCACTCAAATCAAGCTCCTAAAAGGGCTTGCGGATGCCTTTGATTTGTTAGAACCGCCACGTCGTATTGAAGTCTATGATAACAGTCACATTCAGGGCACGAATGCGGTAGGGGGAATGATTGTGTCGGGGCCAGATGGCTTTATCAAATCACAGTACCGGAAATTTAATATTAAGGGTGACGATCTCACACCGGGCGATGACTTTGGTATGATGAAAGAGGTTTTAGGGCGGCGGTTTAAACGTTTGCTAAAAGAAGATCCTGAACGAAAATCTGACGCCTGGCCTGATTTACTTTTGATTGATGGTGGAGTTGGACAGGTCAGTGCGGTGCGTATAATTATGGAAGAATGGGGTGTCCACGATATAGCAATGATTGGTATTGCTAAAGGCGTTGATCGCAATGCAGGAAAAGAAGAATTTCATAGAACAGGGAAGCCAATCCTAGTGTTACGTCAAAATGATCCTGTTTTGTACTTTGTACAACGCTTGCGTGATGAAGCACACCGATTTGCTATTGGAACGCATCGGGCAAGGCGAGCAAAAGCCAATATGAAAAATCCGCTGGATGATATTGAAGGAGTTGGTCCTAAACGAAAGAAGGCACTGTTAGTACATTTTGGATCCGGAAAAGCAGTTGCGAGAGCAAATCTAGTCGATTTAAAAGCGGTCAATGGGGTCTCTGATCTAATGGCAGAGACAATATACAAGCATTTTCAAACCTGAAATTTTAATTAATTGTTAGGATAAAAGAATTTCAATTTTCAAATTTTTGAAATTATAGCTGTTAAGGGTGGCACGTTCTCTGTAACCGAGGTAAATATATAACCATGTTGACGCTACCAAATATCTTGACAACCATCCGTTTGATTGCCGCTCCAATGGTTGCGTTGATGTTTTTGTATTTTACGCGCCCCTATGCAGATTGGGCTGCCCTAATATTATTTGTGGGGGCGGCTTTAACAGACTGGCTAGATGGATTTTTAGCTCGTGCTTGGAAGCAGGAAAGCAAACTGGGTAGGATGCTGGATCCCATTGCAGACAAGGCGATGGTCGTAATCGCCCTATTAGTTTTAACAAGTATCTTTGGGCTTAATCCACTTATATTGTTGCCTGCAGCAATTATCGTCTTTCGAGAAATCTTTGTATCAGGATTGCGAGAGTTTATGGGTGACATGGCCAGTAGCTTGCAGGTAACAAAACTTGCTAAATGGAAAACCACAGTACAAATGCTTGCAATTGCATTACTCTTTGCTGTTGGAATTTTTGAATTTTGCCTTGAGATTGAACCTGCGCAGCAAGGAATCTCTCTGGAGCCTAAAAACCCATTGAGTCATGCTGAGATTTCAAATGATTTTGGTTTTTGCTATTCTGGTATGTATTTTGTTTGGTATGGAGGGGTAATTTTACTATGGGTTGCGGCAAGTCTTACTTTGATCACGGGGGTGGATTATTTTCGAAAAGCGCTTCCATATTTGCGTGATTGATTTCGATGCAAATTGAGATTCTCTACTTTGCTTGGGTGCGTGAACGGGTAGGGCGCAGCAAAGAAACTATTGAAACTGATGCGTTAACTGTCGCGCAACTTGTGGATCAGCTTATTAGTCGAGATCCAGCATACGGTGTGGCGTTCAAAGATCTTTCACAAATAAAAGTTGCTGTTGATCAAGAGCTTAGTGATTTTACCACTCCATTAACAAATGTATGCGAAGTTGCGTTTTTTCCTCCGATGACAGGGGGCTAAATTGGCTGTCTGTATTCAGGAAAAACCTTTTGATGTTTCCGCAGAGATATCCAATTTTGGTACTAAAGTAGAATCATCGGGAGCTATCGTAACCTTCACTGGTATAGTCCGAAATGATAGTGGCGCTTTAGATCATATGATTATTGAACATTATCCGGCCATGACCCAAATCGCACTCCAAAAATTTACTGAGTTAGCTATTGACCGCTTTGAATTGGAGGACGCTCTTGTAATTCATCGGCATGGGACTTTGAAACCTAAAGAAATTATAATGATGATTGCCACAGCGGCGCCGCATCGTCAGGATGCCTTTGCTGGTGCACAATTCCTCATGGACTGTCTCAAATCTCGTGCACCCTTCTGGAAAAAAGAAATATCGGAAGGTTTAGGGAAATGGGTGGAGCCAAGAGCTAAGGATGAATTCGAGTTAGGATCGTGGGTGGATAACTTTAATTCTCGGATGGGTTAATTGGTTTTCGTTTCTCGACATAAGTTCTAAGCTCTTCGGCTTCTGTCCTAGCGTCACGCAATCCTTCCATTGCAGCACGCAGTTCAGCTTCGGTCTGTAGTAGCTGTGAAGACATTTCTGTTTCTCGGGTTTGTAAGTAGGTGATGGCTTGATCTCTCAATTCCTCGGCGTCATGCAATGACTTAGACATTTTTTCCAACTCTCCAATATCGGATTGGCTTAGACGGGTGAACCTATGCACCAGCCAATTTGCAAACCATCCAACGCAAAAAGCCACAAATAAAATAATTGCCGTCGTGATGATGAACTCACTTCTATTCATTGCTAGCCTCCTCAGCTTTTATGGATAAGTCTTTAACTGGTGTCACAGTTTTCATGAGGCGAAACTCAATTCTACGGTTAGCTTCTCTACCCTCTTCTGTTTTATTATCTTCGATAGGTGTAGTTTCACCGTAACCGATAGAAGTTAAAGTTTTCATTTTTACCTTTTCTGATCGAAGTGCATTCAACACAGAATCGGCGCGGCTTTGGCTCAGATTTAAATTCATTTCTTCACGTCCCTGGCTATCCGTATGCCCACCTATTTCAATTTGAACTTCAGCGCATTGGCTGAGTACTTCGGCAATTGCTGCAATTGTTTTTTGGCTATTTGTATCGAGCGTTGTGGAGCTGGGTTCAAAAGTAATTTTATTGGATTTAACTAAATTAGTAACTTCTTGCAGGCACTCATTTTTATCTAATAAACGGGCAAGTGGGTCAAGCTCTTCGCGATAAGTAACATCCAATTCAAACAAGGCAGAATTTCCTATTCGATCAAGTAAGATTTGTGAAATTTTAGTACTTGTAGCTTTGTCTCCGGTGAGCCCAGATATTGAAATTAAATTTGGAGATACTTCAACGAGTCCAGAGTTAAGTTCACCTAATGCGGCAAGGCTAACCATTGTGCGTACCGACCAGCCAGCTGGTAAAGTTTCTCGAATTTTGGTTGCTAGAAGTACGTCTTTGGTTCCAAATGTAGCAAAAGCAAAAGATTTGAGTGTGCTCTGCGCGAGAGCATCAAGAACTGGCCCACGAACCTGTACTTGTCCTTCTGGTGATAGAGTAGCGACCATTGCGGGTGGTTCTTGTCCTTCCTTATCATCTGTTTCTACCAACAACATTTTTTGCAATACAAATACATCGGGCAACTCAGACTCTAACCGACGAGTAATTCTTTCGAACAAGATAGGATCAGTACCCGCTATTGCTGTCAGACTTACATCTGCATCGCTCATAGCGACTGAACCCTGACCTATTTTTGCCAAAGCTCCAATGACAAGTGCTGCGGCATAGCCCCATTGTGGAGAAGGCGACCCAAGACCTTGGCGACAGACTTGTGAACCATTAAAGCCTGAAGCCTTAGCTGCATTTAATATTAAATTCGCATCATCAGTAGATCCTGCAGAACAAGCGTCAAATAGAGATCTTTGGTCATTAATGCGAAACCTAAGTGTAAATGGTGTGATTACAGGGCGTGGGGCGCTAATTAAAATTTGTGACCTAATATTTGAGGGAGTACGGCGAACCAATTCTGCTCGTAATTTGGCTTTTTGCTCTGGAGAATCTCCAATTGCTTCGATTTTAACCCAACCCTGTCCTACGGATATTTTTGAGCGCTCAAGTCGTTCAAGCGCTAATAGTGAGAATGAAATTGCAGATGGCCAATTCTTTGGTACGGGATAGTCTGCTGTTTCCAAAAAATCTGCAACTGGCAGATTATCCGCAATGGTAGAAATTCTTTTGACCAAACCCTTCTTATCTGAAGACGTCGGGATCAGTCCTATTATTGAAATACCAGTATCATTTCGTAATATTTCCACCGAAAACTTTGGTGCTATCAACGGACCTTTGTCTTGAATTGTGAAGTTATCAATTACTCGAGCGGCCTCTACAACAGCGCCTGCTGCTGCAAGTGCATTAAAACGTCTTGCCTCTGATGGAGCCTCACCTTCTAAGATTACTTCAAGGCCATCGGTCTGCACGCTAGCCCAATCAAAGCCTTCCATCACAAGCCGTTTTTCAACTGCTCTGGCTGAAATATCTTCAATCCAACCAACAGTGATGCCTGCCATAAAATATGCTGCAAAACCTGCTATTAAAAAAGCTGCTGCAGAGATTGTTACAGATACGGCTCTCATTCGTTTTCCTTAACTTTCCGGATCGTTTTACTGTGGTACTGACCGAGGATCAATCATAGCATATTTGCGATGGCAAAAAACAGTACCGGTAATAGTCCTGCCTCCCTATTGGCCCGAAACAATAACAACAAGGTTTCGTTGTTTTCTATGTTTAGCCGTGTCAACTGCCATAGCATATGAAGTCCAAAAGTTGCTGGGCCTAACATACCAATAACTAGAGAGTTCGACTGTGACGGATTAGTGATAAAGAGAGCGCTAAACATTAAGAAAATACTTAAAATCAGAAATAA
>TARA_B110000305_G_scaffold52076_1_pt1 | contig 18929 bp, 18 predicted proteins | sample TARA_B110000305 | Tara Oceans TARA_B110000305 (sample SAMEA4397930) | marine metagenome | biome: Polar Biome; feature: [SRF] surface water layer (ENVO:00010504); material: water (ENVO:00002006), including particulate matter (ENVO:01000060) such as... | depth 5 m | reverse complement strand
ATGGCAAGAGTAACAGTAGAGGAATGTTTAGACAAAGTTGAGAATCGTTTTGAATTAGTTTTAGTAGCTGCAAAGCGTGCTCATCAACTTAATTCTGGTGGATTTAGGTCTACTCTAGATGTTGGTAAAGATAAGCCAACAGTGGTTGCATTGAGAGAGATTGAGGCTGGATTGATTGATGCATCAATTTTGACCGAAGAGTATGCCATGGAGACTGAACTTAATGCCCATGAAAAATTAGCTGAAGAAGCTAAGATAACTGAAGTTAATGCTGAACTTTCAGATGTAAAGCTTGATGCAGAGGCTGAAACTGATGATTTGGCAGTCAAGGAAGTTGAGGAATAAACTACAAAATACTCGCGATAAAAATGACGCTTAGCGTCATTTTTTTTTGCCTATTTCAAAATATTTAACTATTAATCTAATGATTGACTTTGGTAACATAGTTTTCAATACAAACTAATTATTGGAGTAAATAAATGAAATATCCAATTATGAAAAGCTCTAGAGAGCCGCTTATTAATGCTGAAAATTACCAATCTATGTATTCCCAATCTATTTCAAGTCCAGACGAGTTTTGGGCAGGACAGGCTGAAAAGTTTATTGATTGGGATAAAAAATGGGACAAAGTTTCAGATGTAGATTTTTCGAAAGGAAGAATTGCCTGGTTTGAGGGCGCGACGCTTAATGTTTCATATAACTGTATAGATCGACATTTGCCAGAACGAGGCGACCAAGTTGCTATCATTTGGGAGGGAGATGACCCTAATTTAAGTGAATCAATAACTTACAGAGAACTTCATGAGAGAGTTTGCAAACTTGCAAATAGTATGAGAGATTTGGGGATTGAAAAAGGTGATCGAGTTTGTCTATATATGCCTATGATTATAGAAGCGTCAGTTGCAATGCTTGCTTGCGCAAGAATTGGTGCTATCCACTCAGTAGTTTTTGGCGGATTTTCACCCGATGCTCTAAAAGATAGGATTCTCGACAGTGAGTGCAAGATGGTTATTACTGCTGATGAAGGCGTGCGAGGTGGAAAATCTATTTCTCTTAAAGCTAATGTTGATATTGCCACTAAAGAATGCGACTGTGTTGAAAATATTGTTGTTGTCCAAAGAACTGGCGGAGAAGTTAAGTGGAATAACAGAGATGTTTGGTATCACGACCTCGTTAAAAATGCATCTTCAGATTTTCCATGTGAGATGTTTGAAGCTGAGACGCCTTTATTTATTCTTTATACTTCCGGATCCACTGGAAAACCAAAGGGGGTTCTTCATACTTCAGGTGGTTATTTGTTATACGCCGCAATGACTCATAAATACACTTTTGACTATCATGAAGGCGATATTTATTGGTGTACCGCAGATGTTGGTTGGGTTACTGGTCACTCATACATAGTCTATGGACCACTCGCAAATGGTGCCACCACGCTTATGTTTGAAGGAATACCGAATTACCCAGATCCTTCAAGGTTTTGGCAGGTAATTGACAAACATAAAGTAAACATTTTTTATACTGCACCTACTGCTATAAGAGCATTAATGGGTGCTGGTGATGAGTTTGTACAAAAGACTTCTAGGTCAAGTTTAAAAATTCTTGGTACTGTCGGAGAACCTATTAACCCAGAAGCTTGGGAGTGGTATTACAATATTATTGGGGAAAAAAGATGCCCTGTTGTCGACACGTGGTGGCAAACTGAAACTGGTGGTCATATGATTACGCCAATGCCCTTTGCAACTGCATTAAAACCAGGTTCTGCAACTCTTCCATTCTTTGGTGTTGAGCCTCAAGTTCTTAATGAAAATGGTGAGGTCATGGAGGGGGAGGCTTCAGGTGTGCTTGTTTTAGCGAGGTCTTGGCCAGGACAAATGAGGACTTTATACAATAATCATGAGCGATTTATGGAGGCTTACTTTACAACCTACCCAGGCAAGTATTTTGCTGGTGATGGTGTTAAAAGGGATGCTGATGGCTATTACTGGATTACAGGAAGGGTTGACGATGTTTTAAATATTTCTGGGCACCGACTAGGTACAGCTGAGATCGAGTCTGCACTAGTTATTCATCCTGATGTCAGTGAAGCAGCAGTAGTTGGTATGCCTCATGATATTAAAGGACAAGGTATTTATGCCTATGTTTCTTTAATGGTGGGTGTCATGGAAACAGAGGATCTTAAAAAAGATTTGATTGCTCTAGTAAGGAAAGAGATTGGTCCGATTGCAACAGTTGATAAAATTCAATTTGCGCAGGGTCTTCCTAAGACCAGGTCAGGAAAAATTATGAGGCGTATTCTTAGAAAAATTGCCGAAGATGATTATTCTGAACTGGGTGATACGTCAACGTTAGCAGAGCCTGGCGTTGTTGATGACCTGATTTCTAATAGAGTTAAGTAGTTATTATCTTAAACTTTTTAGCAATCAAAAGATGAATGCATTTTTATATTTTATCGTCCTTCTTGCGTGGGGCTCATCTTGGTTCGCTATTAGCTTTCAGTTAGGTGATGTGGCGCCACAAGTTTCAATAGTATGGCGCTTTATTCTAGCATCTTTGATGCTCTTTATTTGGTGCTTTGTTAGAAACCTTACGCTTTCGTTTTCATGGAGAGAGCACTTAAATTGGGCTATATTAGGGTTTTTTCTATTTTGCATTAATTATATCTGTGCCTACTTTGGAACCTTCTATTTAACAACGGGAGTGGTATGCCTTATTTTTTCAACACTCACTTTGTTCACTGTTCTTAATGGGTTTATTTTTTTTAAAAAGCCAGTTAGATTGCCAATACTCTTTGGAGCACTTATTGGAATAGCTGGACTATCTGTTATATTTTCTAATGAAATTAGTAGTGCTGACTGGTCGCTCGACTCAGAAATTGTAAAAGGTTTTTTGTGGATGCTTCTTGCAACCTTCTTTGCATCAATAGGAATGCTACTCTCTGGCCAAATGCAGGCGAGAAAAATTCCGTTAATACAGAGTAACGCTTTTAGTATGCTTTACGGTTCGCTCATCTTAACATCCTATATATTGTTTAGTGACATAAGCTTTAGTTTTGATGCAAGCTATAGATACGTTATTTCATTGGTGTATCTTTCACTCATTGCATCTGTAATTGGATTTGGTGTCTACCTTAAACTTGTTGGCAATATAGGGGCCGACAAAGCATCATACGTTAACATCTTTACTCCAACTATAGCACTTCTACTATCTACTTTATTTGAAAACTACTATTGGAGCTGGATAGGATTATTTGGTGTTTTATTAATAATAATTGGAAATATAATAGTTCTCTATGCTAAACCTAATAATGCTTAGGGGTTAAATAATCAATAAACTGTTCTAATATAAAGATGGAGTGATCAATGAATGTAAAAACCGCCCTTGCTGAGCGCAAATCAATAAGAGCATTTAAAGACAAAGAGGTTGCGATTGAGCTTATTGATAATATTATTAATCAATCTAAAGCTGCTCCTTCAGGTGTTAATACTCAGCCATGGCAAGTCGCTGTTTTAACTGGAGACAGTAAAAAAAACTTATGTAATAAGCTTGAAAAGGCATTTCTTGATGGCAAAAAAGGTTCCATGGATTATCAGTACTACCCTTCAGAGTGGCGCAGTGAATACAAAGAGAGGCGCAAAGCTTGCGGTTTATTAATGTATAAAGCGCTTGATATTAAGCGAGAGGATAAGCAACAAAAACTTGATCAGTGGGCATTAAACTATCAGGCGTTTAATGCGCCAGTTATATTGCTTTTTTTTGTCGACAAGACAATGGAAAAAGGCTCATATCTAGATTATGGTATGTTTTTACAGTCAATTATGCTTTCCGCAGTTGAGAAGGGGTTAGCAACTTGCCCCCAAGCGGCGCTTGCTGAATACCCTGACATTGTTAGAAAAGAGCTTCCTGACTTTAAAGACAAAGTTGTTCTTTGTGGAATGGCAATTGGATATGAAGATAAGGCTGCTGCTGTTAATAGTTATAGAACTCCGCGAGAGGATTTATCTGAGATAGCCAAGCACTATTCTTAAGTTATTAATCTTTGTAGTTTTTCTGGTTTTCTAGTTGCTCTTCTAAAAGCTCCAGTTCAAACTCTGCCAGCTCTGCAGCAAGTGAAGCATTGAGAAGTTGTTCTTTTAACTTTTTTAAAGTATTTTCATGTTCCAAAAGTATTAATTTATCTTGATTAGATGTTACCTTGATCTGTTTATAAAGATTTTTTACTGAGCTTAATTCCTCTTCGAGAATTTGTATTTTTCCAGAAGAAAGGTTAAGTTTTTGTATAGTTTTTTTGTGTTCATTAAGCGCTTCAATAAGCAGGATATCTAGGTCATTAAGTTGAAGCTGAAGGTCCAAGATTAGCAATTTATATTGTTCAATTTCGTCACTATTATCAATTGTAATAATTTCTCGCTTTATTGGTTCTATGTTGAACTGTGAGTAGTTATAGCCAATAAAAAATATTGCAATAATTGAGAGCAAATAAAAAGCTATTTTTTGGTTCATTTACTCCTTCCTTATTAAAGATTGGCTAACCTTCATAAAGCCATTTAGCGGCATCTTTTGCATAATAAGTTAATACTGCATCAGCACCAGCTCTCTTAAAACAAAGCAGCGTTTCAAGAACAGTTGAGCGTTCATCAATCCAATTATTTTGACTTGCCGCTTTAAGCATGGCATATTCTCCACTCACATGATAAGCAAAAGTTGGCACTCCAAAGGTTTGTTTTACTCTAGAGACTATATCAAGGTATGGCAATCCTGGTTTAATCATCACCATGTCAGCCCCTTCAGAAATATCAAGCTCAACTTCGCGGATTGCTTCATCTGAATTACCAGGGTCCATTTGGAAGGTTTTTTTATCAGATTTACCTAGACTCGCTGATGAACCTACGGCATCTCTAAAAGGCCCATAAAAGGAGGAGGCATATTTGGCAGAATAGGCGAGAATATTGGTGTAAATGTATCCCTTTTCTTCCAAAGCAAAACGTATCGCTCCAATTCTTCCATCCATCATGTCAGAAGGTGCAACGATATCAGCGCCAGCCTGTGCATGGGACAACGCCTGTTTAATTAATACACTAACAGTTTCATCATTTAACACATAACCTTGACTATCTATAACACCATCTAAGCCATGACTTGTAAAGGGATCAAGCGCAACATCTGTTATAACTGCAAGTTCAGGGAAGCTTCTCTTAAGAGCTCTAACAGCTCTTTGAATAAGGCCATCAGGATTGTAAGACTCTTCAGCTTCGAGCGTTTTCTTTTTATTAGATATTACTGGAAATAAAGCAATTGCCTGAATTTTTAGATCAACAATTTCTTGGGCTTCAATAAGTAACTGGTCAATGCTAAGTCTTTCAATACCAGGCATTGAATCAATTTTTTCTTTTTTATTTTCACCCTCAATAATGAATAAAGGATATATAAGGTCACTAACACTTAATGAGTTTTCACGAATTAGCGAGCGATTAAATTCGTGTTTTCGCATTCTTCTTGGACGATGAGTTAAAATGGACATTTTATTTTCTCAAGTTATTTTAACTAAATTATACAATAATGAAGCAATCATCCGAAACACTTACTAGTCTATCAAGTATTAATGAGGCTTTTATAAAGCCTTTTCCTAATTCAACCAAAGTTTATGTTAAAGGGTCGCGTGACGATATTAGGGTCCCTATGAGGCAAATTAAACTCACGGATACAATCGGTGATCTTGCTGAAAAAAATGACCCCATCCATGTTTATGATACTTCGGGCCCATATACCGACCCCACAAAAACCATTAGCTATAGACAGGGAATTGAATCAATTCGCTCTAAATGGATTGAGGAGCGTGATGACACTGAGGTGCTTGATGGCGTAAGTTCAAAATTTTCAAATGAAAGACTTGGTAATAAGAAGCTTGATGAGCTCCGATTTGAGCATTTAAAGTCTCCAAGAAAAGCAAAAAAAGGAAAAAATGTTACCCAAATGCATTATGCCAAGCAAGGCATTGTTACGCCAGAAATGGAGTACATTGCAATTAGAGAAAATTGTCTCTGGCAAGAGTATAAAGATCAAGTGGGTCAGCACAAAGGAGAAAGCTTTGGAGCTGCCACGCCTAAAATTATTACACCTGAGTTTGTAAGAGACGAGGTTGCTCGTGGCCGTGCAATTATTCCTAACAACATTAATCATCCAGAAACTGAGCCAATGATTGTGGGTAGAAACTTTCTTGTCAAAATAAATGGTAATATTGGTAATTCTGCACTTGGTTCTTCAATCGATGAGGAAGTTGGAAAAATGGTTTGGGGTGTAAGGTGGGGTGCTGATACTATTATGGATCTTTCTACAGGTAAAAATATTCATGAAACGCGCGAGTGGATTATTAGAAACTCACCGGTTCCTGTTGGAACTGTTCCCATCTATCAGGCCCTTGAAAAAGTCAAAGGTGTGGCTGAAGACCTAACCTGGGAAGTCTTTAGGGATACGCTTATTGAACAGGCAGAGCAAGGAGTTGACTACTTTACAATTCATGCGGGTGTGCGCTTAAAGTACGTGCCACTAACGATGGATCGTGTTACTGGTATTGTTTCCAGGGGAGGCTCGATTATGGCTAAATGGTGTCTTGCGCACCACACTGAAAGTTTTCTTTATACCCACTTTGAAGATATTTGCGAAATAATGAAGGCATACGACGTAACCTTCTCTTTGGGTGATGGTCTAAGACCAGGTTCAATTGCGGATGCAAATGATGCTGCTCAGTTTGGTGAGCTTGAGACACTTGGTGAGTTGACAAAAATTGCCTGGAAACATGATGTTCAAACCTTTATTGAGGGTCCTGGACACGTACCAATGCATATGATTAAAGATAATATGGAAAAGCAGCTAGAAGAGTGTGGAGAGGCCCCTTTTTATACTTTAGGCCCACTAACAACTGATATAGCTCCCGGTTATGATCACATCACATCAGCTATTGGTGCTGCACAAATTGGTTGGTACGGCTGTGCAATGCTTTGCTATGTGACTCCAAAGGAGCACTTGGGATTACCTAATCAGGACGATGTTAAAACAGGAATCATTACTTATAAGATTGCAGCTCACGCAGCTGACCTTGCTAAGGGTCACCCTGGAGCACAAATAAGAGACAATGCGCTCTCAAAAGCACGATTTGAATTTAGGTGGGAAGATCAATTTAATCTTGGTCTAGATCCTGATACAGCTCGAAGCTTTCATGACGAAACGCTGCCAAAACAAGCCGCTAAAACAGCACACTTTTGTTCAATGTGCGGTCCAAAGTTCTGCTCTATGAAGATTTCTCAAGACATTAAAGGTCTAGACGCTAAAGAAGTTAAAAAAATTCAGGAAATTCAAATCGAGATGGATAAAAAATCTGAAGAGTTTTTAGACAATGATAGTGAAATCTATTTAAAGGAAGGTGCCTAGCACCTTTCTTTTGTTAAACGCTTTTGATATAGGGTGTAATTGCATTAATTACCTTATCAGTTGCTCCGCAATTTTTGCCAAAAGTAGCTCCAGCATTTTCTCCAATAATCCTTCTTTTAGTATCATTAGATAGTAAGTCAGAGATTTCGATCATAAGCTCGTCAGCACTCTTAACAGAAATAGCTGAGCCATCATCGATGAGTTTTTTGGAAATTTCTTCAAAATTAAATACGCTCGGGCCAAAAATAATCGGTTTTGATAGCGATGCAGCTTCAAGCATATTCTGACCACCATCATTCGTCAAACTTCCTCCAATAAAAGCTATATCGCTGATACTGAAATATGAAATCATCTCTCCCATACTGTCACCAATAAGAATATCAGTGTCTCTTTCACATGGCTTACCAGATGACCTTTTGCTAACCTTGAGACCACTTGCCTTAGCAATATCAAACACTAAGTTAAACCTTTCTGGGTGCCTTGGAATAATTAAAAGAAGCGCATTAAGTTTATTTTTAAGCGCTAGAAAACTTTCAATAATTTTTCTCTCTTCACCATCTCTAGTGCTAGCGAACGCAACAACTTTTCGCTTCCCAACTATACTTTTGATTTCTTGAACCGACTTTAAGTTAACAGGCTCTTTAACATCAAATTTGATGCTTCCAGTAGTGTAGACATTTTGTTTTAAGGCGCCAAGTGATAAAAAGCGCTTTGATGAGCTCTCGTTTTGAGAGCATATAATGCTTAACTTTTTTAATGAAGAGCTAACTAGTTTTGCTGAATATTTATTATATTTTTTGAAAGAGCGATCTGAAAGCCTTGCATTAATTAATGCAACTGGAATACCATCATCATTCATTTTTTTGATTAAGTTTGGCCAAATTTCAGTTTCTAGCAAGATACAAACGACTGGTTTAATTTTTTTTACAAACAAATTTATTGAGAAATAAACATCAAAAGGAAAAAAATAATGAGTTACTTGGTTTTTATAATGAGCCAACACCGCATTAGAGCCAGTAATGGTTGTTGTGGTTATTACAACCTTATGAAGTGGAAACTCAATAAATAGTTTTTCAATAAGTGGCTTAGATGCATTAAACTCCCCAACAGATACGCAATGAAGCCAAATTACATTGCTTGAATCTGAAAGTCCAAACCCAAGCTGATTTTTAAGTTTACGTTTCCAAGATGGACTTTTAGTATCTCTCAGTAAAGTTCTTACAAGAGCAAAAGGTAAGCTGAGGAAAATTAAGGCTGTGTATAAAAATCTATTCATTTAAAACTATGTTTTTTTGTTTTTATCGAAGCTGGCATAAGTAAAACCTTAAGAATAAATAATTAAACTTGCGTATTTATCCTTATCTTCAAGGAGGCTATTGATAAGAAAAAAGGTATAATAAATACAAGATATTATAGCTTTATCATTGAACTCCTAACGAATCTATTTTGCTTTAGATTAATGTGTTTTTTTGATCAGCGGTATGTATTAATTCATTAATCCTAAAAATTATGAAATTTGTTGACTCTGCAAGTGTAATGGTAGAAGCTGGAAAGGGGGGGAGAGGTTGCCTTAGTTTTCGCCGTGAAAAATATATACCAGATGGAGGTCCTGACGGTGGTGATGGTGGTGATGGCGGCAGCATTTATTTTCGTGGGCAAGAAGGGCTCAACACTTTGAGTGAATTTCGCTACAACAGACTTTATAGAGCTAAAAATGGTTTACCAGGTGAGGGTAGTGACCGAAGAGGAAAATCTGCTGTTGATCTCTATGTTGAGGTGCCTCTTGGAACAAAAATAATTGATCTCTCAACTGATGAAGTGATTGGTGAGATTACCTCACATGAGCAAAACCTTTTGGTTGCAAAGGGTGGGTTTCATGGCTTAGGTAATGCACGCTTTAAATCCTCAATTAATCGCGCACCAAGACAGACTTCACCAGGAACTCCTGGAGAGGTAAGAGAGATCGGACTTGAGCTAAATGTGATGGCAGATGTTGGACTCTTGGGTATGCCAAATGCTGGAAAATCAAGTTTAATACGACAGATTTCTGGGGCTCGACCAAAGGTTGCTGATTATCCATTTACAACTCTTCACCCTAATCTTGGAGTCGTAAAGGCGGGCAATAACCACTTTGTTATGGCAGACATACCTGGACTCCTTGAAAAAGCGAGCGAAGGCGTAGGTCTAGGCTTTGAATTTCTAAAACACCTTTCAAGAGCAAAGGCTCTTCTACATGTTGTTGATATTTTGCCATCAGATGGCTCTGATCCTGCAAATAACTATTTAACTATTGAGTCTGAGCTCAAGAAATTTGATGATGCGCTTTTTGAAAAGCCAAGACTCGTTGCTATTAATAAGATTGATCTTATCCAGGAAGATAAAAGAGATAAAGTGATTAAAGATTTTCTTAAAAAAGTAAAATATAAAGGAGGCTCATTCAACATATCTGCATTGAATGGAATGGGATGTAAGTCATTAATTTTTGGATTGTACGACTTGATTGAAGAAAAAGCTCATGAAGAATAAGTGCTGGGTAGTGAAAGTTGGTTCTGCCCTATTAACAAATAATGGTAAAGGGATTGATAAAGACTTGATTTCTGATTGGGTTGAGCAGATTGTTAAACTTCAGTCGCATAACATTGATATTGTATTGGTTTCTAGTGGCTCAATCGTTGAGGGCATGAAAAGGCTTGGTTGGAAAGATAAACCAAGTGATATCCACAAACTCCAAGCAGCAGCAGCCGTTGGTCAAATGGGGCTAGTCCAAGCCTATGAGTATCTGTTTGCTAAGCACAGCGTTCAGACTGCACAGGTACTTTTGACACAAGACAATCTAATCAACACCAAACGCTTTGAAAATATCTCAGCAACTCTTGAGAATTTACTTGAATTAGGAACTGTACCGGTTATTAATGAAAACGATACGGTCGCAACGGAAGAAATTAAGTTCGGTGATAATGATACTTTAGCTGCCCTAGTATCAAACCTTTTGGGAGCAGAAAGATTAGTAATACTGACAGATCAGCATGGAGTCTTTGATGATGATCCTCGAAAAAATAATAGTGCAAACCTAATTAAGAAAATTCACTTTAATGATGAAAAGTTAGAGCGGGTTGCCGGAAAAACTGGAGGTATTTTAGGCTCTGGTGGTATGTACTCAAAAGTAATGGCCGCAAAGCAGGCAGCTAAATCTGATACTTTTTCAATTATTGCTTGGGGCCGAGAAAGTCAAGTTTTGACAAGACTATATCAAGGCGAAGCTATAGGAACATTAATTCATTGCTAGCTTATATAGGTTTAGGTTCAAATCTAGAAGGGCCTAAAAATCAAATTAAAAGAGCGCTTAATGCGCTTAGCGATAATCAAGAAATGGAGCTTATTTCATCTTCCAGCTTTTATGAATCCAAGCCGCTCTTAGATATTCCTGGACCTAAGTATATTAATTCAGTATGTAAAATCAATACCAAGCTCAGCGCTCTTGCACTGCTGGATTTTTGTCAAGAGATTGAAGAGAGTCAGCACAGAGTCAGAGAGGTAAAATGGGGCTCAAGAACAATTGATTTAGATATACTTCTATATGGGGGACAAGCTATCTCAAATAAAAGGCTAACCATTCCGCACCCTGAATTGGTTAATAGAGCTTTTGTGTTGCTGCCTTTGTTTGAGATTGAGCCAATGATAAATATTCCTTTTTTGGGGCCAATTAAAAATTTACTTGATAGAGTTAATAAGCTAGATGTAGAAATAATATGAAACATTCTGAATTAAAATTATTTAAAGAAAAAGGTCAAAAAATAACCTGCCTTACTTCTTATGATGCATCAATGACAAGGCTTATCGATAGTGCAGGTGTAGATTTGATTTTGGTTGGCGATTCGCTTGGTATGGTAATTCAGGGCGAGCAAAATACAAAGTCCGTCGCTATGGAAGACATGATTTACCATACCGCAATTGTTTCAAAAGCGAGCCAACAGTCTTTAGTTGTTGCCGATATGCCGATCCATAGCTATGATAATGTCCAGAGCGCCTTATTGAATGCTAAAGAATTGCTCAGTTGCGGCGCCGGCATGATTAAAATTGAGGGTGGAAGTGAAAATACAGAGGTAATAAAAGCTTTTATCTCAAATAATATTAAGGTTTGTGGTCACTTAGGTCTTCAGCCTCAGCAGGTAGTTGATTCAAGTGGTTATAAGGTTCAGGGTCGTGACAAAGTCTCTGCTGACTCTATTAAAAATAATGCGAAACTACTTGAGTCTCTGGGCATCAGTGCTTTAGTTCTTGAGTGTATTCCAAGTGATTTGGCAGGGTCGATTACTAACTTATTAACAATCCCTACAATCGGTATTGGAGCTGGAAAAGAGTGTGATGGACAGATTCTGGTGAGTTATGATATGTTAGGCATTTCACTTGGGAAGCAACCTCGCTTTGTTCGCAATTTCTTGACTACAGAAGAAAGCATTATTGGGGCCTTTAAGTCCTTTGTTGCGGAGGTTAAACAAGGGAAATTTCCGAACAAAGATGAGAGCTATTAATGAAAATTTTTGAAAGGGCGGATGAACTCCAATCTTTTTTGAATGACTGTAAAAAAGATAATAAAAAGGTTTCGTTGGTCCCAACCATGGGTGGCCTTCATGAGGGCCACTTAAGGCTAGTTGAGAAAGCTCAGGCTATTTCTAACATAGTCGTTGTAAGTATTTTTATTAATCCAACGCAATTTTCTATAGGCGAGGACTTTGATTCCTATCCAAAAAATTTTGCTAGTGACAAGGCTCTTTTAGGCGAGAGGGATGTAGATGTTTTGTTTATTCCCTCTGATAAAGAGATCTATCCTTCTGAAACTTTGTCAAGTTATGAAGTAGGTGAGATGGGTGTAATACTTTGTGGTAAATCAAGACCCTTGCACTTTAAAGGAGTTGCTCAGGTTGTAAGGCGTTTGTTTGAAATTGTAAAGCCAGATCATGCAGTGTTTGGCGAAAAAGATTATCAGCAGTTACTAATTATTAAATCGCTCGTTAATAATCTTGGTATTGGTACTTCTATCATATCGGTCGAAACTCAAAGAGAGGTTGACGGTCTAGCAATGAGCACTCGAAATCAATATCTTAGTAAAGAAGAGCGTGAAAAAGCACCCTTCTTTTATAGTCAGCTAAATCAAACAAAAACAGAGTTAGAGCAAGGAGGGTCAATTGAATTAATTAAGAGTCATGCAGTATCATCACTAAGTACAAACTTTAATGTTGAGTATTTTGAGATCTTAAGTGCAAATAACCTTACACAAATCATGACTACCACCTCAGAAGTTATTATAATATCTGCAGTAAGATTAGGGAATACTCGCCTAATCGATAATATTGTATTTAGGAGAACAAATGTTTAGTATTACTGAAGAAGCGGAAGTGTATGTTGCTGACCTTTTTGAGCAACAAGATGAAAAAGATCTTGGCTTAAAGGTTGATGTTGAGAAGGCTGGAACTCCGGTTGCAACTGTGACTTTTAATTTTTGCATCAAGAGTGATCTACCTGAAAGTTACAATGAGTTCCCATTTGTAGGCTTTAGTGCTTTTATTGATGAAGCTAATAATCAGTTCTTAAGTGACTCGCATGTTGCATTAAAGCTTGATGGAACCAATAAGAAGCTTACTATTACTGCTCCTAATGCAAAAGGTGAGGCTCCAAAAGATGACGCCCCTCTTGAGGAGAAAGTTCTCTTTACTATTGTAACCGAGGTTAATCCTAGCTTGTCATCTCATGGTGGGTTTGTTGATCTTGTTGAAATTACCAAGAAGAAAGAGGTTATTCTAAATTTTGGTGGTGGCTGCCAAGGTTGTAGTTCAGTTAATATGACACTGAAAGATGGTGTCGAGAAGCAGCTTAAGGGCCTATATCCTGAAATATCTGCTGTTCTTGATGCAACAGATCACTCCCATAAAGAAAACGCATATATGTAGCTCCTAGATGGAAGATATAACGGTTTTTTCTCATCCAGACTGTATTGCGAAGGATAATGGTAAGGATCACCCTGAAAGAAAAGAGCGTTTGGAAGCTGTACTTGAATCCATTAAAAACAATCAATCTATTAATGTGATATTTAAAGACGCCCCCTTGGCAAGCTTTAATGACATAAACTTAGTCCATCCTCAGTCATATCTAGATGACTTATTCTTGATGACTCCAAGCTCTGGGCTGGTCGGGGTCGAAAAAGAACCTTATGCAGACACTATTCTGTGCTCAAAAAGTAAAGAGGCAATATTAAGAGCTTGTGGCGCCGGCATTGAGTCTGCTAACGAGGTCATGAGTGGAGCTACGAGTAGAGTTTTTTGTGCAGTTCGTCCTCCAGGCCACCATGCTGAAACTGCCAGAGCAAACGGCTTTTGTTTTGTGAATAATGCAGCGGTCACTGCCCGATATCTGCAAAGCGTATTTAATCTCAAAAAAGTAGCCATTATTGATTTTGATGTCCACCATGGAAATGGTACCCAAGAAATTTTCTATAATGATAAAAGTGTTTTTTATGGCTCGATACATCAGCACCCTTTGTTTCCAGGAACTGGCTTAGAGAGTGAGACTGGAGTTGGTAATATATTTAATGCACCGGTATCGTCAGAAGTTACTAGAGATCAATTTTTAGAGATATTTGAAACTAAGATTTTAAAATATGCCGATTTATTTGAACCCGAAGTGATTATTGTTTCTGCAGGCTTTGATGCTCATAAGAGAGATCCTTTGGCAGCACTCAAACTTGAGTCTGAAGACTATTTAACAATTACCCAAGGTATTGTTGATGTTGCCAAGCGACATAGCCATGGAAGAGTTATTTCTTTTCTAGAAGGGGGGTATGATCTTCAAGCACTTTCAGAGTCAATTGAATCACACTTAAAGGCATTGAGCAATTAGAGATATGAATGAGTTTGACTTAATAAATAACTACTTCAGCTGGCAACTCAATGACTCTGATATAGAATTAGGAGTTGGAGATGATGCTGCGATTGTTAATCTGCATTCAGATTTTCAACTAGTCACTTCAACGGACACACTTTCAGAAGGTGTTCATTTTTTTGATGACGACTTGCCTGAAGATATTGCTTATAAGTCACTGGCAGTTAATTTGAGTGACATTGCAGCAATGGGGGCAACTGCAAAATGGTTTACTTTGGCATTAACCCTGCCTTCACTTGATGAAGTTTGGCTAAAGCATTTTTCTGAATCTCTAAAGGAGACTTCACAAAAATACAGTGTTAGCTTAATTGGGGGCGATACGACTAAAGGCACACTCAATATTTCAATTACAATCATGGGTGTTGTTCAAAAAAGATGTGCAATTAAAAGGTCAGGCGCTAAAAATGGAGACTATATATATGTTTCTGGAGATATAGGTGATGCTGCACATTGCCTAAAAAAAATTAAAGAAGGTGTAAAGCCGAATGAATCAGAGTTAATTAAACTGAAGCGGCCTTTGCCAAGGCTTGAGCTGGGCTCTGCCCTGAAGAATATAGCAAGCTCATGTATTGATATATCGGATGGCCTCGAACAAGATCTTCAACACATCATAAAGGCATCAAAAGTTGGCGCAGAGATCGATGTTTATGATTTACCTATAAGCGAGGAGCTAAATAACTATATAAAAACATCTGGGAATTGGTCTTTGCCACTATGCGGCGGAGATGATTATGAGCTATGCTTTACAGCTAACAAAGAGCATGACTCAGCAATCAAAAATATAGCTAAGACTCACAACATAAGAATCACAAAGATAGGCGTTATTAGCGATTCAAAGAGATTAGAGGTTAAGGGCTATGACGGAGCACTAAAGTCATACCAGCACTTTTAAAGCTGTATTAGATTTCTTTTCTTTCTTCTACCGTTTTGCAGTCAATACATTGGTCCGCAGTTGGGCGAGCCTCTAATCGATTAAGCGCAATTTCAATTCCACAAGTTTTGCAGTAACCGTAGTCACCCATGTCAATTAAATGAAGTGTTTTATCAATTTTGTTGATAAGCTTTCTTTCGCGATCTCTGGTTCTGAGCTCCAAAGCAAACTCCTCTTCAATAGTGGCACGGTCATTGATGTCGGCAACAGGAGTGGAGTCTTCTTGAATGTGGTTAATGGTAGATTCTGCCTCGAGAACTAACTGCTCTCTCCAAACATTAAGCTTATGAATAAAATGCCTAAGCTGGCCTTCAGACATGAAGTCTTCTCCTTTTTTAGGAATATAGGCGGTAATTTCATCAAAGTTTGGTTCTTGAGTCATGCGTGAATGTTTATAAAAAAGATGTAGTTTTTACCAAAAAGCAATGCAAATAGCAATTATTTTTTTAAATACACTTAATTCATTTTTTTAAATACCAAAAATATATTAGAGATTAGGATTTTAAGATACTTTAAAAATACCTTTAAATGCCATAGCGAGTATACTATTGCACTAAGATTCGATGGCTCATCCTTTAAGTATAATTGTATTTGAAGGTTGGTTGATTTAGATTTAGTAAAGAGATTTGAAAATAGATGTTTGTTGACAGAGGTCAACTATATTAAGGAACCTTATGAATTCAATAGTTAACTTGGCAGATAATTCTAATGTATATGATGTTGCTAAAGTTTCACCACTATCAAAAGCAATCCAACTGAGCAAACGTTTTGAAAATATAATTTATTTAAAGCGTGAAGACGACCAAGTTATTCACTCATTTAAGCTTCGTGGCGCATATCAAAAAATGAGTTCAATGACGCAAGAGCAAAGAGACAAGGGGGTTATTGCATCCTCTGCTGGAAACCATGCTCAGGGCGTCGCTCTTGGTGCTAGTAAGCTTAATATTAAGGCAACAATCGTAATGCCAACAAGCACGCCTAAAATTAAAGTTCAGGCGGTTGAGCAGCTAGGTGCCAATGTTATTCTTCATGGTGATGTTTATGACGATGCATTTCTCCATGCAAAAAAATTAGTTTCTGAAAATGACTTATGTTTTATTAGTCCTTATGATGACTTCGAGGTTATTGCAGGTCAGGCAACGGTCGCTAAAGAGATTTTGTCCCAGCTCGACAAAATAGATTTTATTTTTTCACCCGTAGGTGGAGGTGGCCTTATCTCAGGTATGGCAAGCTATATAAAGCATTATGCCCCGCATATTAAGGTAATTGGTGTGGAGCCTATTGACTCTCCAACCCTTTTTAGTGCGCTAGAGGCCAATGAAAGAGTTGTTCTTGATGATGTCGGGCGATTTGCTGATGGCGTTGCAGTTAAACAAATTGGCGAACTACCATTTGAAATTGCAAAAGAATGTGTCGATGATGTTATTTTGGTGAGTAATGATGAAATGTGCGCTGCCATTAAAGATATTTATGAAGATGTTCGCTCAGTGTCAGAACCAGCTGGAGCCCTTGCTACGGCGGGTGTTAAAAAATATATTTTAGAGCATGGACTTAAAAATAAAAACATTGTCTCCATTGTGTCTGGCTCTAATGTTAATTTTGATAGACTCAGATATATTGCTGAAAGGGCTGATCTTGGTGAAGTTAATGAGGCAATTGTTGCAGTAACGATCCCTGAGGAGCCTGGAAGTTTTTTGAGATTCTGTGAGTTGCTTGACAATAGTGCGGTCACTGAATTTAATTATCGATATTCTGTAAAGAAGGATGCACATATTTTTGTTGGCGTAAAGCTGACCAAAGGTGAAGTTGAAAAGCAGGCTTTGATCTCAAGGCTTAGTGATTCATTTGAAGTGATTGATATGAGTGATAACTCAATGGCTAAGACTCATATTCGATATATGGTTGGTGGTCATGCCAATGCAGAGAACGAAGTTATCTATAGGTTTGAATTTCCTGAACGCCCTGGTGCGCTGTTAAATTTCCTTAAAAAAGTCAAAACAAAATGGAATATTTCTCTATTTCATTATCGGAATCATGGCGCAGACTTTGGCCGAGTTTTAATTGGACTCCAGGTTGAAGATGTCAAAGAGCTTGAAATAAAGTTTGATGAGCTTGGCTATTATTACAAAAATGAAACCGATAACAAGGCCTATCAGTACTTCTTATAAAAAACTTAGCCTAGAAGATGTCGAACCTGTTTTCATTATAGAAGGGCAAAACTCACAGGGTGCTTGGTCTAAAAAACAGATCATTGAGAGTATTCAAAACCCAATTAATTTTTGTTACTCGATAAACATCAATAATAAAATTATTGGATTTTTGATGGCTATGCCAGCAATTGATACTGCTGATATTTTGAATATTAGTATTGCTTCAAAGTTTCAAAGAAAGGGTTATGGCCATAAACTTCTAAATTACTTAATCGGTGAACTTAGGGATAGAGGTATTGGTGAAATACTTCTTGAGGTTAGAGCCAGTAATCACTCCGCAGCATCTTTCTATTTAAAACAAAACTTTACAAAGGTTTCAGTCAGAAAAAATTACTATATGAATAATGCGAAATACCCGAATCAAAAAGAAGACGGTATAATGATGCGTCTTAAAATCTAACAAAAATAGCAATGACCTACAAAAATATTACAGTCCCATCAACCGGCACTCCAATTACAATTCACAATAGCACGCTTGTTGTTCCTAACAAGCCAATCGTTACCTATATTGAAGGAGATGGAATAGGCGTTGATATAACCCCAGTTATGTTGGATGTAGTGGATGCGGTCGTTAAAAAAGCTTACAACGGTGAAAGAGAGATTCAGTGGATGGAGGTATTTGCTGGCGAAAAGGCTGACGGAATTTATGGAGAGTATCTGCCTGAAGAGACTGTCGATGCAATCAAAAGATTTGTAGTTAATATTAAAGGCCCTTTGACCACACCAGTAGGCGGAGGAATGAGGTCTCTTAATGTTGCAATAAGGCAGATTTTGGATCTTTATATTTGCCTTCGACCTGTCCAGTACTTTGAGGGTACGCCATCACCCGTTAGGAGACCTGAAAAAATTGATATGGTTATCTTTAGAGAAAACTCTGAAGATATTTATGCAGGTATTGAATTTCCTCAAGGGTCTAAGGAAGTAAAAAAGGTTATTGAGTTTCTCCAAAAAGAAATGGGCGCAACCAAGATTCGCTTTCCTGAAACTTCTGGTATTGGTATTAAGCCAGTTTCAATTGAGGGTACCTCAAGACTTGTAAGAGCAGCTATTCAGTACGCGATTGATAATGATAAGCCTTCGGTTACAATTGTCCATAAAGGTAACATTATGAAGTTTACAGAAGGGCTCTTTAGAGACTGTGCCTACCAGCTCGCTAAGGATGAGTTTGGTGCGAAAGAAATAGATGGTGGTCCTTGGTGCAGTTTCATGAATCCAAATACAGGTAAAAACATTATTATTAAAGACTCTATTGCGGATGCATTTCTTCAGCAAATTCTTTTAAGACCTGATGAGTATTCAGTTATTGCAACCCTTAATCTCAATGGTGACTATATTTCAGATGCTCTAGCAGCCCAGGTTGGTGGAATAGGTATTGCTCCTGGCGCAAACCTTTCTGATGATATCTCAGTATTTGAGGCAACACATGG
>TARA_B110000305_G_scaffold68157_2_pt1 | contig 19017 bp, 13 predicted proteins | sample TARA_B110000305 | Tara Oceans TARA_B110000305 (sample SAMEA4397930) | marine metagenome | biome: Polar Biome; feature: [SRF] surface water layer (ENVO:00010504); material: water (ENVO:00002006), including particulate matter (ENVO:01000060) such as... | depth 5 m | reverse complement strand
CTCTGTGTTTTGGCCTGTAGTGGCACCCAAATGCTTTGGCAGAAAATTCAAACGGGGTTTGAATTCTGTGGACTCGATCCAACACTGGCCCAGCCGCTCCTGCGGCAATCTGCTGATGCGGTGCTGGCCGACCCAAGATTGACCTTAACGGGGCCACTTTCTCGGGGGGACACCAAGACGATAACGGGCCATCTCCTTGCGCTTGAAAACGATCCCTACCTGCAAGTTTATCAAGCCTTTGAAGCTTTACAGCGGGTCGATTCGTAAGGCTCGCCCTGCCTGCCGCGATGTTAAGGGCTGCGCCAGCCAGGTTTCGGGCACCGATGCGTTTGGTTTTGAATCCAGGGGATGAAACAGGCAGATTGTTCAAAGCGCAACAAGTTTGTATGGTCGGGGTTCTAATGGTACCTTTTTGGTTCAAACGGAGAGATCGATGTCGATTCAAATGGAAACCCTAGACTTTGACCCGGATGCGTTGGCACTGAAATACCGACAGGAACGGGATAAACGCGTTCGCGTCGATGGCAACGATCAATACCAGGAAGTTGTCGGCGAGTTCGCTTATTTTGTTGAAGACCCCTATATCGAACAAGCACTGAAGCGGGAGCCGCTGCTTGACGACGTCGAGGTCGTCATTATTGGGGGTGGGTTTGGCGGCTTGCTGGCTGCGGCGCGACTGCGAGAAGCCGGGATTCATGATTTTCGAATTATTGAAAAGGGCGGTGATTTTGGCGGGACTTGGTATTGGAACCGCTACCCCGGCGCGTCCTGCGATATTGAATCGTATGTTTATTTTCCACTGTTAGAACAAACCAAGTTTGTCCCCAAGCAAAAATACACCAATGCACCCGAAACGTTGGAATACTGTCAGGAGATTGCCCAGCAGTTTCAGCTGTACGACAATGCACTGCTGCAGACTGAAGTGCGGGCCACCGATTGGGACGAGGGCCTCGGGCGTTGGATCGTTTCAACCAATCGCGAGGATTCGATCAAAGCCCGCTTCGTTGTGCACTCCAACGGCCCGCTCAATCGGCCGAAACTACCTGCGATCAAAGGTATTAACGATTTCAAAGGTCATACCTTTCATACCAGCCGCTGGGACTATCACTATACCGGAGGCGATGCGCTGGGCAATTTGACGAATCTAGCCGACAAGCGGGTTGCAGTAATTGGCACCGGTGCCACGGCGGTTCAATGCGTGCCCCACCTGGGGGCGGCAGCAAAAGCCCTTTACGTCTTCCAGCGCACCCCGTCCTCGATCGATGTTCGCAACAATCAACCGACCGATCCGGCTTGGATGGCGGCTCAAAAACCGGGCTGGCAGGATGATCGACGTAGAAATTTTGAATCGATCATGACGGGTGCCGTGGTGAAAGAAGATCTGGTTTCTGACGGTTGGACCGAGGCCTTTCGGTTATTGTTTGGCTCGATAAGAGACAAAGCACCCTCAAAACTAAGACTGGCCGGTTGGGCGATTGGGGGCCTTGCTTCTAAAGAACTGTTTGAGCTCGGCTTGAAACAGTACCTGACAAACAAGGCCGCCGTGCATATGGACCTGAACCGGGCGCTCGAACTTGCGGACTTTCAGAAGATGGAGAAAGTACGCGCCCGAGCCGATGCGGTGGTCGAGGATGATGCGACTGCGGAGGCTTTAAAGCCCTATTACCGTCAGTTTTGTAAGCGCCCGTGTTTCCATGACGAATACCTGCCAACCTTCAACCGCCCGAACGTTACGCTGGTGAATACCGATGGCCGAGGGCTTGATCAGATCACCGAGACGGGGATTGTTTTCGACGGGGTCACCTATGACGTTGATTGCATTATCTTTGCCACCGGGTTTGAAGTTGGCACCGACTACTCACGACGGGCGGGCTATCAAATCACAGGATGCGATGGGGTGACGATTTCTGAAAAATGGTCCAATGGGCTCTCGACCTTTCATGGCATGCACACCCGGGGCTTTCCCAACGCTTTTTTCTTTGGGCCAGCGCAATCGGCCTTTACGGCGACCTATACCTACTCCCTAGATGAAAACAGCATCCACTTGGCGCATATCTTAAGCGCTGCAAAGGACAAGGGCGGCAAGCGCATCGAGGCCAGCGCGGCGGCTGAGTCGCAATGGGTTGAAACGATTATTGAAAAAGCCCGGTTAACCGCGGAATTTCAATCGCAATGCACACCGGGCTATTACAACAATGAGGGGCACGTGAAGGTGAAGCCTCAGAACAATACCTATGGTGGCGGTCCAATTGAGTTTTTTGCGCTGATGAAAAAATGGCGGGCCAAAGGCAATTTGGAAGGCTTAGAGTTAACCTAAGGCCGCGACAGGCCTTGCTCAGCCGGTTCAAGCGTCATCGGTTTGTACAAACGGCAAAACCTTCACCGCCCACGATTACTGTCCGGCGGTTGAAAAAATTGATCCGAGACTTTTAATACCGAGCTTTTCAATCCCGAGCCTTTCAATCTCGAGCTTTTCAATCCCGAGCTTTTGCAAGGTTCTGCAGGCTGTCATTTTTTGGGGATGGCGGGTTTCCCCCGACCGTTCGGCCCTGGGATTTGTCGATATTTTGGGGTCTGCGCGAGCGGTTATTTTTCGATGGCCGCTCGGGTTTCTGCAGAAATCGGCGCCTTGAAGAGCCCTTCAAGTGCATCGATCAAATTTTGAATAAAGATATCGGCAGACTTGCCGCTGAACGCGCGAGGCTGCTGGGCGTGTTGGTTCATCGCGGCCGAGATAAGCCGTAAGACATGCTCGACTCGAGTGAGGTAGGTGTCTCGATCTAAGTGCGGTAGCGCTTTTTGCAATAAAACACCAATTTCGTAAGCGCTGTCGCCCAAGCGTTGCGTGTGGATTTTAACGAGGTTTTGGTCTGCGCCTGTGAGTTCGTGCACAAAGGCCTGAATGTAGGTTTTGAAACCCTTTGAAGTCTTTGCCAGGGTGAAGACCGGCATGACCATCACGTCGCAGATTTGCCTGAGATTCGGCTCGGGTGTTCGCTCGAGTAAGTCATGAAGGTATTTAGCCCGATGCGCCGCTATTTCTTGGGATCGAGTCGTTCTGAGTGCGTTCAGAAGTCCGCTAAGATTCTTGAAATGGTATTGCAGCGCGGACTCATTTTTCTGGCCGGCCCGCGCAAGAATCTCCCGAATCGAGATATTCTCTAGGCCCCGCTCGGCGGCGAGAGACTCAACACTCCGCATGAGGGCATTTTGCGTGGCCTCACGACGACTGAGTTTAGCGGGATCTGTGAGTTTCGAATTCGTCATGTCAAAAGTTTAGCGCAACTGCTTCGGGCTGGCATTAATTGATTCGGCGAAAGTCATTTTGAGCGCTGAGCGTTTCGTCTTAGAATCAGGCGATGGAGTCTTTTGTCAGCTTATTAAATGGTGTGACCAGCGTTGATCGCATCGGGCTCGTGTGCGGGTGTTTGGCGTTGGCGATTGCACTCGAAGCGATGATCCCACTGTTTGCGTTTCAAGGCTCAAAATCGTCGCACGTGGCGCGTAACCTGGTTTTTGTGGTGACAACGGGCATTGTGACCATCGCTTTGGCCTATGTGGCTTATGAACTGATTGCAATAGAAGGTTACGCGTTTGGTCTGCTGAAACTTGTAACCCTGCCCCTGTGGGTTGAAATGCTGGTGGCGCTGGCTGTGCTCGATTTTTTTGGCCAGTATTTCATTCATGTTTGTTTGCATCACAACAAGTGGCTCTGGAAGCTTCACCTAGTGCATCACAGTGATACCCAGGTCGATGCCAGTACCGGCACTCGACATCATCCGGGCGATATGTTGGTCCGAGAAAGTTTAATTTTTTGCGTTATTATGCTGTTTGGCATTGATGCGCATTGGTATGTGCTATACCGAATCATTACGCCGTTCTTTGCCTACTTTACGCATGCAAATATTGCATTGCCGGCCGTTGTTGATCGTACACTCGCCTGGGTCTTTGTCACCCCGAACATGCATAAGTTCCATCATCATGATGCGCGCCCCTGGACGAATACCAATTACGGCAATATTTTGTCGTGTTGGGACCGTCTGTTTGGAACCTACACCGATCAGGACCCAAGGCTGGTTCGTTATGGATTGGATACGGTTGATCCAGCGCAATCTCAAAACTTAGCGTATCAATTTGCACTACCCTTCAACCCAAACGTTAAAACCGATTACTAGTTCAGCGGCCTTCGTTTTTAGATTGACGTGCGATCGATCCAAGCGCGAGAATTTCGGGGTCGGGTTTGAATGAAATAACCCACAACTGGACCGGGTGCACGGCGGATATAACCGCTGTCTTCGTGGTTAATGAGTCGGACATTGACCATTGGGCGCACTTGCTTTTAACGAGGCAATGGCGGATCTTAAGGTGAGACGCAATCAGGTGAAATGGGCAGTATGATCGTTAATGCGCAATCAAAGACAGGCTGCGGCGCCTTGGTCACCGGTGTTGATCTAAAACAGGCGCTTTCAGGCTCGCTGATCAGCGAGCTTCGTGAGGTCTGGTTACAACACCAAGTGCTGGGGTTTCCGGATCAACATCTGGCGCTGGCGGATTTAGAGCGGTTTGCTCAGGCGTTGGGTGAATTTGGCGAAGATCCATTTTTTGACAGTATTGATGGGCATCCTCATATTGCTGAAGTTCGACGCGATGCCTTAGAAACTACCCCGTTGTTTGCCGAGAGCTGGCATTCAGATTGGAGCTTTTTACCAAAACCGCCGACCGCAACCTTACTGCATGGCAAGGTAATCCCACCAAAGGGTGGGGATACGTTGTTTGCGGATCAATACGCGGCGTGGGACGCCTTGCCGGAAGATCTTAAAACGGCCATTACTGAACGCCGTGGGATCCATTCTGCTCGACGGGGTTACGCGCCGGACGGTTTGTATGGGGAAAAAGATGTTGGCCGCTCGATGGCCATCCGCTATTCCAGTGAGGCGATGAAAACCCAGACCCATGCCATGGCAAGGGCCCATCCCGAAACTGGCCGAATGGCGTTATTTGTGAATCCTGGTTATACGATTGGCATAGAGGGTCTTGATGAAGATGAGGCCCAAGCGCTGCTGCTGCAACTCTTTCAGCATCAAACCCAGGCCGAGTTTGTTTATCGGCACCAATGGTCTGCGGGCATGTTGACGGTTTGGGACAATCGCTGCGTCTTGCACGCGGCGACCGGTGGTTATGAGGGTTTCGATCGGTTATTGCATCGAATCACCATTGCCGGCTAGCGGGTCAAAAAAGTAGACGCTACCGCGCCAGCGCTAGGACCTTCAGCACTAAGAATACATCACAAAAAGCAAGGACCAAGCGCTAATAGGGCTTGGTACCGCTGACGGTCACCCGCCGGAGTCGGCGCTCGTGGGGATAATAGTCGCTTGCTGCATAGTGCTGCACCGCACGATTATCCCAGAATGCAATTGAACCCTCAGCCCATTTAAATCGGCATTGGTACTCTGGTCGGCTATGTTGTTTGAGAAGCTCGGCAACCAGTTTCAGGCTTTCTTTACCGGGCAGGGGTTCATCGGTTTGGTGGTCAAAAAGGGCCTCCTGACGGAGGAAGCCGCCGTGCAGGTACAGGCAGGGTTTCTGCGTTTCCGGGTGGGTTCTAACGAGTGGGTGCGCCACCCCAAAGGGGATCCTTGCTTTGACATCCGCGACCAATGCCTGCGGCATTTCAACGCCGCCGCGATTGAGAAAGACCCCATAGTCATTGATGCCAGAGAGAGTGCTGATCCGGTCTTGGATATTGGGCGGCAGCCCATGGTAGGCGGCGTGACTGTCAGCGAACAGGGTGTCGCCGCCATAGGGGGGCGCTTTGATGCACTGCGCGATGGAGCCCAGCGACGGGCATTGCATCCAGGTGACATCGGTGTGCCAGCCGTTTTCCGTGCCCGGACTGAACTCGTTATGCAGAATCTCAAGAATGTAAGGGTTCTTGCCGGGCCTGCCGAAGGGAAAGGCATCTAGATCGCCAAAATAGCGACCAAACGCGACCTGCTGATCTTCGGATAGGCCTTGCTCCCGAAAGAAAATGACTTTCCGTTCGAGTAGCGTTTGGCGGATCAGCGTAATGATTTCTGGCGTCAGTGGTTGCTTTAAATCGATCCCATGAATCACCGTGCCGAGGGTGGTTGCAAGGTGCTCAAACTGAACCTTATGTTGCGTTGCCTTGGCCTGAAGTGCCTCTGATACGGGGCGATTGCCCATCGTTTCGTATTCTCGTGCTACGCCGACAGGGATGCGGTTAACCGCTGGAAAGAGTGCGTCCATCGAGTGCGGTTTCGTTTTTTGTTCGGCATGAACCGTTCGTCGAACGGCATGGAGCTTGTCCGCTATGTCGATCGCAACCGTATTGTAATGTGCCTTGGTTTCCGTGGCTTCAGTCATCGGGTTGCGCTCCTGACATTGTGGTTTGCCCCTGTAAGGTCAATGTCTCAATGTAGGGGAAGCGTGGCGGTTGGGTCAACCGTTGTGAGATTGATACCGAGTGGGTAAAACCCGGGTCCATCCTAGCAGTACCGGTTAAGCAGACCCTAGGTTGCGCTCACCGCAACGAGGGCACGTTATTTTAAAAGCATCACGGTTCAAAACCCGCGCCAGCTTGGATAGGTTCTTGACTGTTAGACGGCAATTCTAAATCGATCGATTTGGATATCGTCGACCCCTAAGTCGGTGAAATTGTCATCGACGCGGCCCTTGATGTATTCACGCCAGGTGAAAGGCCGAAAATGGGGTGGCTCATTGGTCAAGCTTGCAATGGGGGCAAGGACGGCATCCGATTTTGGATTATAAAAATAGGGGGTGCTGTAGCGCGCTGCTCGGTTTCTGGGCGTCACCCGATGAATCGCGGCTCGGTAGGCATCGTTACTCCAAACCTGCATCGCATCCCCAAGGTTGACCACAATGGTGCCGGCTTGGGGCGGTACATCTACCCAGTGCTGATCCGCGGTCAAGGTTTGTAACCCGCCGGTTAAATCTTGGAGCAGCAACGTGAGAATGCCAGGATCGGTATGGTGATGTAGCGCCATATTGCCCAAGGCGCCTGCGTCAAGGCGTTCGTGTTCTGCCAGGGGGTCCTTGGTGGGATAAAAATTGAGCCGGACAGTGCTGGTTGCTGCGGCCCCCATGGGTAATACTTGGGTGGAGTTTGCAGCAAGGGCTTGGTAAACCAACGACAGTGTTCGATCGGCAACCGTTGCGGCCGCCTCAAAAAAGTCGGATAGCGTTTGTTTAAATGCTGGGTCATCTGGCCACTGATTAAGATTCCTGCCGGTCGCAGTCGGTCGCATAAAATCAAAGACCTCTTTGAGGTCGCGTTGGCGTTTGGTCATCTCTTGATCGAAGTATCCCAAAGGGCTTGATTCGGTCCGTTTGATGGTGCGTTTGATTTCGCGGGGCTGTTTGAAAAAGGCTTCAGACGCCTGCCACATGGCTTCGATTTCTGGATCCAGCCCATGATTTTCAAGCAAGAAAAAGCCGTGGTTTCTGCAAGCTTTATCTAACGCGGCAAGGCCTGCGCCAGTCGTTTCAGCGCTCGCTAAGTCAATGGTGGGCACTAGGGTGTCGATTGTGTTGTCGGACATTATGGTCATCATCAGTTGTCATTTGTCAGTGGTGAAGGGTTGCCGTTTGCAGGACCGTTGCCTGAGCATACCAGAGCGGCAGCGTTTGTTCAGCGGTGGCATCAAAGCGACTTGCAAGGACCCAGCGCCGATGCGAACCCCGTGCGCGGCTTATGGATTGCTGCGTCTGACACTGCTTGCGAGGCTTGTCTAGGCTAGGCTCATGCGCTTATCCTATGATCAGACTTCAAAGGATATAGAGATGACACTCACGATTATCGAGACAGACGGCAGCAGAAGCCACCAATCCTTCAACAAAGCGCGTTACCTCAACTCGGACGCGATGGCCGCAGAATATCGCGCGATTTGGACCAACAGCTGGCTGATGGCCGGCTTGGTTCAAGATGTTCAAAATCCCGGTGATTTTTTTGTATTCGAGATCGGCTCAGAGCAAATTTTAATCAGTCGGGATCAGCAGGGTCAGCTCCACGGTTTTTATAACGTCTGCCAACATCGTGGTAATTTGCTGATGGGCGCGGGGCATGGCAACGCGACGCATTTTCGATGTTCTTATCATGCATGGACCTATGATTTAGATGGCGCCCTCAAGGGTGTTCCGCTGGTTGATAAGTTTGTCGAAGACCCTCGTTGCGCGAATCGAGACTTAAAGCCGGTGGCGCTCGACGTTTGGAATGGGCTCGTCTTTGTGCATTTGGGCGAGGCGCCCGAGCCCTTGCTTGAATTTCTTGGACCGGTTGCGTCGATTTTAGCGCCCTACGATTTTGGGGGCATGGCGCTGGTGGAAGATCAGACGGTTCACCTTGAATGTAACTGGAAAGCGGTGGTAGATAACTTTTCGGAGTTGTATCACGTCGATTATTTGCATCCCCAGCATAAGCGAATGGTAGATTGTCATAATGACCTGGTCCGTTTGTTTGCCGGCGGGCATACCGGGGTTGAGGTGCCAGGCGGCACGGTCAATCAAAAGTTTGGCGTGCCCGAGGTGCCAACGGATATTCAATCGCAACAGCTCAGCAGCCTTGATTTGGATCCCAAAGATTTCCACGGTCGCGTTCTGGCGGTTCGAGGCGCCATTCAGGCGCAAAAACGCCAAATCGGCCCCGAGCGCGGCATGCCCTACGAGCGATTTACGGACGATCAGCTATCAGATGTCTGGCAGTACAACTTATTTCCCAATACGGTGCTGTCGTTCACGCCGGAACACTGCTGGATTTTAAGGCCCAGGCCCCACGCGACAGATCCCAACCAGTGCGAGTTTGACAAAATCAGCTTGGTTCGCTTTCCATCCGAAACAGCAAGTGCTGGCCATAAAGCGGTACTCGGTCCTGGCAGCCGCGAAGGGGCTTTTAATCAGCCCAATGAGCGGCCAGTGCGCGATGTTTTCGGATACCAGGCGGTGATCCGCGGTGAAAAGACCATGACCGATACCATCGATCAAGATGTTGAGTTACTGGGTCAGGTTCAGCAAGGGATGCACTCAAAGGGCTTTGATACGGTTTATTTGAATGAGGATGAGGTGCGCGTTCAACATTTTCATGGAGAACTTGATCGTCGGTTAATGGGATCGACTTAAGGTTTTGGCTGGATTTTTAAAATGGGTCTGGTTTTTTAAAGGCCCAATCACCACAAGGATGAGGCGCTCAGAGGATGACAGATTTTATAAGAACCCCAGCCTCTAACTTTGAAGACTTGGCTGATTTTCAATACGCGCCTAATTACCATGCGTGGCAAGACTTAAGGCTGCATTACTTGGATGAGGGGCCACGGGATGGCCCGGTGATGTTGCTCATGCACGGCATGCCGACCTGGAGCTATCTCTACCGAAATATGATTCCGCTGTTGGTCGCAGCCGGTTATCGGTGCATTGCACCGGATCATTTGGGGTTTGGAAAATCCGATAAGCCAACGGATATTCATTGGTATACGATTGCGCGCCATACCGAAGTTTTGAGTAGCCTGGTTCGAGCGCTGGATTTGAAACAGATCACCCTGGTTTGTCAGGACTGGGGCGGCCCAACAGGGCTGGCTCAGGCGGCGATGATGCCGGAGCGGTTTGAGCGTCTCTGCATCATGAATACCTGGTTGCATCATGAGGGGTATGAGTACTCCGACGGTATCCGTAATTGGATGAAGGCCTGGCAACCGGGTGGTCGATTCGATTTGCAGTGTCCTGATGTGGGTTTGTTATTGGTGCTCAGTGCCCGGCTTGCGTCTCCTGACGTTATTTTTCCAGCGCTCCTCAGCGGCGAGCCGCCGGCCTTGTCGGGTGAGGCGGGCCGCGTTTACCGGGGTTTTTCTGCGCCTTATCGAGGCCTGCCAGATGAGGCGTTTAATGGCTATCGTCGTTTCCCGCGATCGATCCCCCTCGACAGTTTTGACAATGGCAATGCGGCAGCGCAAGCCCTGCACTATCGCACCCTGCTGGATGGGCCCTTGCCCGCGCACTTCATTTGGGGTTGTGCTGACGACGTGTTTACCGAAAGTTGGGGCCGAACTTGGGCCGCGCGCATGAATGCCTCCTTCGACCCGATCCCTGACGCGGGTCACTTTCTGCAAAATACCCATGGTGAGACCGTCGTGACCCACCTGCTGGCGCGGATTCAAGGCGCCTAAGCCTATGGGGTCATTCATTAATACCGTTGCCTGATCTGGGTGTGATGATGGCTGGCCGGGATCGCAACGGAACCCTCGGTCTTCTTGAATCTGTGAGGCCTGTCTTGGGTTTGGTCGGCCGGTGGGTCTCACCCGACTCAGATTCCAAAGATCTGGGGTCCTGAAACGATCAACGACCTATTTTGAAGGTCCCAGTTGATCGATGTTCGAGGTCATTTGGTTTGACGACGCCGGCTCAAGGGCGGCCAATGGGCTCAGTCCAAGGTTGGCGCGGGCACCCGGATCCAACCCTCCATCAGCGTGCGCGCACTTCGGCTCATACCGGCCTTGATGATCGTCCATTCGCCCTTCGATTTAATCGCTTCGGCGCCGACCCGCAATGTGCCTGAGGGATGACCAAAGCGCACGGACGAACGCTCGCCACCACCGGCTGCGAGGTTGACTAACGTCCCCGGAATCGCAGCGGCGGCGCCAATCGCAACGGCGGCAGTACCCATCATGGCGTGATGTAGTTTGCCCATGGACAGCGCGCGGACCAATAAATCGATCTGGGTGGCGTCGATCGCCTTGCCGCTGGAGGCGATATACGGGCTGGCAGGTGCCACCATAGCTATTTTTGGGGTGTGTTGCCGCGCTGCGGCTTCCGATGGCTCATTGATCAAGCCCATTTTAATCGCGCCGTAAGCGCGAATAGTTTCAAATTTAGTCAGCAGTGCCTCGTCGTTATTGATCGCGTCCTGTAACTCACAACCGGTAAATCCGAGATCGGTTGCATTCAGGAAAATGGTCGGGATACCGGCATTGATCAGGGTCACTTGAAAGGCGCCAATGCCGGGCACGTCTAAGGTGTCGACCAAGGCGCCCGTTGGGAACATGGCGCCTTCGCCGTCATCGGCTGGATCCATAAAATCGAGTTGCACTTCCGCTGCAGGAAAGGTCACGCCATCGAGCGCAAAGGTGCCCAGTTCAACCACTTGACCATTCTCAATGGGCACGTGCGCGATGATTGTTTTTCGAATATTGGCCTGAAAAATCCTGATCACCGCGATCCCGCGCTCTGGGATTCTTGACGAATCCACTAAGCCTTGGGTGATGGCAAAACCGCCGACCGCCGCGGAAAGGTTGCCACAGTTGCCGCTCCAATCGACGAAGGCCTGATCAATCGACACTTGGCCGAAGAGATAGTCAACATCGTGACCAAGCTCGACGCTTTTAGACACGATCACGGTTTTACTCGTGCTTGATGTGGCGCCGCCCATGCCGTCGGTCTGCTTACCATAGGGGTCGGGGCTGCCAATGATCCGAAGCAGCAACGCATCGCGATAAGCGCCAGGCACCTGCGCGGCATCGGGCAGATCTGCGAGGTTAAAGAAAACCCCCTTACTCGTGCCCCCACGAAGGTAACTTGCTGGAACTTTAAGTTGTTGAGTCAGGGTCATCATCAGGTACCTTTCAAAACGAATTCAATCGGAATTAAGCGCTGGCGCCGGTGGCTTGCAGAAAATCCTCTGCAAAGCGTTGCAGTACACCGCCGGCTTCATAAATTGAAAGTTCCTCTGCGGTATCCAGTCGGCAGGTGACCGGCAGCGTGAGTGCCTCGCCGTTCTTTCGGGTCATGACCACCGACAGCTGAGCGCCAGGGTCTGGTGTGCCTTGCACCGTGAAGGTTTCGGTGCCGTCGATGGCGTAGGTCGCGCGATGGGTACCGGCCTTGAACTCGAGGGGCAACACGCCCATACCAATGAGATTGGTGCGATGAATGCGTTCAAAGCCTTCAGCGATGATGACTTCAACACCCGCAAGACGTACGCCCTTAGCCGCCCAATCCCGCGAGGAACCCTGTCCATAATCCGCGCCTGCGATGATGATCAAGGGTTGCTCGCGAGCCATATAGGTCTCGATGGCCTCCCACATTCGGGTCACGGTGCTTTCGGGTTCAATACGCGTAAGCGAGCCCTGTTGGACAACACCATCAACATTGGCCATTTCATTCAACAATTTTGGATTGGCAAAGGTTGCCCGTTGCGCCGTTAAGTGATCGCCTCGATGGGTGGCATAGGAATTAAAGTCTTCCTCGGGTAGGCCCATTTTATCCAGGTACTCACCGGCCGCGCTGTCCAGCATGATCGCGTTGGAGGGCGACAGGTGATCGGTTGTGATGTTGTCCCCGAGTACCGCAAGTGGGCGAAGGTCGGTGAGGGTGCGCGGCCTGGCGAGCGCGCCTTCCCAATACGGCGGTCGTCGAATATAGGTGCTTTCTGGCCGCCAATCATAGAGCGGGGGCGTGACCTCGGTTATGTCTTTGACCTTGATAAACATCGGGTCATACACTTGGGTGAAATGCTCGGGTTTAACACTGGTTGCAACAATGGCATCGATCTCTTCATCGCTCGGCCAGATGTCTTTCAGCCTGATGGGGTTGCCGGAGGGATCAGTGCCCAATACGTCCTGTTCAATATCAAAGCGAATCGTGCCCGCAATGGCGTAAGCGACAACCAAGGGCGGTGATGCAAGGAACGCTTGTTTCGCATAAGGATGAATTCGGCCATCGAAGTTGCGATTGCCTGAGAGCACGGCGGTAGTGTAAAGGTCACGATCGATCACTTCTTTTTGGATGGCAGGGTCTAGCGCGCCGCTCATGCCATTACAGGTGGTACAGGCGAAGCCAACAATGCCAAAACCCAGTTGCTCAAGCTCTGTCAACAAGTTGGCATCTTCAAGATAGAGTTGAACCGCTTTCGAGCCGGGGGCAAGGGAGGTTTTAACCCAAGGTTTGCGTGTTAAACCCAAGGCGTTTGCTTTTTTAGCGAGCAGTGCGGCACCAATGACATTTCTTGGGTTTGAAGTATTGGTGCACGACGTAATGGCGGCAATGATCACCGCGCCGTCGGGCATCAGGCTCGGGTCATGGTCGCTCGGGCCGGTAATGCCGGCGCTCGCAAGCTCGCTGGTCGCGACCCGCCGATGCGGGTTCGAGGGTCCGGCCATGTTGCGGCCAACGGCTGATAGATTAAAGGTTAAAACCCGCTCGTAATGGGCCTCACTCAGTTCACTCGCCCACAAGCCCGTTTGACGCGCATAGGTCTCAACCAATTGCACCTGCTCCGGTGCTCTGGCTGTAAGGGTCAGATAATCGATGGTTTTTTCATCGATATAAAACATAGCGGCGGTTGCGCCAAATTCTGGCGTCATGTTCGAGATCGTTGCGCGATCGCCCAGGGTGAGCGCGCTCGCGCCTGCACCGAAAAATTCCAGGTATGAAGAAACTACGCGTTGAGCCCGCAGGAATTCGGTGAGTGCCAGCACAATGTCGGTGGCGGTAATGCCGGGTTGGGGCGCGCCGGTGAGTTCAACGCCAATGATATCGGGCAGTCGCATGTAAGAGGCGCGTCCAAGCATGACGCTTTCCGCCTCGAGCCCGCCGACCCCAATGGCAATGACGCCTAGGGCATCGACATGGGGCGTATGGCTGTCGGTTCCAACCAATGTGTCTGGGAAGGCAAGGCCGTCTTGGTTGTGGATTACGGGCGACATTCGTTCGAGATTAATTTGATGCATGATGCCGTTGCCGGGCGGAATCACGTCGACATTTTCAAAGGCCGTTTTTGTCCAGTTGATGAAATGAAAACGGTCATCGTTGCGGCGGTCCTCGATGGCGCGATTCTTCTCAAAGGCCGCGGGATCAAAACCGGCATGTTCGACGGCAAGGGAATGATCGACAATCAGTTGGGTTGGGACCACCGGGTTCACCTGGGCAGGATCCCCACCGCGGGCGGCGATGGCATCCCTGAGGCCGGCGAGGTCAACCAAGGCGGTTTGACCCAGAATGTCATGACACACAACCCGGGCTGGATACCAGGGAAAATCAAGATCGCTTTTGCGTTCAATCAGTTGTAACAGTGCGGCATTGATGAGGTCTGGGTCGCAACGTCGAACAAGATTTTCAGCGAAGACTTTCGACGTATAAGGCAGCTTGCGATAGCTACCCGGTACCAACGCCTCAACCGCCGCTTCTGTGTCGAAGTAGTCTAAGGTCGTCCCGGGTAAGGGCTTTCTATACTGGCTATTGATCATCGTGATTTATCCGTTGCGATTAGACCAGGTCAGGGTGTCTGGCCTGGCTGCTTTAGTTTAAAGATAGGCTGCGAGTTGTTGTTGGCCTTGGCGATTTGATCGCGTGTATGCCCCACGTCGCGCGCGCTTATGATACCTTAACTTCATTCGTTCGTCCTGTGCAGCATGGGCGATCTGACGTCAGTCGAACTGCTCAGGATTTGAATGCCACGCAGTTTTTATAAATGATACAGTGATGGGCTAGGCCCCTCGGTGAACTGAAATCTGCACCGAAGAACCCATTGGAGAAACTGATGAACACCCTAAACCGGTCAAATGAGACCGAACTCATTGCCGCCGCGAGCGCCTTACAAGAGATGCTTGGGCGCCGGCGCCAAGAGATTGATGATGCCCGTCAACTCCCCCAGGATCTTGCGAACCAATTGGCGGGTCTGGGCTTTTATCGGTTGGTTGTGCCAGAGGATTTGGGCGGCCTTGGGGTGTCGCCAGAAACGTTCTGTCGAATTTGCGAAGTGTTAGCCGAAGCCAATGGCTCGACCGCTTGGTGTGTATTTATCGGTGCCACATCACAATACTTATTTGGCGCGCTGCCCCAGACGCAGCTTAACGAGATGCTGAAAGAGCCTAATGTCGTTACCAGCGGCGTCTTCGCCGATAGCGGCACGGTCTGTTTTGAAAGCCGCGACGGCGCGCCCGGCTATCGGGTCCACGGTCATTGGCGTTGGGGTTCAGGTTGCCGCAATGCCGCCTGGATCTCGGGCGGCGTTCACGAGGTGAATGCCACGGGCGAGCGGATGATCCGCGATGCGCCTTTAACGCGCGTATTCTTTAAGCCCGAGGAAATTGAAATCAAAGATAACTGGCATGTATCAGGCCTGCGGGGTTCTGGGTCCAGTGATTATGTTGCTGACAATGTTTGGGTCCCGGCGGCTCGATTGTCCGGCAATGTCGAAGACACGCCCCATGCCACGCGGCCGATTTACCAATTTCCAAAATTCGCACTACTAGGTTGCCCGATTGGCGCCATTTGTCTTGGGATGGCCACAGCCTGCTTGCAGGAAGTGATCAAGGTGTCCAAGCAAAAGACGCCCCAAGGCAGTCGACGACCCTTGTCGTTGCGCCCGTCATTGCACATCGAGCTTGCGGAATCAGAGACGGCCTTGAGCGCCGCCAAAAGTTTGTTCTACCAGCGTCTTGCGCAAGGCTGGGAGCAGGCTCAACTAGGGCCTGCAAGTCTTACCGATCGACGGGGGCTTCGAACCGCCACCGTTCACCTGGTGAATACGTCGATCAAAGTGATCGACAAGATGTACTCTGTGATGGGGGGCACCTCGGTTTATGAAAGCTCGTGCCTGCAGCAACATTTTCGAGATGTGCATGTTGCGTCTCAACACATGATGGTGGGGGAACCCGTTATGGAATTGGCTGGTCGGGTGATGTTGGATCTTGATGAAGAGGCCTTGGGCCTATGATTCAGATCGCTTTTTGTTTTTGGCGTTAAGGTAAAATTAGATGGATTTGAAATTTGGATTGGCAACGCCCAGTCAATTGTGGTCCCTAGATTGGGCTGACCGCCAGGCGTTACTCAAAGCGATCGATGCCGCGGGGTTTAATCATGTGTTTTTGGCGGATCACGTGTCGTTTCGAAATGGCGCCGGTGCAGATGGCTTTGTTGAGACCGCGGCGCTTGCCCAATTACACCCAAGTTTAGGGGTGATGATCAGTATTTACTTACTGCCCTTGCGGCACCCGCTGCCGGTAGCAAGACAGTTGGCGTCGATGGCAAGGGTTGCCCCCGGACGGTTTACGTTTGGCGTCGGCATCGGCGGTGAAGACCCACACGAGCTTGAAGTTTGTGGGGTCAGTCCCCGACGGCGTGGCGTACGTGCCAATGAGTCTTTGGAAATTATTCAAGGCTTGTTGCGCGGTGAGGCCGTGTCGTTTTCAGGCCAAGCATTCGAGATTGACAATGCGGTCATTCGGCCGACGCCATCAATCCCCATTCCAATCCTAGTGGGCGGTCGATCCGATGCCGCGCTGACGCGAACCGCGCGATTTGGCGACGGATGGATTGGGGTTTGGTGCTCGGTCAAACGCTACGCCCAAGCTGTCGCAAAGATCGAAACGGAAGCCGTCTTGATGGGCCGGCCTGGGATGGATTGGTGCCATGGCTACCAACCCTGGGTCGGTGTTGACTGGCAAAGTGCGACGACCGCGAAGGCCGTGGTGAAATCGGGTATGGAAGCCTTTTACAAAATACCGTTTGAGCAGTTTGAACGCTACACGCCCTCTGGAACGCCGCTTGAGGTTGCAACCCAATTGGCGCCCTATGTGCAGGCGGGTTGCAAAATGTTCAATCTAAAGGTCTGCGCCAAGCATCCTGAAGAAGAGGTCGCCTTGGGTGCGGCTGTGGTGGAACACCTGAAGGGTTTGGTCAGGGCAGATTAAGCAACACAAATGTGCTTGAGTATCTTGCCAAGTGCCTCGCCAAGTGCCTTGCCGAGAGCTTGCGTGACAGGGAAGCGTTTTGATGGTGAGTGAGCCGCTGAGGCGTTTTTAATTGGATGACGTGGTCTAATCTGTTCAAACCAAGGCAAGCGGTTAGGGTTGTTATCATTTGATCCGTCCGCTCAAAAGGACCGCGTGTCGGATGCGCTTAGTCTCGATGAGGCCTGGAGGCGGTCGATGTGGTCCACGAGAACGCGCAAGCCATTTTGACGATGGGTCTGAAGGTTAACCCAGGAGCAACAATGATCGATGTCTATCTAGCCAAAGCAATTATTACCCTGAATCCGTCCCTGCCGGAGGCCACGGCCATTGCGATCCGGGACGGCGAGATTCTTGAAGTGGGTAATGTTGAGAGCCTTTCGCCTTGGCTCATCAGAGATGACCATCAAATTATTGAGACCTTTAAGGACTGCGTCATTGTGCCAGGATTCATTGATCCGCATTTACACCCAGCAATGGCAGCGGTCATTCTTCCAATGCACTTTATTACCGCGATGCCTTGGAGCTTGCCTTGGTGTGACGTACCGGCATCGCTCACGCCGGGCGCCTTTGATCAAGAGATGCAGCGCATAAATGAATCCGCGGACGACGAGATCCTGATCTTCTGGGGCCATCACGACCTATGGCACGGATTGATGAACCGAGACCGCTTGGACGCGATCGATGCCAAAAGACCCATCGTTGCTTGGAACCGGTCGTTTCATGAATTGCATATGAATTCCGCTTGCATGGCGCAGTTAGGGATTACCGAGGCTTCGATTCAGGGCCGCGCGCAGATCGACTTTGCTAGCGGGCGTTTTTTCGAAAATGGCCTGTCGTTCGCGATCCAAAAATTAAATCCTTATATCCTTTCCGAGTCGCGGTTCACGCTGGGTCTGGAGCGGCTGAAGCAAGTTGTTCACGTAGGCGGGCATACCACCATTGGTGACATGGCCGTTGGCTTATTCGACTTTGAGCGAGAGTTGGCAACAACTCATGCGATTTTTGAACGTGAGGACACGCCCTTTCGAATCGAGCAAGTGCCCCATGGCGCCGTGGTGACCCACAATCGCAGCTTTGAGGAAACCCATGCCGCGTTGGCAGAATTGTCCGCCAACAGCAGTCACCGGTTGAACTTTCGAAAACGGGTGAAATTGTTTTCCGACGGGGCTTTTTTTTCGCAACTCGCACAGCTTTTGCCGCCGGGGTATCTAGACGGGCATGTGGGTGAGTGGCTGACTGCGCCGGAAGTGCTGCACGAGCATATTCTGAATTTTTGGCGCGCGGGCTATCAAATACATGTCCATGTCACGGGCGACATGGGCGTGGAAGTTGCGCTGGAGGGCCTAGCTAAAGCGCAAGCCGAGCAACCCAGGTTCTTACATGGCTTTACGCTTGAGCACATGGGTTATGCCACGCCGGAGCAAATTGAACGCGCCAAAGCGCTAGGGGCATCGGTTTCGGCCAACATCTATTACTTGCACGAACTCTCGGGGCGTTATGCGGAATTGTCTGTTGGCTATGAACGGGCGTCGACGATGGGGCGCTTAAAAACCTGTTTCGATGCGGGCATTACAACGGCGCTGCATTCGGATTTCACGATGGCGCCAGCCCAGCCATTGCTGAATATGTGGGTGGCGGTGAATCGGCTTAACGCCCAAGGCGAGCAGATGGGGCCAGCAGAATGCATCACCCCAAATCAAGCGTTGGCTGCGGTCACCCTCAATGCGGCCAAAATACTCGGCATTGATGCCTTCACCGGAAGCCTGAGGGCAGGCAAACGGGCGGACCTGACGGTTTTGTCAGACAATCCGTTAACCGTTGATCCAAAAACAATTAAAGATATTCAGGTGGTTGCAACCGTGTTTGAAGGCCGAGTTGCCGTCATTGAAAACGATTAAGTCATTCACCGACCTAAGTGAAAACCGCCCGTTGACGGTGATTGCGGGCTATCTCGGCGCTGGGAAAACGACCTTGATCAATCGTATGTTGGCAGAAGCTAAGCAGCCTTTTGCAGTGATTGTGAATGACCTAGGGGCACTTGCGGTGGATCATGCCTTGATTGCTGGCCAGCAAGGATCAACCCTGACCTTAACCAACGGTTGCGCGTGTTGTCAGATCAGCGCTGATTTGGCGGCGCAGCTGGCCACGTTGCGGCAAGCAGATTTTAGCGCCCTGGTGTTTGAAGCGAGCGGCGTTGCCAAGGCCAGTCGTCTGGCGGCGATTACCAGTCAGGCGGAGGGCTATGAGCTGGCAAAAGTCG
>TARA_B110000305_G_scaffold241967_1_pt1 | contig 19138 bp, 12 predicted proteins | sample TARA_B110000305 | Tara Oceans TARA_B110000305 (sample SAMEA4397930) | marine metagenome | biome: Polar Biome; feature: [SRF] surface water layer (ENVO:00010504); material: water (ENVO:00002006), including particulate matter (ENVO:01000060) such as... | depth 5 m | reverse complement strand
TTCGGCACCGACGGCGACACCGCCGGTGAGAAGACCTACCTGTGGGACACCGTCGAATTCGATTTTATACCCTAATTGGCGGAAGGCGACATGATGAAAAATTTAAAAGAAACAAAAACCATTTCACTCCCATTGTGTTTCCTGCTGTTGGCTGGAGCGTTAATGAGTAGCGGCGCCTAGGCTCAGTTGGAGGAGAATGAGAAAGAAGAATCTATAGCTCGCTTCACAGTTAACTCCTAAGTCGGTAGTCGTACAGCCCAGCTGTCACGTCACCAGCAGGACCCTTCACAACGGCTTCACCCGCTGGCGGGTCGTTATCCCCCGCTCATCGCTCCGGAGTAGGTGTTGAAGTCAAAATAGTCGCGCCACAGCCTGATCTTGCCCTCCTGCATCTCAAACACACCGACACAGGGCAGATCCACGTTGCCTTTGGTGGTGCGGGTGCGATCAACGCGTTCGCAGAAGACCAGGTCGCCTGCCTCTACCAGGTTCAGAATTTCCCAGTCGGTCTCGGTCCAGGTCGCGCTAAAGCCGGTGATAAAAGCCTGCACCGCCTCGCGGCCGACGATCGGGTCGATGGGCATATTGTGGTAACAGCCATCCTCGGTGAAGTAGGTCGCCAACTCGGCGGGGTCCAGACGACTCCAAGTGGCGACAAACTCGCGGATGATATCGGAATTACTCTTCATGGCAGCCCTCCTGTCAGTGATACCAGTGCGCAGTGCACCGAGCATATCCCCGTGTTGGGATTCCGACAAGCGCTCATCCTGAGGCGCGCTGGAGCGGCCTGACGCCAGCCACTTGCTGAGTTGCACCAGCCTCTATCGGTCATTATCCATGCCCTCGCTGGCCGGGGTCCAACGGAAGGTAGCCCGAGTTCGCTTGATTGTCCAAGGATCCAAATCGCAGGCACCACGGGGCCCATGACTGTCTCTGTCTTAAGCCGCTACTGTTACACATCGGCGCTGGTATCGCCCTTCACGCCGGACTCCGTTACATCCAGTCGGTGACCGGCAACGGCGAGGTTATTGCCATGCACGGCGGAGAGGGCTTAAGAGAGACTTCAACAAGATGGGCCTTGGCCTTGCCGATGTAGCGGGTTGCCCGGAAGTTAGGCGTCCCTCAGTGAAGACGTGGACGCCGCCGCCCTGGCAAGCCACGACCTGACGTAAGACAGTGCTGCTCGCGCGCGACTCAGACAAGTCTATATATCACGTTAAGTGCCCGCGTACCCGCTGAATAACCGATAGGAAACCCGCTACACTGAAGACTTTTATCTATACTGGATCCTCAGGGCAACAGACATGGCTATTAGCCAAGGTCCATTCAGACCAGCAGCTACGGCCACTTGGTCGCGTTAGTAATCCACTTCAGCGATTTAGCGTGGAGTCGCGGAGTGCACTGCTAAATACTATTACCACTCAAAAAATAATAGCCGCATAACAGTTAGTGTTCCTGACCGTTGATGCTGGAACAGCGATGACAGCTCCCGAACATTATCAAACCGCCGCCGAAGATCGAGTTACGAATCGCCATAAAATTATTTACGGCATGGGTGCTTTTGTAAACAACTTGCTGGCCGCGGCAATTGGCGGTATGACCATTGTTTTGAATTTGGGGCTGGGTATGAACCCGGCCCTGGTCGGTTTGCTCGGCGCACTTCCGCGATTAATGGATGCACTGACCGACCCCTTGATGGGCTATATCTCTGACCATACCCGTTCACGCTGGGGACGACGCAGGCCCTATATTTTCGCCGGTGCAATAGCCGCTGGCCTGTGTTTTGCGTTGCTGTGGCAGCTGCCCCCAGGTAAAAGCAGCGACTACTACTTTTGGTTCTTCCTGCTGGGCTCGCTGGTGTTTTACCTGGCTTACACAGTGTTTGCCACGCCTTGGGTGGCGTTAGGTTATGAGCTGACCCCTGACTATCATGATCGAACTCGCCTGATGGCAGTGCAGAATTTTATGGGGCAGTTTGCGTATCTGCTATCACCCTGGTTCCTCTGGTTCATGCAGTCTGACGCCCTGTTTGACAATTTGCTAGAGGGCGCCAGCTGGTTGGCGATCATTGTCGGGGGTTCGGTGGTCGTGGTAGGGATTATTCCGGCAGTGTTCCTCAGGGAGCGTTATGGAGAGCTGGCGATCAATGAAATCAATGTCACCGCAGAACCATTAGTTAGCGGATTAACCCGTTTGCGAGAGAGTGCCAGAGATTTCCTGCAGGGTTTTGTGACGAGCTTGAAGTTCTCACCGTTTCTGAAACTCTGCCTGGCCACCTTCATGGTTTTCAACGGCTTTATGCTGGTATCTTCATTCCAGTTCTACGTTATTATCTACTACGTATTCGGCGGTGATCAGTCGCTGGGTGCCGAGTATGCAGGGTGGGCTGGTACGCTGTCCGCGATCGCTACATTCTGTGTCATCTTTTTGGTCAGCGGACTGTCTACTCGCTACGGTAAACGCAGAGCTTTTTTTATCACCACGGGTATGTCGATAGTGGGCTACGTACTGAAGTGGTTTTGTTATTCACCCCAATACCCGCTGTTGCTGTTGCTCCCAGCGCCATTTATAGCCTTTGGCCTGGGCGGTCTGTTTACCCTGATGGGCTCGATGATTGCCGACGTTTGCGACCTTGATGAGCTCCAGACCCATGAGCGCAGGGAGGGTATGTTCGGCTCTATATACTGGTGGGTGGTCAAATTAGGTATGGCGGCGGCTCTGGCGGCCGGTGGATTCCTGCTCAATGCAACAGGCTTTGATGTTGCCTTGGGTGGCCAGCAGGCAGCCAGCACCATATTCTGGATGCGATTCTTCGATGTGTTGGTGCCGGTGGTGTCATCCGCGGTGGCTATCTGGGCTATCTTCACCTATCCCATTACTGAAGAAAGGGCGCACGCGGTGCGTATGCAACTTGAAGAGCGACGCGGAAAGCCAAATTGATTTGAGCTGGCTGCGTTATCGGATGATCGACAGTTCAGCTGGCTGCTAGCAGCCGGAAGTCACTGTACAGTTCTGTACGTGAGTCGCCCCCGATCCAGACCCTGAAATCGCCGGGTTCAGCGACCCACTGCATATGGCGATTGCTGAACGCCAGGTCCTGGCTTTGCAGGGTGAACTCAATACGCCTGTATTCTCCCGGCTGCAAAAGGTGTCTTTGAAACCCCTTCAGCTCCTTCACCGGACGGGTGACACTGCCCACCATGTCTTTCACATAAAGCTGCACGACTTCCTCAGCCTCACGGTCGCCGCTGTTGTGCAGGGTAGCGCTCACCGCCAGGCGTTCTTCCGGCTCAAGCTGTGCGCTTGATAATGACAGGTCACTGTAGCGGAAATCGCAATATGACAGTCCGTAGCCGAATGGGAAGAGTGGGGTAAAGCCAGCATCAAGGTGAAACGCCGACATGCCCAGTGAAGTCTGTGGGGCGCGACCCGTAATCTCTTCGATGGAAGTAATATTGTGCTCTGTGGCTGGCTTGCCGGTATTTTTGCGGGCGTAGTAAATGGGCACCTGACCGACCATGCGAGGAAATGAAATTGGCAATTTTCCGGCGGGCACTCGGATACCAAAGAGCAGGTCGGCGATGGCCGGTCCAGCCATGGTGCCCGGATGCCAGGCATACAATAGCGCGTCTAACTTGTCGATGACGTTGGTCAGGGTCAGGGGTCGACCAGCCATGATTACCGCGATTGTGGGTTTGCCGAGGGCACTGATGGTATCAATGAGCTGAGCCTGAACGCCGGGCAAGTTGATATCTGCGCGGCAATGAGCCTCCCCAGAGAGTATTGACTCCTCACCGATAAACATGACCGCCGCGTCAGCCTTTGCTACCGCAGCAAGCGCCTTCTCAAAGCCATCGGTGTTGTACGAGCGAGTATCGCTGACCCCCTGCGCGTAATGTATCTTGAAACGGCCGGCGGCGAGTTCTTCAAGTGAGCGCAGACAGGTAACCGAATGCTCGGCCTCACCGTCAAATATCCAAGTCCCCAATTGTTCGTAGCCGTCATCGGCCAATGGCCCGATGACGGCCAGTGATGTCAGTCGGTGTGGGTCAAGTGGCAGCGTAGCGCCCGTATTCTTCAACAACACACAACTCTGTGAAGCCGCTTCGTGAGCAAGCTCTCTGTGTGACGGTGCGAGTAGTTCGGGAAAACTGTCTGGATTGCGATAGGCATTCTCGAACAGACCCAGCTGAAATTTTGTCTTCAAAATTGGGTAGACTAGGTCGTCGAGCTGAGCTTCGGTGAGTGAGCTTGAGGCCACGGCAGCACCCAAATGCCGATCGTATAGGCGACTATTCATCTCCATGTTGATGCCGCTGCTCGCCGCTGCCAAGGCAGCGTCCGCATCATTGGCGGTAAAGCCATGTACGGTGAGTTGTGCCACTGAATCCCAGTCGCTAACCACAAAGCCCTTGAAATTCCATTCCTCCTTCAGTACCTGCTGCATCAGAAACTGATTAGCGGTAGCGGGTACCCCGTTGAGATCAGTAAAGGAGGCCATAACGGTGGCTACGCCGGCGCGTATCGCCGCCAGGAACGGCGGCAGGTAGACGTTGCGCAGCTCGATTTCGGGAATACTGGTGGTGTTGTAGTCCAGACCGGCCTCTACCGCGCCATAACCAGCGAAGTGTTTGGCGCAGGCGGCTATCGAACCGTGCTGATCGAGTTGCTCGCCCTGAAAACCTTTGACCATGGCGGCGCCGAGCTGGCTACAGAGGTAGGGATCCTCTCCCAGGCTTTCGGCGATGCGGCCCCAGCGGGGGTCCCGAGTGACGTCGATCATGGGCGCAAATGTCCAGTTCACACCGGCCGTCGATGCCTCCAGCGCAGCAACACGGGCGCTCGCCTGGACCAGGTCAGGATTCCAGGTGGCGGCTTGGCCAAGCGGTATCGGGAAGATAGTTTTAAACCCGTGGATGACATCGCGGCCGACCAGCAAAGGAATACCCAGCCTGCTCTCCTGTACCGCAATTCGCTGCAGGTTGTTGACCGTATCGATGTCCACTTCATTGATTATCGATCCGATACTGCCGCACCGAATGTCGTCAGCAAGTGCCGCGTACCCACCATTCACCTGACTCATTTGGCCTATCTTTTCGATCAGAGTCATGCGCCCCAGCAGATCGCGAACACGGATATCCAGATCCACTTCTGTTTTGTGAGTGCCTGGATCTGCGGTGTCCATAGTTGCGGGCTCTAGTCGGGTCATCAAATCTTCGTCGATGCTCTAGTCGTTAAAGAGTAAGTGTGGACCTAGCGTGAGGTCAATGCGGCGGATCACGCCATCGCGCTGAAATAGATGGGCTGCCATATCGCTGGCTAATGTCATACCCGGCCATTGCTGCACATCGCCGTTGTCCAGGGTGGTCGTCAGATCAGCTTCCTCCGAGCTCGCAAGATGGTAGACAATTGGCACCTGACACCAGGTAAACGCCAGTGAAAATGCCGGCAAATCAATGTTCTGCCAGTCCCCGGCAATATCCAAATAGCGGAAAATCTGTGGCTGCAGAGTAAATTCGGCGGCGCGCAGCAGTGCCGGGTCGAAGCTTAACTGACCAGCGTTGACTCGCAGGCCAAGCTCGGTAAAGCGGGTAATAATTTCCTCTTTAACCTGGCCGGTCATACCGGGCTGTTGTGCGCCGATATGTCCTGGGGAATGGGAGTAGGGGTCGTTGGGAAAAGCGCCATACTCAGCCGGCGTTTTGTTGAATCCGAGGCCGTCACGGATGCGATAATACAGTTGTCCAAGCTGTTGCACTGTAGCGGCCTCGGTGCCGGCAGCGCGTGCGGCAACAAACTGTTCCTGAACGGCGAGGAGTAACTTCGATACCATATGCCAGTAAATGCTGCCAAGCCCTTCGAAACCAAACATCCCGCCAGAGCGGCCGGTGAACGACTGATGATCAAACACCTCTTCATAGAGGCCACGCAATGCCGCTTTCTCCTGGACCACAAGGGGGCCGTAACGCTGTGGTAATGTCTCCAGCAAGGTATTGAGCTGCCCGACGTTGGTCAATTGTGCATTGAAACGTAAACAGCCGCGGCCATCGCGTTCGATGATCGAAGTGTCCTGCTCCAGCAGCATCTGGCAGAGCAAAGTCGAGTTTTCAACTCGCACTGGGTCAATCACGCTTTTTTGCAGAAACCCGGTTGTTTCGCGATCCGGATAGAGCAGAAACGAGTGTTGATCCTCCCGATAAAGGCGGCTGGCATACAGGGTTTGCAGCAAATTAACAGCATCGGCTGGTGCAATCGCGCCGCTGCTTAAGGCCGCGACCTGGCCTTCCAGCATCGGGTAAAGTGTGTCTATGTCAGCGCTGTCTTTGTCCAGGGCCAGCAAGTTGTAGGCATTGTACAGACCACTGGTTTGACGATTAGTGGTGATGCTGTGATCGATAGCAGTGAGTGCAACGTCCAGTAGATCGATCAGTTGCCCAGCGTCGAGCTGGCTGCTGCCGCTGAAGCCATGTTGCTTGTAGACGTCTTGACGGTAAGCGGAAGCGGCCCGCCCCAGGTTGGTCAGCAGATCGAAGCGTAGCCCGGAGCTTAACGGCCCTGTGAATAGATGCGGTTGTAGCTGTTTTAGCGCCGCAGAGGTCTCCAGCAACCAGCGCTGCACCTCAGTCGACAGAGTGATTTTGGCGCCCAGGTCTTGTACCAGCGGCTGCAGGAAGCAGATGTAGCGACGCAGGTAGTATAGGGTTACCATCGATAATCCTTGGCCCACCAAGGCGTTATTGGCGTCGTTCCACTCCGGGCGTTGCGTGTTGAGCCAGATACCCCCGTCAACCACTAGATTGCCGAGCTTGCTTAGCAGAGGAACCAGTAGTTTCTCAAGCAGAGTCACAAGGTACACCTGGCCGTTCTTATCCAGTAGCAACTTGCCGTCGGCACCGGTGTCGGCCACCCTTTCTTCGATTCCTGCTGCCTGGTCGGCGTCGTAGGTTACCGTGTTCTTGGCATTGTCCAGCATAGCTTCAAATGAATTGAGTTTGTACGGTACGTTGGCGTATGCAAAAACAGCGCTGGTCAGCAGCTGTGGCAACGCTTGCGGGTGAAACTGTTGAGAGAGCTCCAGAAGCTTCAGCAAGTAAATGATCTGATGATCACCCCAGTAGCCGATATAACTCCAGGGATCATCAGCGTCCTCTACTTCCCAATCGATTCCGGCCTCTGTGATTCTGTAAGGGTTGTAGCCGTCAATGGTGGATGCGTTGACGAATTTGGCGATAACGCTCTCAATAAACTCTGGATAGCTGAAGAGCAAAGCCTCCCAGTTCTGAAAGATATCGCGCCAATTTCCTTCGTAGGCCAGTATCGGATGGCCACTGTCATCTTTGAGTTTGATGGTGAATTGGTTCCAGGGCCTGCTGGGATCACCGTGGCGGCGACCAAAGGTTAGCGGCAAATACTCCAGTGCAAGCCGCAGTAGCTGTGGGTCGCCACTGTCATTTATGACAGCCATGAACGCCTTATGGCTCAAGCACTCTGGCAGTGCCTCTATCAAGCTGGCAAAGCGTTTGGCAAGCGGGCGATTGAAATGTATGAAGTGCGAGCGCAGGGCAGGTCCATTGACGCAATACTGGTCGTCAAAAATTCCGCCGCGCATCACGTTGAACAAAACGTTCGCGTAATGGTGCGCCGCCAGATTCTCGTCCTGGGTATGTTGCAAGCCGTCGGCAGCCCCCATTATGCGATTGAGGGCATCGGAACCCGACTCTATAGATAGCTCTATCGCTTCACTCAGGGCTGCGGGGTTAGCAAGTGCGAGTTGCGTGGCGACTGCCTGGCTCTGAGTCTGCTCTGTGTTTGCCACCAGTTGCCACTGCCTGCTGCTGTATGCCGCCAGATTGATAGAGGCAGAGATGAGGTAGGCCCCTCGCAGTCCGCGTGTGCTGGCCTCCTGTTTTGGTCGTTGTCCCGCGCGGAACGCCGCTAAGTGTTGCTCACTCAGCAGCACATTTGGCCGATCTAGCCCCAGGCAGAATACTGTTGTTGCTCGCAATGACTCGCAGGGCTCCGCGCGATCGGTGATGGCCGAATATAAGGTGAAACAGGCCAGACCGGTATCGGCATCGACTTCATTCCACTTATAAGCATCTACCAGATAACTGGAGTTAGCCTGGGTAAACCTCGGTGTGCCTGCGGGTAACAAATTTTGCAGGCCATCGACAAAGTCGATATCGCGTGCACTAGCACTTGTATTCTCAAGTTCACTGCGCCTTATGAAGCCATAGTCTTCGCTGCTCGCCCAGCTGTAACGAAATATCAGCTCAAGGTCGAGGTTGATCTCTTCAAATGTCAGCTTGTTACCTTGCCAATTTTTGTAAAGATTACGCTGGATCCGGTAGCGGGCATCGTGTTCACGATTAAAGGGTTCCCACAACTGTGTCAGCCGGTCTGCATTGACGCGTAAAATGGTTTTGCTGCCAGTGTGCGGAACGCTATCGTAAATCTTGTCGACAGTGACATACGGGAAAAGAGCAATATCAGGGGAGACGCGACCGGCCGTCAGTCCGCCGTTTGAAGCGATGAACATCCAGTGGTCATAAGCCGATACAAGGCTGATAAAAAAGGGTGGCAACTGATCTACATTCCTGATGGCGTAGACGCGTTCTCCCGCCAGCATTGTCATCGAGCCGGACACCTGTTGTGTATGTGTCGTCTTCACGGGTCTATCCATGATCATCAAAAAGGGTTTGCAAGACCAGCTTGGGCTGGCGATCTTCAGTCCAAAGGCCCCAGTGTTTTTCCGGCTCGAGAGGGTCGTCAGAGCCCTTCCAGGGCTCGTCAAATGCTTCGAAGAGGAAAGTCAGTATGCCTGCGTCTCTGGCCCAGTCCAACAGTTGGCGGCAATATGCGGCCTGTAGTTCCTGCGAGGCATTGTCAGGTTCGATACCACGCCCATTGGATGCTGTGGTCCACCCGGCTTCGGTAATCACAATGGTTTTGTTCGGGTTGTGATCAATGACAGTTTGTAAATTTTGCTGCGTATATGCCAGAGCTTGGCCAATGGATTGGTATTCCCACACCGGGTAAGTGTGGACCGAGAGAAAGTCGAGTTGGGCTGCCAGTGGCTTGAGTTTCCCGGTCCAGGGTACATAGTTGTCACAAAAAGTGATGGGCTGCGCGATCTCCGGTCTGATTCTGTGTACCTGCGAGAGAAGTCGTTCGATCGGTACCAGATGATCGGACCAGTCCACCGCGGCCTCGTTGCCGATTGACACACTGAAAACAATGTCGGGGTAACGTTGCGACAGCGCGATAAGTCGCGCAATCTCCCGATCATTTTCTGCCCTGTTTCGGGTGAGAATATTGGCATCGTAATCCGCGCCCCAGGGACAGTTGGGGTTGCTTATTTCCGCCGTCATGTTGGCGCCTAGCATTACCCGCAGGTCCAGTTTTTTGCTGGAGATAACTTCCAATACGGTTTCCGCGTGTTGGCTGGAATCATACAGGCGCAGAAATTTCCAATTCTGGTCTAGCAACTCCAGGTCTTCAGCGATCTGCGCCGTCGAAGGGAAAATACCGCTTACCGGCGACTGGCCGTGCCGGTAGCCGGAGTAACAGATGGCGTTGCCCATCTCGATTCGAACGCGACGATTACTGGCGTCAGCTTTATGCATAATCAATTGCGCCATACTTGAGCTGCCCGTCGCTGTCCCACAGGCCCCAGTAAGCGCCTACATCGCCTTCATCCGCGACTTTCCAGCGTTCATCGAAGGCCGAGAAATAAAAGATATCAATGCCTTCTTCCTCTGCCCATTGGTAGGTGTTCAGAAAATAGCGTACGGCATTCACTGTAGAAGGCATGGCGTTGCCATAGGCTGATCCGACATTGGGCCAGCCCGTCTCACTGATAATAACTTTCTTGCCGTTGGCGACAGCGGTTACCCGACGATACATATCTTTCATATAGAGGAGCGAGTACTGTGCTGCGCAGCCCTCCCAGAAGGGATAGCAATTGGCCAGAATGACATCACAGGCGGCGGTGACGGCGGGGTAATCCACAAACTTGTAGTACGCATCTACGTAGCCCACATCAATGTTGGGTAGCGCTTGTTTGACGCGATTGATGTATTCAAGCAGCTGCGACTCAGAGAGCTCATCACGCAGCAACACCTCGTTACCCACGGCTATGATGTCAGCCTGCCCGGCAAGGCCGACTGCGATCGCATTGGCTATTTCAGCTTCGTTGTTCGCCAGGTCATCGTCCAGCCAGACGCCAACCAGTGTCTGCAGCCCCAGGTCACGTGCTAACAGCGGAATTTGCTCATTGCCCTGGGTGCACGAGAATGTCCTCACCCAGCGCACATTAGCCTCAATAATGTTCAACCGGCTCCGTATTTGGGCTGGGTCCAGGTGCGCGCCCGGGCCCTGGTCATTAGTGTAAGGGCTAAAGCAGACACCGTGTATTCTCGCCTCCAGAAAGTGACGCCATTGCGCGATTATCTGTTGTTGCGACATGCTGTCGAAATCGATACCCGCGAGAGACATCAGTTTTTGCTGGTGGTACTGTTGTTCTGTTCTCGACATCATCCCGCTCCTTGTGTTCGCTTGACTCATTCGTAAGTGAGACCCTGATAGGGCGAAGAAGATCTCTTGCGCTTATGCCAGATCTTGCCCGCGCTTAACCTTGGTCGCCAGACGCCACTCCGATAATCGGCGATGCAGACAATAGTGGCTACCTGTCATAACACAACCTTTTGAGACAAAGGCGACAGTTGCTGAGACTAAATGGTTGCTGGGCATTGATGGGCCGACTGAATAGCCACAGCACGCTGGTCATCTGACGTAGAAAGGTATGTTGGCGTGAGCAGCATGACCCTTTCCATCATAGGCGTATACGAACAAGCGATAGGCGCCGCTTTCCTGCGGCGCCTTCATGGTAATTTTTGCTGCCTGGGCGTCGGCTATCAGGTTGTTCACCCGCTCTGGGGTGTGCTCGTTGTCACCGCCGACCTCTTTTGAGAAGCTTTCGTGACGCACCTCCCAGGTGTAGTGGATCGGGTCCTGATCGTAATCAACAATGGCGACTTCGGCCTGGTATTCCTTGCCATGCCACAGGATAATATTGTCGTAGGCCGTTTTGCTGTTGAGGCTGATCGGGCTGATACGAGGGGCCCTGTTCTGTGGCCAGCGATCGTTCCAGATAAAGTGCATCACATCCACCGCTTCTGTGCTGGCGCCATCTTCGGTAAACATGCCGTACCAGGTGGGGGTACGTTCTTGTTTCTGTCCCCAAAGAAATACGTAGTTGCCGATGGCCTGATCCGAGTAGGGTTGTAGCACCTTGAGATAGCTATTCGCGTAGTTGGCAGCCTTCTCGGAACTGGTTTGCTCCACCGGCGCGCCCCACTTGGTTTTCCATACCTCCCAATGACCGACACCACCCCACTCGGTGACAAAATAGGGTTTGGTATACCCTGCCGCTTTGATGTATTTGGGGAGATTGAGCAGATCTGCATAGAGCTGAATACTGATGAAATCCAGATCCGGTGCGCGCTCTCGAATGTCTTTCACGATACGCTTATCGAAACCGACTATGGTCGTGGTGACCGGGTGATTCGGGTCGAGCTCGTGAATCATTTGTGCGACGTCATTGACCGCGTCATAGACTCTGGAATTTTTATAGTCAAAGTTGAGTTCATTGCCGACAATCCAGGTCAGCAGTGCTGGATGATCCTTATGGGCTAGCACTCTGGCTCTAGTCTCGGCTTTCTGCCTGGCAACGGCGACTTCGTCATTGTAGTCAAAACCAAGGCGCTCTGGCGCGAACTCCAGGCAGAGGGAAACGGTCAGGCCCAAGTCGTGGGCCCGATCCAGTAACTGTTGTGCGGGCTCGGCACCATCGTCCACCGCCCAGGTTCTAAAGGAATTTCCACCGTGGGAGGCAAAAGCCTCCAGTTCTGTATGGTCAATTCCTGCCCCGCGAATGCGATAGGGTTTGCCGCCTCGTAATAACTGGTACTTGCCCCCCAACTCTACGATCTCTACTTTGATGGGGCCGCCGGAATCCGCGGTAGCGGACGGGGCAGCGGCATGGATACTACTGCTGAGTAATACAAGGGCCAAGACGAGCCAGTTCATGAGGATCTTTCCTGTTGCGCCCTGGCCAAACCAGGGACCAATTCAAGTTCAATCTGTTCCAGTGACTTGCCGCGGGTCTCAGGGATAAACCGCACGACGATGATCAGGCCGACCAAGGCGAACAGACCGTAAATCAGAAACGTGGCGCTGCTTCCCAGGGTGGCGAGCTGCCACGGAAATACCAGCTGTACCAGAAAGCTTACACCAGAGTTGATAAAGCCGACGAACGATATCGCTACGGCTCGCAAGCGGCTGGGAAACAGCTCGGAAAACAGTACCCACATAACCGGCCCCAGAGACACGGCAAAGCTGGCTACGAAGCCAATAATGCCCCACAAAATCAGGGTTGGATTCATATTAATAGCCGCCGCGATAAACGCCGATTCAAATTGGCGCAGGGTGTCGACACCAACGGCTTCTGCGAGTGCGTTCTTGAAAGTGACGTCACTGTCAAAGACAATATCCTGAAGGGCGCGCAGAGCGGGATTTGAACTTAGTGTAATTAGGTCAGAAATGGCTTCTGCTGACAGTGAGTAGGATGCGCTATGGAACGCCCATGCCAGTAAAAACATACTGCAGGTGATGCCGGCAACTCCGGCAATCAGTAGTGGCTTGCGCCCTATTTTGTCTATCAGAAGTAGCGCTACTATCGTGAAAGTAAGATTGGTAAGTCCGACAATGACAGCCTGCATGAACGCTGCATCTGTGCCGATACCAGATTGTTCAAAAATCATTGGCGCATAAAAGAACACCGAGTTTATACCGGTAATTTGCTGCAGTACTGCAACGCTGACACCGATGCCCAGTACCCATCGAACAGGTTTGCTGAACAGGTCGCGCAGCGGCAGCTGACTGGCAGCCTCGCCTTGCGTATTGCTGATATTCTCGCTGATGGCCGCTATTTCCGTGGCGGCGGCATCGTCGCCGCAAGTCTTTCGCAATATGTGCAGTGCGCTGGTACTCCTGCCGTGCATGATCAGCCAGCGCGGGCTCTCTGGAACCAGCCGCAGAACGAGGAAATAAAAAACGGCTGGTAGCATTTCTACGCTCAGCATCCAGCGCCAGCTCCATTCCCGCAAGCGCAGCTGTGTGGCCCATTCCGCGTCCAGATTACCCAGTCGCAATATCAGGTAGTTGCTAAAAAATGCCGCAGAAATACCGACAACAATATTCAGCTGATTGAAGGAGACCAGCCGGCCGCGGTGTTCAGCCGGTGACAGTTCAGCGATATACAGTGGGGCTATGATCAGCGCGGTCCCCACGCCGAATCCGCCGAGCATCCGCGCTAGCACCAATTCAGGAAAGGATCCTGCCACGGCGGACCACAGCGCGGAGATCGCGAAACACAGTGCAGCGGCCTTAAGTAATGGCTTTCTGCCCAGCTTGTCGCTGATCGGCCCTGCCACCAGCATCGCAAAGGTTGCGGCCAGCGATAACGAGGCTACGGCCCAGCCCAGCTGCAATTTGCTTAATTGAAACTCGATCTCTACAAAGGTCGCAACGCCTGAGATTACTGAGGCGTCAAAGCCCATCAGAAATCCACCCAGTGCCACGATCAGTGCGGTTTTTGCGGTGTAGAAATTGTGGCTATTCATATCATTTTTATTGTCATCGTGTCCTGCTTCCAGCGACTATAGTATTCGGCGGATGTCTGGCCACAACAACAGGGAAACGCTCAAGTGGCTCATCGGTGCGTTGAACGGGCCACCCCGGGTATATGCCCACGCTATTGCCGAGCCCTAATTAGGGCTGGGTCGGCCAAAAACCATCTTGTCGGGGCTGAAGTCCCATTGGTCGCTTTGCGCTGGTAGACGACACTACTTACCTGTAGTTATACTAAAGACTATAAAGGGGACAGCGTGAATAAAACTAATCAAAGGTTGGTCCAGTTATCGTTGTACGGTGCATTCCTGCCGCTGAGCATCATGGCTGCGGCAGTAGCCGCCCAGGATCAGGCGGCGGAAGGGAATGATCAATACAACGGTCGTATTCTGGAAGAAGTTGTTGTGACAGTAGAGCGACGCGAAGAGAATCTGCAGGACTTTGCGGGTACTGCAGTGGTGTTTTCAGGTGCAGACCTAAGGTTGCAAGGCGTGCAGAATCTGACCGATTTGAGTGCCATCACGCCCGGACTTGAGATCAGTAACAAACAGGGCAATATCGAAATCTGGATTCGCGGGATTGGTTCATCCAACAATACGGAGTTAGGTGACCCTGCCGCTGCGACTCATCTGGATGGCGTGTACATACCCAGGCCAACCGGTATTGGCTCAGCCTTTTTTGATATTGCCCGGGTGGAGGTGAACATGGGGCCTCAGGGTACATTGCGCGGTCGCAACGCGACGGCCGGCTCGGTCAACATAGTGCCGTGGCGGCCTGGTATTGGCGAGCTTGACGCCATGGTAGAGTTAGAGGGAGGCAACTACGACCAGAAGATGGCGACGGGTATGGTCAACATTCCGGTTGGGGATACCGCGGCACTACGACTGGCTGGCTACGCAATGGAGCATGACGCGTATTATAACGATGTCGGGCCTCTAGACCTCGGTACAGCAGAAGCAGCTGAGAACAAATCCTTTCGTGCGCAATTTTTGTGGGAGCCCAATGACCGGTTGAGCATGTTGCTGGCATATGACTATATGAATGAACAGGGTACCGGTTACACGGGGACCAACTTTGCCAATCCTCTGGGCAACGGCATTGATCCCGATGACATTGACGATCCCAGAGACGTGTATGCGCGCGGTTTTGAACCCAAAAACGATATCGAGCACTGGGGAACCAAGATACAGGTGAACTATGATCTGGGTTTCGCTGAACTAGAGTATACCGGCAGTTACCGTAGTCTGGATTATGATTTTGAGGCAGCGACGCCGTTGACTCCGGATTATCAGGGCGTGCTGGAGACGCTTGAGCCTTTGGATGAGACTTTCGATAACTGGTCCCGGTTTCAGTTTCTTAACGAAGATGAGTCGACGGTCCATGAGTTGCGCCTGATTTCCCCGACGGAGAACCGACTCTACTACACGGCTGGCCTGTTTTATTTTAAGGAGGAGCAAAAAAGCTATCTCGCGTCCGCCGGTGACAGGGGTGGGTTCTTTCAAGGGGCCGAGTTCAATCAGCCGGATGTTAAGGCGGAATCCGTTTCCGCTTACGGAGACCTCACGTTCAATATAACGGACCGCACGCGTATATCAGGTGGACTGCGCTATACCTATGACGAAAAGAGTCGGAAGGGAGTCAACGCGCGCTATGCGTTCGCCCTCGGCGGATTCGACGTGACTGATGGCAATGAGTTCGGGTGCTGTATGGGCGCCCGCGTGGGCACCGAGGGTTTTGAATTCGCGGGCTTTGATCGGCAAATCTATGATCCCGATATTGATGGCAGCGGAGGGGTCTCCGAGGAAGAGTTTCTGGAATTTTACTTTGACGGGATAAAATCTTTTGGCGATCGCGATAATGTCGAAGAAATTTTTGCCAACGGACCCCAACCAGGGGGCTCTGAAAACTTGCCGCAGTGTACCGATACCGATACTACAGATGGCCTAATATGTCCCCAGGACGGCAATTTTTCCTTTGCAGTGCCGATATCTCCCGGTAACTCGATTACCCAGCAAGATGGAGAGATGGACACAGACTTTGTGGACTGGCGTATCCGGCTGGCCCATGACGTCAGCGACAGCAGCATGGCGTATGGTCTGGTATCGACCGGTCACAAATCCGGCGGATTTAATGACACTTTTGACGATCCTGAAATAGGCGCCAGCATATCTCCGACTTATGACACTGAGCGCGTTACGCTTTACGAGGTGGGCTGGAAGAGTGAGTTTGACTTGGGTTCGGTTCCTAGCCGCTTCAATGCGTCTGCCTTCTATTATGACTATACAGACCAGGTATTTACTTCCTTGTTGTCGGTTGAGCAAGCACTCGAATTTGCCTCTGGCGGGGCCGCTGATCCCGAGGATTCTCCCTCCGGGGCACTGGTGGTTTCCTTCAGCTACAACGCCGCTGACTCGGAAATTTATGGCATGCAGTTCGATGGTGCGTTTCAGCTACCTTACAATCTGCGCATCGACTACACCGCGCTATGGCTGGAAGCGGAAATTTCTAACGCGGATGATATTCAAGACTTTCGTTTTCAGGCTGACGTAGCCCCGGACGATGCAGTTTTTCGCTCTATCGAAGGCAAGCGCCTGCCGCATACGCCGAAGTACCAGTTCAACGTCAAACTATCCCAGCTTTTCGAGCTGCCATGGGGGTCGATGGACTATGTTATTTCTGCGGGCTGGCGAGACGAGCAGTACCTCACCATCTTTAATAGCGAAGATTATGGTCAGCCGGAAGATCCCCGTCAGCGGCTGGATGACACCGTGCCGGCCTATTGGACGTTCGATGTGGGCGTGGGTTATTCGCACGGAGATGGCAATTTGCGTTTTGAGGCCTATTCCAATAATGCAACTGATGAGGTGAAGAACGCGGCCATGATTATTACGCAGTTTGACAATACGCGCTTCTACACGCGGCCCAGAACCTACGGCCTGAGAGTCCGCTATCTGTTCTGATAGCTGGCTCGCGCACTAGCGATGGGCCTGTTTTCGGGTCTGTCGCAGGTTTGATACAGTCGGCTTTGTGCTAGCATTGGAGGGATTATGTGCGAGAGAGCTGGCGGCATGCCCGGAACCATGAGTTAAGCGATGATGCGACCCCTGAATTTAAGCCGCGATGTGCAGTTCTGGCTGCTGCAAACGGTGGGGTGGATTTCCTATTCGTTGGTCACATTCTTCGCCTTGACAGTCTGGGGTCAACACGACGTCACCGGCAGCCCAGTATTGCATATTGCTGTGCCATTGCTAATGGGCATATTGTGCACGTGGCCGCTTAGACCGCTGTATCGTTGGGCTTTAGAGTTACCGCTGCTGCCGCGGATCCTGATTGCTAGCGCCGCTATATTTGCTAGCAGCTGGTTCTGGACGGCGTCGCGCATGACACTCTTTAAGTGGCTGTCTGGTGAACAGGACCTGTGGCAGCACTTCAATGACTGGTATTTTGGTTCATTGTTTGTGTTTATCAGTTGGACGGCCATCTATTTTGGATTGCGTTACTATCAACTGCTGCAGCTTGAGCAGGATAAGCTGCTGCAGGAAACTGCGAGTAAGCGCGATGAGAAGTTAAGACGGCTGGAAGCTGAGGCCCAGAGCCGTGATGCCCAGCTGCGTATGCTTCGCTACCAGCTAAATCCTCATTTCCTGTTCAATACCCTGAACGCGCTCAATGCCTTGGTGAGGACAGGGGAGACTGGCAAGGCAGCGGCAACGATTGAGCAGCTTAGCAGTTTTCTGCGCCATGCACTGGATGAAGAATCTCAACCCCTGGTTACACTCGATGAAGAGTTGTTTATGCTCGGCCTCTACCTCGATATAGAAATGGTGCGCTTTGAAGATCGCTTGCAGGTGGCGTACAGCGTACAACCTGAGGTACGTCAGGCACTCGTTCCCTCGATGATCCTGCAGCCACTCATTGAAAACTCGATGAAATATGCAGTCGCGAACAGTGAAGAGGGTGGTTCTATTCGGGTCTCAGCTGTAGCGTGCGACCAAAGGCTTCAGCTTGAAGTGACTGACAGTGGCCCTGGAATGGACATCAACGAACTGGGCAAAGAGCGTGGAATTGGCTTGAGCAATACGCTGAACCGCCTGGAAACCTTGTTCCCTGGTGATTTTGTGTTTGAGGCACTCGACGTGGAGCCAAGCGGCTTGCGTGTTCGCATTGATATTCCGATGAATTTGGACGCAGGTGTTCAGCACAATGCCAAATTTGGATAGATTGCGCACGGTCATTGTAGACGATGAGCCTTTGGCGCTGAATTTGCTCAAGTCCCTGCTGGCAGCGCATCGGCATATAGAAGTCGTGAGTGAATGCCGCAACGGACGCGAGGCGGTGGCTGCTGCACAGAAACTGCGCCCGGATCTTTTGATTCTGGACATCCAGATGCCTGGACTGAATGGCTTTGATGTGATCAAAAAGCTTCAGGCCGAACTGACGCCACTGGTGATTTTCTGCACCGCTTACCAGCGTTATGCCGTTGATGCCTTTGACCTGCATGCGGTTGATTACGTTTTGAAACCAGTGAATCAGGAAAGACTCGATTTGGCGGTGCAACGCGCTGTTGCGAGGGCTGAGCAAGCGACATTGGGCGAGCTGCAAAAAGCGGCTCTGCTGGGTGCAATAGACGAGATCGCCCGACGCGCACATGGCCGCCTCCCTGAAGAAGAGCCAGGCAGTCCGCCACCGGCGGATCTCGAACGTGACCGTAAGATCGCCATACCTGATGCGGGAAGCATCGTCATGGTAGACGTCGATAATATCGATTGGGTAGATGCCGCCGGTGATTACATGTGCCTGCACATTGATGGGGTGACGCATATTTTACGAAGCACGATGAAAACGCTGGTCGCCAGACTGGATCCGCACAAATTCAAACGAATTCATCGCTCAACCATCGTCAATGTAGACCGAATTACGCAAGTCATCCCTCAGGCACGCGGCGAATATCTGATCGAATTGGACTGTGACGCGCAGTTGAAGGTCAGCCGAAATTTTCGTGACGCAATCAAGGCCTACCTGCGAGCACACTGAATCCCCGTGACGGGTTCTTGTGATCTTTGCCATTTCAAAACCCAGTGATGCCCCGGCTACACTGAAGCCCCTTATCCATGCTGAACGCCATGGAGGTCAACAATGGCCATTACTGGTCACGCACTGGATTATTATGACGATGAAACTCTGTGTAAGGGTTATTACTATGTACCAGCCAGCGGCTCCGGGAATTTGCCGGTAGTGCTGGTTACTCCAGCCTGGGATGGTCTGGTGGAAGAGGTTCACAACAAATCTCGGGCGCTGGCGCAAGCGGGCTATATCGCACTGGCGGTAGATGTCTATGGCGATGGTAAAACGCTTACCGATATGGAGGAGCTGGGGCCGGCGGTAGCGCCTTTGATGGTACTGACAACTTAACTTGCTGAAATTGGTAGAATCGGCCAATGAATAC
>TARA_B110000305_G_scaffold65627_1_pt1 | contig 19244 bp, 17 predicted proteins | sample TARA_B110000305 | Tara Oceans TARA_B110000305 (sample SAMEA4397930) | marine metagenome | biome: Polar Biome; feature: [SRF] surface water layer (ENVO:00010504); material: water (ENVO:00002006), including particulate matter (ENVO:01000060) such as... | depth 5 m | reverse complement strand
GGAAAAGACCTCTTCATGAACCACCTCGCCGCCCAGTGCATCCGCTGCCACAAGGTCGATAAGCGCAAGGGAAGCGACATCGGCCCCAACCTCAAATCCATCGGCCTCCAACGCACCCGCACCCACCTCCTCCAGTCCCTCACCGAACCCCAAGCCGTCATCACCGATGGCTACGGCTCCATTTCCCTCACCCTCAAAAATGGCACCTCCATCGTCGGCCAATTCCGCAAAGAAAAGAACGGCACCGTCGAAGTCGCCGACCCCGAAGGAAAAGTAACCAAGGTGAAAATAGCCGACATCAAAGAGCGCTCCCCCGTCGTCTCCACCATGCCCCCCGTGGGCCTCATTCTCAACAAACGCGAAGTCCGCGATCTCATCGAATATCTCTCCACCCTCAAAGCTAAAAAATGATCTCATATAAAGATCTCCTCCCAAGTTTAGGATTTTTCCTCCTCTCGAATTTTGGATTTTCGGCCGACAAGTCCGCTGAAGCCTTCGCGAAGGAGGAGAGCAGGTTAAACGTCCTCTTCATCGCCGTCGACGACCTCCGCCCCGAGCTCAATTGCTACGGTAAAGAAGGCATCCACTCGCCCCACATCAACGCCCTCGCCGCTCGCGGTACTCTCTTCGAGCGCGCCTACTGCCAAGTCGCCGTTTGCGGTGCCTCCCGTGCCAGTCTCATGACCGGGCTCCGACCACAAACGACCCGCTGCTGGAATTTCAAAACGCCCATGCGCGAGAAGAATCCCGATGCCCTCTCGATGCCCCAGCACTTCAAAGCGCAAGGATACAAAACCCTCTCCATCGGAAAAATCTACCACGCCCACAACGACGACTTCCCCCAAGGTTGGTCCGAAGAACCCCTCCGGGGACTCGGCCAGCAATATGCATCGCCCGCAGGAATGGCCGCCTCAAACAAGGCTCGCCGTATCCAAAAAGAAACCGGCGTCCGGTCCAACGGCCCCTCGATTGAAAATGGCGGCGACGTTAGCGATGACATTTACAACGACGGCGGAGTCGCCAAAGCAGCCGTCGCCCGCATGAAAAAACTCGCCGCCAGTAAAGAACCCTTCTTCCTCGCCGTCGGCTTCAGCAAGCCCCACCTCCCCTTCAATGCCCCCGGGAAATACTGGGACCTCTACGACCGCTCAAAAATTAAAGTCCCCTCACGCGACAAAATGATCGATGGCCTCCCCTACGATGGCTCCACTTGGGGTGAGTTAAAAAACTACTCCGACATCCCGCTCAAAACGAAAGAACTCGACGACGCCAAAACCCGCGAGCTCATCCACGGCTACCGCGCCGCCGTCAGCTACATGGACGCCCAAGTCGGCCGCATCATCGCGACCCTCGATGAAACCGGCCTCGCCAAGAACACCGTGATCATCCTCTGGGGTGACCACGGCTACTACCTCGGCGACTACGGCGAATGGTGCAAGCACACCACCTACGAGATCGCCGCCCACGTCCCTCTCATCATCGCCGCCCCCGACCTCCCGAAGAACAAGCGCACCAAAGCCCTCACCGAACTCGTCGACCTCTTCCCCACAATCTGCGACCTCAGTGGAAACCATATCCCCCAAAACCTCCACGGCCTCTCCCTCAAGCCCATCCTAAAAGACCCCGCGGTAAAGTGGAAAGAAGGCGCCTTCAGCCAATACTTCAAAAGCAAACGAGGCACCGGCAGAGTCCTCGGCACCAGCCTCCGCACCGACCGTTACCGCTACACCGAATGGCGCAAGAAAGACCACACGGGCAAACTCGAAGACATCACCCTCATCGACTTCCAAGGCAATCACCACCAAAACGTCGCCGCTGATCCAGTGCATAAAGCAGCTCTTAAAAAGCTGGCCGAACTCGCCAAGAAATCAGGAATTGGGATTCAGCCAAAGTAAATTCAGAAACCAATTTGCTGCTAATTTAGACCTGATTAGCAATCAAATGAGAATTTCCAAATCACCCCCATCTTGGTATGAAATCCTAAATGAAGCTTCGTCAGGTTCCCGATTTCTAGAAGTGCCTGGCTGCGGATCCGAGGAAATCCAGCATTCTGATCGATGCTGAAACATGGCTTCTGGTTCTTCGAGTTCATTTCAATCTCTCAGCAAATTCTCAAAGCTCTCAAGCAATACTACCGGGCTTTTTTCCATACCGAAACAGACGATAATCTCGCAAAAAATGCGCCGTCAAAACCCGAGACTCGCTGAGTGACCAAACTCTCGATAGCGTAGTCCCCATGATCAGGTTCATCTCTTTCCTCACCCTTCTTTTCGGACTTTGCTTTTCGACCGTCGGAGCTGCCGCAGGGCGACCCAATATCATCGTCATCCTCAGCGACGATCATCGCTACGACTTCATGGGCTGCGTCGAGGGCTCACCCGATTTCCTCGAAACCCCGAACCTCGATCGCATGGCGAAACAAGGGGCCCATATCCAGAACGCCTTCGTCACAACCTCCCTCTGCTCTCCCAGCCGCGCCTCCATTCTCACGGGCCAATACATGCACCACCACCGCGTCGTCGATAACCAACGCGCTGTCCCGGAAAGTACACGCTTCTATCCCGAATATCTCCAAAAAGCGGGATACCGCACCGCCATGATTGGAAAATGGCACATGGGACATGACAACGACAACCCACGCCCCGGATTCCACCACTGGGTCAGCTTCCAGGGCCAAGGCACCTACTTCGATCCCCTCCTCAACATCAACGGAAAACAAGTCGCACAAAAAGGCTACACCGCCGACCGCCTCACCGACCAAGCCCTCGCCTGGCTCAAAGGCAAGCGGGGCGGCGAAAAAGACGCCCCTTTCATGATGCACCTCGCTTTCAAATCCGTCCACTACCCCTTCCAACCCGCCAAACGTCACCACGGCCGCTACCAAGGGAAAAAAATTGACTACCCCGAAACGATGGCGAACTCCGAGGAGAACTACACCACCCAGTCCCGCTGGATTCGCGAGCGCAGATACGGCATCCACGGCATCGATCACATGGAAACCGGCGCTTTCGACAAAGACCCGGTCCCCTCCTTCGATGACCTCTACTGGCGATTCTGCGAGACCGTCCACGGACTTGACGAAAACGTAGGCCGCATCCTCGACCACCTCGATGCCTCCGGCCTCGCCGAAAATACCATCGTCCTCTACCTCGGCGACAATGGTTTCCACCTCGGCGAACACGGCTTCTACGACAAACGCGATGCCTTCGAACACTCCATCCGCATCCCGATGCTCGCCTACGCCCCCGGCCGCATCAAACCCGACACCCAACTCACCGAGATGATCCAAAACATCGACATCGCCCCCACCCTCCTCGAATTCGCCAGAGTCACGAAACCCAAAAATACCCCCGCGATGGACGGACGATCCTTCAAACACCTCCTCGATGGAAAAGGCTCCGACAAACCTTGGCGTGACCACATCCTCTACGAATACCACTGGGAATGGAACTTCCCTGCCACCCCCACTCTCTTCGCCATCCGCACCGAGCGATACAAGTATATCTACTACCACGGCCTCTGGGATAAAAACGGCTTCTACGACCTCCAAACCGACCCCCACGAACGCCACAACCTCATCAATATCCCCGCCTTCACCGAAAAAAAAGAAGTCCTCAAAAAACAACTCTTCGCCGAGCTCGAAGCCTCCGGAGCCCTAGAAATCCCCATCCGCCCACCCAAAGGCGAACCGCTGCATGACCGGAAGCTGAGGAGGTAGTTTCTTCTTCAATCGCGCAGGAATTGATCCGCCTCATTGAGGCTGCCTGAGTGATCTTACCCTCATCCCCAGATCAGCAAAAAATCATCGTCACGATATGGTGAATGCCAAGGCCATACAGCGCATCGCTTATGGTGGCTTTAGGCTTCTATCAGGCTCCCAGTCAGTTCACGATTCGTCGCATGAACGACCGGAGAAATTTTCTCAAAAGCTGTGCCGTGGCAGCGGGTGCCGCTGGCATCAGTAATCAATCTGCGCAAGCCGAGGCCCCAATAAATCCTTCCGGAGTCAGTGGTTATCACTATCTTAAACCTTCCTTTAAAAAGGGCTCCCGTCTGCTTTTCCAAGGCGACTCCATCACCGACATGAAATGGGGGCGCAACCAGAAAGACCGCAATCATTACCTGGGCCATAGTTACGTCTATCTCATCGCCGCCCGACTTGGAGTCGAAATTCCCGGGGACCAATTGGACTTCTACAATCGAGGAATGAGCGGCCATTCGGTCGCAAACCTCCGCGGGCGATGGCAGAAAGACGCGCTCGAAATGAAGCCAGATCTACTCAGTATTTTAATTGGGACGAATGATGTGAACCAAGGCGCAACGCCCGAGGCATTTGAGTCCGACTATCGCTACATCTTAGATGCCAGCCTGAAGGAGAATCCTGAATTACGACTGGTGCTACTCGACCCCTTTGTCTTGAGAGTTGGTCGATTGGCCGACGAAAAAGCCTGGGCCGAGCGCCGTGCCGCGACAGACAAACTTCGCGCTGTCGTCGCCCGCTTGGCAGAGGACTACGAGACCGTTCATGTCAAAACCCAGGACGTTTTTGACGCGGCAGCTCAAGCGGTCACCCCGGAACATTGGATTTGGGATGGCATCCACCCCTTACCGCAAGGACATGAACTCATCGCTCGCAATTGGCTGCAGGAAGTCAGCAGCCGTTGGCCCCATCAATGATGGCGAAATGGAAATCGCTCACTCAAACAGAGCTCACTTCTCCATCATCTGCATCTCCGAGGATCCCCCGAGCTTCTTGGCCTTCTCCTGACTCTCTTTCGAAAGTTGCTCCAGCGGGTAGGCCACTTTCTTCCCCGTCTTCTTCAGCTCAAGGCTGACCTTCCCTTTGGAAAGTCCCCGGAAGCGCGCGGTGATCGTGATGCCTTTCGCATTGGTCCACTCTTCCCACTCCGGCTCGAGGGCCTTGGGGGCCGGGCCGAATTGCTCGGTGACGATACGGCCGTCCTTAAACTTGAGAATCTTTTCCGGGTCCAATTCATCGGAACCTTTCTTCCCCTTCTCGCCATCGATCTTGGCCCCTTCGTGAATCCACTGAGCCACCGTCCTGACTTCCTTCTCGGTGAGACGTTCCCCTTTATTCTTCGGAGGCATCGCCCCCTTCTCATGCTCGGGCCGCACGATCGTCACGAAGAGAAAACTGGCATCCCAATCGCCCGGGATAACGACATCATTTTTCGCGAAGCGCTTGTAGAAATTCTCTTCATCATCAAAGCGAAGTCCACCCTTCACCTTCTTCGCGTTGTCACTATGGCAGTCGTAACATTTCTCCTTAAAAATCGGCATGACATCCCGCTTGTAGTCCAAGGCGGAGGCCGAAAGAACGGTGAAGGAAAATAGGAGAATCAACTTCATATTCTATCCGGCCACCCCTTACATCTATATTTCATAGGGGATTCAGCCCTTCGCGGCGGAAAATGCTAACATTGTGCTAACCTTCATTTCATGTCAGTAAAGTTTCACTCTCGCAAAAGCAACCCTTAGCAGGCCGCCGCAAATGAGCGTTGGCTAAAGACCCGTTGAAGCGTCACCCCTCAGATTTGAGGGATCATCGCTAAGACACCCCCAAATTTGGGTTGGTCGAGAGAGACCTGCTCGTGCTTAGCGATGGGCTCAAAATTGAGCTGGTTGGCGCCCTCATCACAAAGCGTCCCCGCCCCCTCCGGTCCAAGGGCGGCTTCAAGGCCCTCCCGCCAAAAGTAAACTCCTAATAGCTCTTTCAGCAATCATGCGCACCCTGCCATCACCTATACGGTCTTTTGAACATTTACAATCGCCGGCGACAGAACGGCAATAACCGCGATGATTCTGTGTTTCATTTCTTGAGCGAACGTCAGAGGTCAGGCACGGAGCGAAACGAAGTTGCCTGCACCGCCTTGTTCGCCAACCGCGGGCAAATGGGTGGGCTATTGGCTTTACTGTTGTTTATGTTTATTAGTGGGCGAAGTCTTAGCATCACTTCCTGATTGTTGCATGCTGATAAACCATTTGAGCAGCTTTGCTGCGGGTTAGAATTCTGTCCAACTTAGGCTGTGCCGGCACACTTATTTGCAGTAAGCCTGAAATAATTCTGCTGGCCTTGGCCTCGCTAACTTGTTGATCCGGGTAAGCAAGCGCGCTTCTGGAATCCTTGTTTACTTTGTAATCGAAGAAAGGCTTTTGAGATTGGCTTGAATAATCATACAAGGTCTCGATGTATTTGTAGACAGGGTGCCCGCGCGGTACGTCTGTGAAATGTGAAGCGGTAATACTGAGCGGGATTTGAAGCCCGTTTACTGCCATCTGGGAAAACTCGCCCATCGTGATTGGGTCATCGGGGCGGAAGCGGTAGGCGGTCATTTCGAGAGAAGCTAAACCCTTGGATTTATCAGCTGTGTTGTAATCATCCATATCAGGGCCGGCCACCGCGCCGAGGAGGCTGAGCTTTTGTACCGCGGTGAATGCGGGGTTGTCTAAGGGAAGGTCTGTGTAGAAGAAGAGGACGCTGCACTGCCTTAAGAGTTCATCTTGGATTTGCTTAACAGAGACGTCTTTGAGTTCCTGCTTATTGTCGATCGCGATGGCTGCGGCAACACCGGCTGCTTGTCCGAGCGAAGACCATACGGGCTCCATGCGCACGCTGCAGATGGCTACGTGTGTGCAGGATAGGCCGACAGGGAAGAGGATGCCTTTGTGTTCTTTGGGTACGAGAGTGCCGTAGGGTATTTGGTAGGGGCCAGTCGCATCATGCAGGTGAAGCGTACCTTCGGCGGCGCCTTTGCCGGAGACGGGTTCCTTTCGCCCGTCGGGACCTTGAACGCGGTGCGCATCCATGCCGTAGATCCCGATGGCGATGGAGTCGGGATGAAGCGGTCCACGGAAGCCGTCGCCGCGCAGGTCTTTATGCAGATCACTTTCAGTTAAGGTGTAGAGTCCCTCTATGCGGCGGCCTTGGCGCACATAGAGGCGGTAGGGGAAGTTGCCGTTGTCCTGAAACTCGTCGTCGGGGAGGCCGATATGGGGCGAGCCTCCCTCGGTCTGTATGTAGTAGAGGTAGCCGAGATCATGGTTGCGGTAGATTTTTTCGATTTCTACGCGTTCTTCCCAATTGGCAAGAACCCAACGAGTACCGTGCCCAACCAAGTCGCCTCCCCAGTTGATGCCAAGCAGGTCAAACTTCCCGTTCGGTATGATAGGCTTACCTTTCCCCCAGCTATACTTGGCAGGATCGTATCCGGGAGGCGCTTCCTTGAGGCGATAGGGGTGGTCGGGAGTACCGTAATCCTTGGCAGTGATTCGGTATGTGAATGCCTGCGAGCGGTGGTCGGCTTCACCTGTGCTGTGCGGAAGGATAGTGGAGGGCAGTGTGCCCTTCGCTTTGCCTCTGCGGAAATAGTCTGTATAAATGACGCCAGCATGCGGCTCTTCTGCGGACCGCGCTTCGCGTCCGATGCGGTACGGTATGTTCGCATACTCAGCCAAGTCGGCTTCATAAGTGGCGTCGATGATGACCTTGCCGGTATAAGTATGCTGTGCGCCAAGCTTCCCTTGGTTGTCGCGCTCACGCGTGATGACGCCCGTGACGCGGTCGCCCTTCATTTTCACGTCTACAGCCACTTCGTTGAAGCGTGTGGTGATGCCCGGATGTTCGGCAACCATCTCCGCGTAGATTCTCGCGGCTGTGTGGGGTTCCCAGGCGCGTCCCTCAGCAATGTTCCAAGGCTTCGGCGAGCTCTGCTTCGCGTGTGCCTGCACTAAAGGGTCATCCGCCATCTCCGTGCGGTGATAGTCTCTTACGCGCAGGCGGAATTCCTCCATGACGCCGCTGTTCGCTTCCACGTATTTGTCGTCAAGTCGAAGCACGCCCGAAGAAAGCACGCCTCCGAGTACCGGCGCTTGCTCAATGATGATTACGGTCTTTCCCGCACGGCCAGCAGCGATAGCTGCTGCGATTCCAGCCGGCGTTCCGCCTATGACCGCTACGTCATAATCCTTAGGGAGGGGTTGGCCCGGAATGTGATTCTTGCTGGCAGTCTCGGCCTGAAGGCTGCCGGCTAGCAGCAAGGTGAAAAGAATCAATAACTGGTGAATCAATCGTGTCATAAATTTTAAGGCGAGCGTCATAGCGCACCAATTCCTGACCGGGAGGCGCACGTCGATAAAAGGTTAAGGGTTGAAATCATAAATTCGCTCCGAAAACACAGCGCGGTCAGGGATTGGGTGCCGCAACTTGTTCTGTCTTGAGTCCAGGGAATATCTGAGAAAACCCCACTCTAGTCTCGCTGACAGAGAGAATGACTATGGAATTCATACTGGTCACGTATCCAGCGCTATCAACAACCTTGCCATTGACGAGCACCTTTACAGAGCCTTCTCCAGTGTTGTTGATTCTGAAATCTGCGCTTCCTGAACCTTGAAGTTCGCAATCGAACATAGCACCAGAAGGAAATTGTAACTCTACATCCACATTCTTATCGGAGTGGTTGGTGACATGGAAATGTCCTTCCATGAGAAACTGCTCATCCCAAATTCCCCTTGCGAACCAAGCAATAGCCGCCCCGATCAGTCCCACTAGAATCAAAGAGCCCGCTGTTTTTAGAATGCGCATATCCTTGGAGAGAACGTATGAGCTGAGACGCGACTGAGCGAACATAAAACTCTGAATTCAAAAACAACCTCCTAGAGCGAGGAGCGTCGATCTCCAGCGTTTTGTTCGGCGAGTCTTTTAGTTCAGCAAGAAGGTCCATCCTGAACTAATCCTGTCGTCCAAATCGTGTCGCAATCGGAGCAGTAAAACGTGATTGGGGAATCGTCCTTCATGCGTCGATGGAGACGCGCTCCGCATGTTTGACATATACAGCGCCGGAACCGTATTCGCTGTAACGTGAACCCGATGCCAAATGTAATTAGTGCTACTATGAAAAAGAATCGCGAGAGGAACAAACCCGCAAAGATCGCGCCTACAAAGGGAATACCAGTCGCAAGGTCCTCAATGAGGCCTCTCTTCTTCCAGTCGCTTGCAATATTTCGCTGAGGCATAATGTCGGATTCTCTGCCTAACGCATGAGCGCTGGCACCCGCTACTGGGAGCGCCGCAATAGGGATAAGGGTTCGAGTTAAGAGAGGCATTTCGACTCGCCAGCGGTAGCGGGTTGCTCAGCCGCGTCTTGTTCGGTAGTACTATTTCACGGAGTCTTTAGTCTTGTCGCTGATCGCTAGCCGTTTTGGAGCGCCGTTGTCTCGAACGAGCCAATGTGCCATCTCCCCCTCGGCTTCAGCTCGGAAGTAGACCAATTTTCCGTCGGGCGATGCCGCAATGCAGGGGGAGGAGTCGTCATTCTTCCCAACTACTGTCGCAGATCCGAGAGCGCGTTTGTACACGCCGACGCTCTCCTCGAATCCCGGGCCTGGGTAATCCGGCTTACCGTCAGTACTGATCTTCCTTTCCGGCTTGGCAATCCTGATGATTTCACCCCACCCGGTTCCACCCATTCGATAGTGATGAATGTAGAGCCATGGACCCGCCGCAACGATCGACTTCAGACCCATCTGAGCCGGGTTCCCGCCTCCGGAAGACACACGACCAGCAAGGGGAGCATAGCGGTAGCTGTAAAGTTCGCCCCCAAAAGAATTCACATTCCTGAAATCGCCATGCCACAAATCCCCGTCGCAGCCGAAAAAGAACGACCCTTTCGGATCGAAGCCCATTCCTCGAAACTCTGTCCCATGAGGGATTCCCTTGGCAGCAAGCCTTGTCATGGTGGTTTTCTCGGGAACTTTTCTGGCACCCCTAGATTGAATCGAATAAGGCCCACGGCCGCTACGCTCCATTTGGAAGACGACAACACCCGTGACCGGGTGGCAGATCATATCTAAGAACTGGCGGGCTCCGCCCGCATCGGATATCCGCTCCACCTCTCCCGTCTCCGGGTTCCACGTATACGCCGCCACCGAGGTCATGCACAGAATGATGCCGTCCTTGGTGCGGGCGACCTTACGAATCTGCCCCTGCACTTTAGGAACTCTGATGGCGGTCATTTCGCTCGCCTTCAGGGAAATCACATGCAGCTGGCCCGGTCCACTTCCTGAGCGATGCGCAACGAAGATCGTCGTCCCATCCTGAGAGAACACTGCATCTTCTGCCGACAATGCCTGAACGAAGAGTAGGCTGATTGAGACAACACTAATCATTAGGCATGCGCCGATTTTCGATTTCATAGGCTGAGATTTCATAACGTCAAAGTCATCCTACGCCTGACCGAGGGCGTGCTCCGACTTCTGGATTGATGGTTTAATGGTCATGACACTTTCGACTCGCAGTGGGTCAGGCGTTAGGATCGACGCCTTGTTCGCTGTTTGTGAAGCCGTGCGTCCGCGGAGAAATCAAATCGGGGTGTCATCGTGTTGCCTGAATCAAAAACCATTCACTCGGTTATCTCGCCAAATTGGAGGTCGCTGGCGATCGCGTGCTGCGGGGTCTCTAGCTATCACTTCCTCACCCTGCGTTTTGAGAATTCAATCCAATTTAGCGTCGCGGCGACGGTAAAAAGGGCAAAAGCCAGCAACTTGAGTGGAGAGGGATTTATGGCTGCAGATCCTGCCATGAGTGCAGCTGCTATTGTCGAGAGAATTGCTATAAGGAGAGTATGCTTGGGTTTGCATCCCTGGCCTTCTTGAGCGATTAGGGGCTGATTCCTCTCAGTAGACGGTGACACTCCTGGGACTTCCCCGGATAGCAGTCGTTCTTTTGCCTTCTCAAATTCGGCTTGGGAAAGATCACCGCGATCTCGTAGCAAGGCGAGTTTTTCGAGATCGGATACAATTGGCATTTTTTCAGCGAACGTCCAAAGTGATGGCAACCCCACTAGCGGGGGCCAACGTCGAACGCGGGGTTGGGGTTGGGGTTCAAGTTACAGTATATCATAGCTAACAAAGGGGCTAGTGGGGGTTGCCATCCACTGCTTGTTCGGCTATTAATTCGGTCCTAGCACCAAGTGCTTTCCAAAGACCCGTCGTCATCAGACCAACTCCCACCATTCCGATTACAACGGAAATAGCAAAGGCGGTAGTCCGCACGTAATCGTCAATCTCGACGCAACCGATTAGTGCTGAAAGCATCCCAAAGGTGAGGGGGTAGCCAAAGCATACCAATGAGAGGGAGGAGCGCCGAAATGCAAAGACGATTCCTGCGACTATGGCCACTACTGGCAAGGGGAACATGGGCGGTATCATCATTAACACTGAGCTAACCGTAAGGATAGCTGTGGTGAACAAGACGACTATACTCTTTTTTACTTTATTCATCCTTTTCTATTTCCTTTCATGCCGAACGTTTGAGGTAATCCGGCAGCTGACCGACTTGCCAGTTACGTCTCCCTCTTTAATTCCTTCTACCCTTTTAAAACCAACTTTACAAGCGGTCAGCTGTCGGATTCACCGTCTTGTTGTGCCCGTCCTGTTTCGAGCTTTTCATATGGCCTGATCAATAACGTAATTGTATCGTAGGACTTTGTCTTTTGTCATTCATAACAGTTATCAGTTTGGCGGCTTCCACCCCCTCCTGACAACCCACGTCATCTAGCACCGACCCACTTTCTGGGCACGCAACCCCGTGACTGGCGTCTTCACAACGAATTTTCCCGGCGACGACGACGGTGACCATCATCCGAAGGCCATACGCAAATTGGCTCGTCAATGGAGCCTCAAGCGGACATGATACCTGAAGATTCTTGGACATGCGCACTCTCATCATGACGAAGATTGGCTTCTTCCTTTCGCTTGCGTTTGGGTCTCACGTGGTCGCGGCCGAGACAGACACCGGGGGCATGCAGTTCTTCGAACGGAAAATTCGTCCGATTCTGGTCCAGCACTGCTACCAATGCCACTCGGCAACAGCGAAAAAACTCGGTGGCAAGTTGTTGCTCGACAGCCGCGACGGCATCTTGCGTGGCGGTGAGTCGGGGCCCGCTCTGGTTGTGGGGAAGGTCGATGAGAGTCTTATCATCCAGGCAATCCGCGGCACGGACGAGGACCTGGCGATGCCACCAGAGGAGGAAAGTCCGCTGCCAAAAACGGTGGTGCACGATTTCGAAAAATGGATCGAGATGGGTGCACCGGATCCGCGGGTCGACGACGCTGCGCCATCTGGCGACAAACCACCCCAAGACGACACTCATTGGTCGTTCAGCCCAATCTCCAATCCAAAAATTCCCGACGTCCACGATACGCACTGGCCACTGGATGCGATCGATCACTTCGTGCTGGCCCGTTTGGAGAAGGACGGTCATCAACCAGTCGGCGATGCGCTGCCCGAGGTAATGATCAGACGGCTCTACTTCGATTTGATCGGGCTCGCTCCGACGATCGGCCACGTCCGTGCATTTGTGAGTGCATATCAGAGCGATGGGCAGAAGGCGGTGGAGCAGCTCGTCGACCGATTGTTCGCATCACCGCAGTTCGGCGAACGTTGGGGACGCCACTGGTTGGACGTGGCGCGCTACGGTGAATCGAACGGCAACGATGGCCTCGGGCGTAACCCGACTTTCCCACACGCGTGGCGCTACCGCGACTACGTCATCCAATCATTCAACGACGACACGCCTTACAACCGTTTTTTGAAAGAGCAGATTGCTGGCGACCTGTTGCCGGTGACGACAGCCACGGAACGCAACCGCAATCTGGTCGCGACCGGGTTTCTCGCCATCGGGTTCAAGCCCGCGGTGGCGATGAACAACGATTTCGCGATGGATGTGGTCGACGATCAGATCGATGTGGTGAGCACGGCGGTGATGGGATTGAGCGTGTCGTGCGCCCGCTGTCATGATCACAAACACGATCCGATCCCGACACGTGACTACTACGCGATGGCAGGGATCTTCACCAGCACCGAGACGATGTGGGGCAAGGCGGGCAACGAGAAACTGACCGCGCCGCCGACACCGCTGCATGCCTTGCGCGATACCTTGAAAGCACCGGCCCCGAAGGCGAAAACCAAAGCGAAGCCGAAGCCCGCGGGCGACCCGCCTCCGAAGTTCGCCAAAGGCTACGGGGCCGTAATTGATAAACTGAAACCGGCGCTGCACGCTCGTCTCGATGTCAAACCCGAAGGAGTCACTCTGCAGCCTGGAGTGACCATTTCTGACAAAACCTTCGCCAAGATCAACGATGGGAGGCTCGCCATCGACCAGCAGGTTCCCGCCGACACGTATTCAATTTCGTTCTGGTTCCGCAACGACCTGAGCAACACCGCACGCGCGATCACAACATACCTGTTTTCGCACGCGGCGGATGGAGACGACGGGCAGAATGGCGACAACCTCGGCATCGGCGGCACACACGAGGCGGGGCGCAGCGGCAAGCTGTTCATCTGGACCGGCAAGGCCAAGGATCAGAATCTTCTCGGCAGAAAAGTCATCGCGCCCGGCAGCTGGAACCACCTCGTGCTGGTGCGCTCCGGCAAAACGATGCGCGTCTATCTGAACGGCGACACCAAGCCAGAGATCGTGGGCGAGATCGCAGTCGCGGCCCCGGAGAATCGCAAGCTATTCGTTGGCGCGCGCAACGATCGCTTTGCGCCGCTGAAAGGATTCTTAGCGGAGCTTGCGGTGTTCGATCGCGCACTCACTGCGGAAGAGGCGCAACGATTGCACTCGGCCTCGGGCCAGAAACCGGGCACACGCGAAGCGCCGAAACCGGCCTTCGCCATGGGCGTGCGCGACAAGGGAGCGATCGCCGATTGCAAGATCAACATCGACGGTAACTCCAAGAAACTCGGGCCGCTGGTGCCGCGTGGATTTCTCAGCGCGTGCGAGACCCAATACAGCCCGCCGACGATCGGCACCGGCTCGAGCGGGCGTCTCCAACTGGCGGACTGGCTCACGCGCGGCGACCATCCGCAGACCGCGCGCGTCATGGCGAACCGCATCTGGTTGCACCTGTTTGGCCGCGCAATTGTCACGACGCCAGATGACTTTGGGCTTTACGGCGCACGTCCGTCGCATCCGGAGCTACTCGATCACTTGGCGACACGATTCATGGTGGAACACGATTGGTCCATGAAGAAACTCATCCGGGCGATCGTCCTCAGCCGCACCTACCAGCTCGATAGCCGCTCTGATGACGAAGACTTACTCAAGGCGGATCCCGACAACATCCTCCTCGGGCGCCACAGCCGCCGCCGGCTCGACGCAGAATCACTACGCGATCGCATTCTGCAGGCGAGCGGCAAGCTCAACCTGAAACCGGCGCAAGGATCGGCCATCGACGACCTCGTGCAGCTGATCAACTGGCCACCTGGCGAGGCGAAATACCTGCACGAGCCAAGCCTCCACCGCAGCGTGTATCTCTGCATGTTGCGCAGTTCGCCGCCGCCGGACTTGGCCGCGTTTGATTTTCCCGATGGGATCGATCCCGCCGGCCAGCGTCAGGTAACCACCCCGCCGACCCATGCGCTGTTTCTCTTGAACAACCCACTCGTCGTCGAGCAGGCGCGAGTCTTGGCGGAAGAAAACCTAAGAACTGGCGACAACAAGGCTCGCGTGATCGCGGCCTATCACCGCACCCTGCAACGCGATCCGAGCCCCGACGAGATCGAGCGTTCGCTCGGGCACATTCGCCAGCTGGGACAAGAACTAGCGGGCGGAGATGCCCAGCTGCGGGCGTGGGCGAGTTTCACTCAATCCTTGTTGGCAAGCAACGAGTTCCGATATATTGATTAGAGCGCTTCGATGAGAACCTTTACCCGACGAGACATGCTGCGAGCCACTTCCTGTGGTTTTGGTTCGCTCGCGCTGAACGGACTGTGTGGCGCTTCCGAAGCAACCATCTCGACAATCAAGCCGCGTGCCAAACGGGTGATCTTCCTGTGCATGGCTGGCGGTCCCGCACACCTCGATACCTTCGATTACAAACCGCAAACCGGTGACAAAGAACACCCCGGGTCCGCCTTCAAGTTCGCCCAACATGGTGAGAGCGGCTTGTGGGTTTCGGAATTGTATCCGGAGATCGCCAAGCATGCTGACAAACTCTGCGTCCTCAACGGCATGCACGCCGACACCGGCAACCACGCGCAGTCTTTCCGCCAACTGCACACCGGCGAGAAACTCCGCCACCGGCCTAGCATGGGTTCATGGGTCAGCTACGGACTCGGCACGGAGAATCAGAACCTCCCCGGATTCATCAGCCTCAACTCGCACGAAGGATTGGTGCACTCGGGCGCGTTCTTGCCATCGCAATTTTCAGGCACGCCCATTGGAGTCAACGGCGAGGACATGTCGCTGGCGACGATCCCGAATGTCTCCGGGACCCATCTCCCCAACAGCGCCAAGCGCAGCCAGCTCGACCTGATCCAAGCGATGAATCGCGAGCACCTCGCTGCCCGCCAGAACGATGCGAAACTCGAGAGCGTGATCGAGTCGATGGAGCTCGGATTCCGTATGCAAACGATCGCGCCGGGCTTGCTCGACCTGAGCGACGAGTCGCCCCAGGTGCTCGAGCGCTACCGCGTTGGCAAACAGATCAAAGTCGGCACCTGCCGACCATCGGATTTCGGTCGCCAATGCCTGCTCGCGCGGCGGTTCGCCGAGGCTGGCGTACGCTTTATCGGGGTAAACCATAGCGGCTGGGACACCCACAAAAATCACCGCCGCGATCTGGCAGCAAACTGTGAGAGCACCGATGCGCCCATCGCCGCGCTGCTCGGGGATCTCGACCAGCGCGGCCTGCTTGAGGATACCTTGGTCGTGTGGGGCGGGGAGTTCGGCCGACCAGGACTCAAACCATCCGACAAGAAAGACGAGACTGGTCACAACCCCAACGGGTTCACCTTCTGGCTAGCCGGCGGCGGTGTGAAACCGGGATTCGCCTATGGCAAAACCAACGACACCGGCGCCAAGGCGATCGAAGGCAAGGTTCACTTCCACGATCTGCACGCAACGATTCTGCATCTGTTAGGACTGGAACACGACAAACTTGCATTCCACCACCAGGGAAGAAAGCACCGCCTCACCGGGCCCACTGGCGGACGCGTGGTGAAGGAAATTTTTGGATAGCGGAATCTTTTATCAATTCCACTAGCATTTCACGACTCGGCCTTCAGCCGTGCGAGCGACCCGGAGAAAGACGAGATACTTCTTCTTGGCATCGGACTTTCCATCGTCGCCTACAGGTGAAATGGCGCCCAGGAGCGAATAGGCGCCGTCCTTAACACTGCTAGGAATTTGCTTTTGGTAGGAGGGCTTTGAAGCCGCCTTTGGACCGGAGCGGAGGGGGAAGAAATCGGGGTTGAATGTTCATGGCGATTTCGACTCGCAGCGGGCAGGGCAGTTGATCTGCGACGACTTGTTCGTCATTGGTAATCGTCTCTGCGTCCCACATAAGCTACATCGTGAACGAGTACACAAAGATTCTTCCGTCAGGTGCGATGCCGACCCATCCATTGTAGCGTCCAGTGAGGGATTTCGGGCTGTAGAACTCAAGGGTGCTGAAATCATTTGGAGTGACCCACCACGGTTGTGCTTGCTTGGGATCGACCAACTTCGGCGGCGTGTTCTGTGACTCTATCGGCTGCAGGGCTGAGCGCCACGCAGCGAGATCATCAGGTGCTACCGTTAGGGCGCAGAATGATGAAAAGTCCGACGGGCCGATTCTACCGTCTCCAATCTGCTCCTCGACAAAGTGGGCGTCGATAATTGGCGAAGGCGGAGGAGCCGTTTTACTGACAATTTCCGAGACTTTTGCGACACGTTCCGCCTTCGGTCCTCCAACAGCGTAGGTTGAAATTCGCGGCCCCCCGGAGTCGCACGCGGTCACCGAAAATGCCAGCAATATTCCGATCACACTCCCAAGAAGACTCTGGCAGATTCTTGGATTTGGAGTGTCTTGACGATGGTGGTCTTCGATTGTCTTTATGGAAGTTAGCCTTGGACGTTTGTATGACATTTCGCTAATCTGCACCTCGAATATGAACTGGTTATGAAGATCGTGTGAATTTTCGGCGAACTTTTCTCCTCAGGCGCGGCCTTTAGGTCGTCGCCAGCAGGAATTTGTTCGATCACTGGTCAGCCCGCGCCTTGTGGGCGTCCTCAATCGTGCGGATGAAATCACGAAGGGATTTGGTTTCGTATTTACCTCCGGCGTGGACGATCCATCTTGTCGCCAGCCGAGAAAAGCAACACCTTCTGCACTCCGCTGGCGGTTGTGATTGTGAGTTCTCCGAGAACGGCCCAATCAATTTGTGAGCGATGGGGCGTAGCGTTATCAAAATGCGCCAGAACCTTTTTGTGGAAGGATCGCGGGATCTCAAACTCCTCGACCTTCGCCCCCTTGTCCGGGCGGTTGCGTAGAACCACAGTCATAGTCGTCACCTCTTCCGACACAAGCACATAGCCGGTGTCGAGGAGACTCCTTTTTGAGTGGGATACAGCCGCAGAGGACGCCGAAGACCGCCACAACTAGCACAGATCTTTTCATGCATATCTCCTTCTAATCTCCATTATCGAACGTTTGAGTTAACCAGCCTGCGAAGCAGGTCTGGTTGAACGATTTTTTATGTGCCTGCCTGAATTAACTGTTTATTGTGGTATTTGCTTAATACTAACAAACTAAATATGGCACCAAATAATGCATAAGCCATATCTGATTGTGTGTCCCAAATATATCCTTGAGTACCCAGAAAGGCCTCGGCCCCATCACCGGTAGCGATAGCCACCCACCATTCAATTAATTCATAAAACGCACTAAAGGCCAGGCAAAATGACAGGATAAAAAAAACACGCCAATTAGGATTTGGAATGATATTTTTTCTTATAACAATTTCTCTGATAAAAATTGCAGGTACGAAACCCTGAGCGAAATGCCCAACTTTATCAAAATTATTTCGTTGGTGATTAAATATTTCTTTTAAATCATTGAAAAGTGGAACTTCAGCATACGTGTAATGGCCACCTATCATTAATATGATGCAGTGGAATAAAATTAATATATAAAGCAATTGTGTCAGCTGGAACTTCCTGTAAGTTGCCGCAAATACTACGAACGCTATAAATGCTGGTGCCACTTCAAGAAACCATGTAAATCGATCATAAGGGTTGATTGCAGACCATAATAGTACAGATAGGAACACCCCAATCCAAAATAGCTTAATCATAGTTTTTTTGGCACATAATGGCAAGGCTCACACACCCCTGACCTGAGGGCGAGCGTGGATTTTGGGTTGATCGTTGAACTGTTTTAGCGCTTTCAACTTCGCAGTGGGTCAGGCGTTGTCGTGCAGCCGCTTGTTAGTCGTTTCCGGTTCGCAGGTTTGCGGCGAGGAAATCAGTCACCCGGCTCTCGTAATTCCCACCAGCGAATCGGTGGAGATCCACGTGCGAAGCGCCCACAACCTCCCAAATCTGTTTCGGTCCAGCCAACGCCGCGTATATTGCCCTTGCTTCGGTAGGTCGCGCACGTCTGTCCTCCGAGCCATATACCACGAAGACGGGTTGTTCGACTCTCGCAGCGGATCGGACGGGGCTCAGTGTCTCAACATCGACGCCGAGAAGTGGCTCGATCTGCCAAGTCAGCAGTGGTGATAGAAGGCGACCTCCGCGCCCAAAACGTATGTCGAGTCGATTGCCGATTGCCGTCTCCACATCAGCGAAAACCGCTTCAACAACAAAAGCTTCGGGAGGCTCTGCATAATCTGCCATGAGGGCAGCCGCCCCTCCCAGTGATGTCCCGACAATCCCAACAGGAAGGCCGGGAAATCGCTCGCGGAGAAATTCGACCCCCGACGCCGCGTCCATAGCCTCGAGGTGGCCTATCGTAATGTGCTCCCCCGGACTCTCTCCATGAGCTTGGAAGTCAATGCAGAGCGTGTTGTAGCCCTCCTCTCGAAAAAACCTCGCTCGGCCCGACATGCTGCGGCGATCTGCCCGGATCGCATGGAGGAGAAGGATTGAGGCGTCCGCGTCCTTACTCGCGTCGAGCCAGCCTACAATCCTACTACCTGACCCACTGGCGAATTCGACGGCCTCACCGCCAAGCGACTCTGGTGGCTTACCGATGACACGGGGCACAGGTGCTATGAGTTGGCGCCCCACGTACATGGAGAATCCGATTCCAGCAAGAAGGCATACGGCTCCCACAACAAGTAGCCTACGTATCCACCGTTTCGCGATCGGACTCATTTTCTAGACTAACGTTCGAGCTGTCTCGGCGGCTGAGTTGATCTCCACACACCTGACGGCCTTTGCGAGAACTTTAGGACG
>TARA_B110000305_G_scaffold33920_1_pt1 | contig 19249 bp, 18 predicted proteins | sample TARA_B110000305 | Tara Oceans TARA_B110000305 (sample SAMEA4397930) | marine metagenome | biome: Polar Biome; feature: [SRF] surface water layer (ENVO:00010504); material: water (ENVO:00002006), including particulate matter (ENVO:01000060) such as... | depth 5 m | reverse complement strand
TTTTTTTGGTTTCAAGCATATATATTTTTTCTCAACCTAATCAATATGCTTCTAGTAGCTTGCTTGCTATCGTTGATGATAGTGAAGCTGGAGGCAGTGGTTTTCAGGATATAGCGTCTAGATATGGTGGTTTAGCATCGCTAGCAGGCGTAGCAATTACTAACGATAGTGGCTCTAAGTCAGATCTTGTTATTGCGACAATACAATCACGAGATTTTTTTGAACACCTATCTAATATTCCAGAAATCTACCCATTTCTTGTTGCATCCAAGAGTTATGATGCAAGTTCTCAAACTCTCTCACTTGATGAGAAGATCTATAACTCTAAAAAGATGACCTGGGTAAATGGTAAACCAAGTATTCTAGTAGCGCATCTTAATTTTTTAGCGAACATGACCTTGGCAAAAGATAAGAGAACTGGATTTATTTATCTTGCCTTTCAGCATATCTCTCCTGAATTTGCATTTAAGATGGCAAAAACAATTATCTCCGAAGCTAATAATGTTATTAGGCAGGAGCACTTAGAAGAATCTAAAAAATCTATATCTTATTTAAATGCAGCTCTGATTAATACCTTAGAAATTGCTACAAAGTCATCGATTACTACTTTGCTAGATGCTCAGTTAAAAGTACAAATGATTGCAAATGTTCGAAAAGAGTATGTTGTTAGGGCTATAGATAAGCCTTACTTGCCAGAATGGAAGGCTGGCCCCTCGAGATTGAAATTTATAATTCTTTCTTCGATTCTAGGATTCTTAATCAGCGCATTCTTTGCTATGTACCTTCATTATTTCCGTGGTACTAAATAAGAAATCTTTAATTACAATATGCCGCTCTAAAATATAGATTTTATGAAATCTCAAAATAATATTGGTATCGTGGGTCTTGGATATGTTGGACTTCCACTTGCTGTTGCATTTTCTAAAAAATTTAACGTCATAGGTCTGGATATAAACTCCTCTCGTATATCGGAATTAAGCGACGGTATTGATGCAACTCTGGAAGTAGAGCCCTCATCTTTAAAGGGCAATGTGAAGATTTCTTTTACCTCTGAGCCAAAAGATCTTGAAGATTGCGAATATATTATTGTAACCGTTCCCACCCCTGTTACTGCTGACAATCTACCAGATTTATCGCCATTAATTAACGCAAGCAAGATGATTGGCCAGGTAATTCAAAAAGACACAACTATAATTTATGAATCAACGGTCTATCCTGGTGCAACTGAAGAAATTTGCGTTCCAATACTTGAAAAAGAATCCGGTCTTGCATTTAATAAAGATTTTTTTGTTGGCTATAGCCCGGAAAGAATAAATCCTGGGGATAAGGAGCATAGAATTCATAATATTATTAAAGTTACCTCTGGTTCTACGCCTGAGGCTGCAGATAAAATAGATGAATTATATTCATCAATCATCTCCGCGGGTACTCATAAGGCCAGTTCTATCAAGGTTGCTGAAGCCGCAAAAGTTATTGAAAATACTCAACGAGATGTAAATATTGCGCTCATAAATGAGCTTTCCATTATTTTCAATACTTTAGAAATAGATACTGAAGAAGTTTTGGAAGCAGCTGGCACTAAATGGAATTTCTTACCATTTCGTCCAGGCTTGGTTGGCGGTCACTGTATTGGGGTAGATCCATACTACCTAACGTTTAAGTCAGAGCAGATGGGGTATAGCCCAGAAATTATTTTAGCCGGAAGAAGGCTGAATGATGGAATGGGATCTTATATCTCTGGACAGCTAAGAGCTGCCATGCAAAGAAGTTCGATAGATTTAAAAGCATCTAAAATACTCGTAATGGGACTTACCTTTAAAGAGAACTGTCCTGATATGAGAAATACCAAAGTAATTGATATTATTTCCGAACTTGCAGCACTTGGGGCTAAGGTTGATTGCTATGATCCCTGGGTTGATAGGGATGCGGTCCAGCAAACCTATCAAATTAATCAAATATTTTATCCATTGGAAAATGAATATGACGCTATTGTCCTAGCAGTTGCACATGAAAAGTTTATTACCTTGGGTATAGAGCAGATCAAAAGTTTTGGTAAAGAGCATCATATTTTATATGATTTAAAGTATCTCTTTCCAAAAAGCCAAACAACACTTCGCTTATAATAAAGTCTCTATGAATCAGTACTCCAAAGTTCAGCAACATCTTTCCTCAAATCAATATACATGGCTTGTAACTGGTGTTGCCGGTTTTATAGGGTCTAATCTTCTTGAAACCTTACTTCAACTCAACCAAAAAGTGATTGGACTAGATAGTTTTTTAACTGGTAAAAGAGAGAATTTAGATGAAGTAATGCAAGAAGTGACTCCAGATCAATGGCAGAATTTTATTTTGCATGAGGGCAATATATGTGATTTAGAGCTTTGTCTGGAAGCGACTCAAGGGGTCAATTTTGTATTACATCAGGCCGCCCTTGGATCAGTTCCTCGCTCAATTGAAGATCCTATTATTACAAATAACATAAACATAGATGGTTTCTTAAATATGTTGTGGGCATCTAAGTGTAATGAAGTAGATAGTTTCACTTATGCAGCTAGTAGCTCTACTTATGGTGATCATGAAGCTTTGCCTAAAGTAGAGGATATTATAGGCAAACCATTGTCACCTTATGCAGTAACAAAGTATGTAAATGAGTTATATGCCGATGTTTTTAAAACAAACTATGATTTTAATTCCATAGGGCTTCGCTATTTTAATGTATTTGGGAAACGACAAGATCCTGATGGTGCATATGCCGCTGTTATTCCCAAGTGGATTGAATCTATGATACAGGGCGAGGATGTATTTATTAATGGCAGCGGCGAAACTAGTAGAGATTTTTGTTACATCAGCAATGTAATCCAAGCTAACTTGATCTCCGCAACCATACACTGCGAAGGTTTAGTTGGCAAAAATTCTGATGATGCAATTAATCAAATATATAATATCGCAGTAGGAGACAGAACTACTCTCACTGAGCTGTACTTTATTCTCAGAGATAATCTCTCTTCGCGCTTTGCTCATTTGCAAGATGCTCAGCCCATTTATCGAGATTTTCGTAAGGGAGATGTACTTCACTCCCAAGCAGATATTTCCAAGGCTACATCTAGATTAGACTATCAACCCAGTTTTAGTGCTAATGAAGGCTTGATAGAAGCCATGGATTGGTATGTCAATAATAGAAAGTGAAGTTAATTTCATCAAATAAAGTAAAGATATCTGGCGTAGTTTCTTCCCTGAGAAAATTCTTGCCTATAAGTCTAAAGAGAAGATTTTTTTCTCTGATTTTTCTTATGGTATGTAGTGCTTTTGCAGAGATTATTAGCATAGGAATGATCATTCCATTCTTAAGCGCTATTACATCTCCAGATGTCGTATTTGCTTATCCTATGATGCAGCCTCTAAACCAGTTTTTTAATCTTCAATCTCATGCAGAGCTTGTGGTTTTCCTGACCATAGTTTTCTGTTTGCTCGCTATTTTTTCAGCTGGAATGCGACTAACAACCTTATGGTTTCAAACAAGGTTTTGTTATGCGGTTGGGCAAAATCTGAGCACACAACTTTATAAGAATACGTTATACCAATCTTACTCAATGCATGTTGCAAGGAATAGCAGCGAATTTATTTCCACAATTGTGAATAAGACTTTTCAAAGTACCAGTTTTGCAATATTACCGATTTTAAATATTTTTAGCTCAGGTCTAATTCTTTTAGCTATAACGATGACACTTCTTTTTATTCAACCATTAGTCGCGCTATCGGCGTTTATACTTTTTGGTGGTGCATATGGGGCAGTAATGTTACTCACTAAATCAAAGCTCGATATTGACAGCAAAAGAATAAGCACAGAGCAAGATCAAGTGGTCAAAAAATTACAAGAGGGCTTCGGCAGTATTAGAGATATATTAGTTAGTAGCACACAAGAAGTTTATCTGAAATCCTATACATCATCTTATGCCTCTTTACAGAGAGCATGGGCTAATGTAGAAATTATTAAGGCTACACCAAGATTTGTTATCGAGGCAATGGGAATTATCATAATAGCTTTGTTAGCATTATTTTTTTATGATCAACCCGGAGGAATTGCGAAAGCTCTCCCAATACTTGGCGCAATGGCACTGGGAGCTCAGCGAATGCTTCCAATACTTCAGGTAATTTATGCAAGTTTAACTGCTCTTAGAGCTGGTCTTGCATCACTCACAGATATCTTTTTAATGCTTGAGGAGCCTACAAGTGAAAGTATGATAAAGGAGTCAAAACAATTGATTACATTTAACGATCAGATCACTCTCGAGAAATTAAAGTTTCAGTACAATCCCGAAGCCCCTTTAGTTCTCACTGGTATTAATGCGGTTATTAAAAAAGGCTCTATGACAGGCATTATAGGATCTACCGGAAGTGGAAAGAGTACTTTAATCGATATTATTATGGGGCTACTGCAGCCTAGTGATGGCAAGTTTACAGTTGACGGAGAGAGTATTACTGACATTAATAAGTACGGGTGGCAAGAACACCTTGCACATGTCCCTCAGTCTATATTCTTAGTAGATGCTTCTATTGCAGAAAATATTGCTTTAGGCGTTCCTCTGGAGAATATAGACCATGAGTTGGTCGAAAAATCAGCAAAACAGGCACATATTCATGATGCAATTTCTTCTTGGAAAAATAAATACGAAACAGTTGTTGGTGAGAGAGGTATAAGAATCTCAGGTGGCCAACGCCAACGTATCGCTATTGCTAGAGCATTATATAAAAAGGCATCTGTGATCATATTTGATGAGGCGACTAGCGCGCTCGATTCTGAGACAGAGAGTTCGGTTATGCAAGCTATTACTAGTCTTGCAGAAGATATAACAATTATTATCGTTGCCCATAGGCTTTCTACATTAAAGGAATGCTCGAACATTATTGAATTGTCTAATGGTAAAATTGTTAGGCAGGGCGTATATAATGAAATTATTAAGGGGTAAATTCAACATGCTAGTAGAGAACTTGAAATAAAATGAAGGCAGTTATTTTAGCAGGGGGGCTTGGCACCAGAATTTCTGAAGAAACTCATTTAAAACCAAAGCCAATGATTGAGATTGGCGGTAAGCCAATTCTTTGGCATATCATGAAAATATATTCAGCCCACGGTATTAATGAATTTATTGTGTGTTGCGGCTATAAAGGCTACGTAATTAAAGAATATTTTGCTAACTATTTTCTTCATATGTCTGATATCACTCTTGATATTGCTGAAAATCATATGGAGGTCCATAGGAAAAGTGCAGAGCCATGGAAAGTAACGCTCGTTGATACTGGCGAAAAAACCATGACAGGTGGTCGCCTAAAGAGAGTCTCTGATTACTTAGATACCAAAGAACCATTTTGTTTTACTTATGGAGATGGCTTAAGCGATATTGATATTTCTGCTAGCATTAATTTTCATAATGATCATGGAAAATTAGCAACGATTACAGCTGTCCAGCCTCCAGGTAGATACGGAGCTTTGGATTGTGAGGGTATATTTGTGAAAGGCTTTACAGAAAAGCCAAAAGGAGACGGAGGATTAATTAATGGTGGTTTTTTTGTTTTAGATCCCAGGGTTATTGATCTAATTGATGATGATCAAACCTCTTGGGAAGATAAGCCATTAAATAATTTGGCAAGCAGAAATCAGATGGCTGCTTATACACATGATGGTTTTTGGCAGCCAATGGATACTTTAAGGGATCAGCAAAATCTAGAGTCTTTATGGCTATCTGATAATGCTCCTTGGAAAATCTGGTAATGATTAAAGGCTGGCCAGAAAAAAATTTCTGGAATAATAAACGTGTTCTAGTTACAGGGCATTCTGGGTTTAAAGGAATGTGGCTGAGCTTATGCCTTTATAGACTCGGCGCTAAAGTAAGTGGGATTAGCCTTGAACCAGATTCCTTACCAAACCTATTTAACTTTATTGATTTTAGCAATGTTGGCCAGAGCATTTTTTGTGATATTCGTGATTCAAATAATCTCTTAAATCAATTTCAGTCTATTGATCCAGAGTTTATCTTTCATCTTGCAGCGCAGCCTCTTGTTAGGAAGAGCTATATTAATCCTGTTGACACTTTTTCTTCAAATGTCATGGGCACTGTAAATGTTTTAGAATGCATGAGAAGCCTGGGTAATCTTAAAGCTGCTGTGATGATCACAACTGATAAGGTCTACAAGGATCATCAAATTCAACAATCATATACAGAAAATGATCCTCTTGGAGGGCATGATCCCTATAGCTCTAGTAAAGCTGCTAGCGAAATAGTTATCGATAGCTACAAGAAATCTTTTTTTGTAGATCATAATGTCCCCATTGCAACTGCCAGGGCAGGAAATGTAATTGGAGGGGGTGATTGGTCAGAAGATAGACTAATACCTGACGCTATTAGAGCTTGGGAGAATCAGGATATTTTGCAAATAAGAAGACCTGATTCAACTCGTCCTTGGCAACATGTTCTTGAGCCAATTTACGGCTATATAATGTTGGCCGAACAGATAGAATCTAATCCTGAGAAGGCAGAAGCATATAATTTTGGACCAGATGCAGCCTCTACAGCTTCAGTACGAGACGTGATCACCTTGGCAAATAATTTTTTTGGCAGTGGCAAGGTCATTTACGATAAAGTGGATGAAGGTCCTCATGAAGCTGGCTGGTTATCCTTAGATATAACCAAAGCTAAGCATCAGCTTGGATTTCTTCCTAAATGGAGTTTATCTGAAACTATTGAGCATACGATTTCTTGGTACAAGGATTTAAAGAGTGGTCAAGATGCTTTGGCTTTATGTAACAAACAAATTGATCTTTATGAGAATGCTAAATGAGCAAGCTAACAAAAATTGAATTGCCACTTCAGAATCTAATGTTAGTTGAGCGCAATCATTTATCAGATGAAAGAGGATTTTTTGTCCGCTTATTTTGTGCTAATGAGCTTGGAATAGCTGGATGGACTAAGCCTATTCAGCAAATAAATTTTTCCCATACCAAGCATAAAGGAAGTGTTAGAGGAATGCATTTTCAGAATAATCCATTTGCTGAGATGAAAATGGTTACTTGTTTGCAAGGCAGTGTATTTGATGTGGCAGTTGATTTGAGGCCTGAATCAGAAACTTTTCTGCACTGGCATGGAGAAATTCTTTCTCTTGCAAATAAACGATCTCTTATAATTCCAGAAGGTTTTGCCCATGGTTTTCAAGCTTTAGATGATGACTGTGAATTATTATATTTTCATAGCGAGCCTTATGATCAGCATAGCGAGGAAGGAATTCTTTTCGATGATCAGAAAATTGGTATTTCTTGGCCCATTGAAATTACAGAAGTTTCGAAAAGAGATAAATCTCATCATCCACTTGATAACAACTTTAAAGGAGTAATTTGCAAATGAATTGTAGGCATTGCAAGAAAGAATTAATTTCAACTTTTTTAGATCTAGCTACTGCTCCGCCATCAAATGCTTACTTGTCAAAAGATGATCTTGAAAAAGAAGAGTCATACTTCCCATTAAAAGTAATGGTTTGCAACTATTGCTGGCTTGTTCAAACATTAGATTATACAAATGCAGAAGAACTATTTAGTGAAGACTATGCATATTTTTCCAGCACATCATCAAGTTTTCTTGCACATGCAAAGGAATATTCTAAAAATATTATTAGCAATCTTTCATTGGATGCAGAGAGTTTTGTAGTAGAGATAGCATCAAATGATGGATATCTTTTGAAGAATTTTGTTGAAAGTAATATTCCTTGTCTTGGAATCGAGCCAACAGATAGCACTGCGGACGCAGCAGAAAAATTAGGCATTCCAGTCCTAAGAGAGTTTTTTGGTAAAAATATAGCGATCAATCTTTCTGAATCTGGGAAAAAAGCTGATCTTATTCTGGGTAATAATGTTTATGCACATGTTCCTGACATAAATGATTTTACAAAAGGCTTGGCCGCTTTATTAAAACTAGAAGGCACTATTACCCTTGAGTTTCCTCATTTAATGAGGCTGCTAGAGTTCAATCAATTTGATACCGTTTATCATGAACATTTTTCCTATCTATCACTTCATGCGGTTACTTCAATCTTTGATATGGCTGGACTTCGAATTTATAATGTTGAAGAGCTATCAACTCATGGAGGCAGCATCAGAGTATTTGGTTGCCATGCAAATGCGGAGATCTCTGAAGACATATCAGTTAAGGCTATGTTGGAGCAAGAACATCAGTTTGGCATTACAAATATGAATATTTATGATGCTTTTCAAAATACAGCAGAGCAGATTAAGGAATCCTTTATTAAATTTTTAGACGATGCTTTTTCATCTAATAAAGTAGTTGCTGGGTATGGTGCCGCAGCGAAAGGTAATACTCTGATGAACTATGCTGCCATAAAAGATAATATTATTTCGTTTGTTTGTGATGCTGCTCCAGCGAAGCAGAACAAGTTTCTGCCTGGTACACATATTCCAATTCTGCATCCAGACCTATTAATTTCTCATGAGGTAGATTACATAATTATATTTCCTTGGAATATATCATCAGAAGTGAAGCAGCAACTTAGAGAAAAAATAAAATATAAAGCAAAGTTCGTTACATTTGTTCCAGAGTTGATAATAGAAGACTTATAAACCATATTATTTATTATGAAAAATTTTTATACATCATATTTTCAGGAGTACTTAAATCTTGGCTTTAATGAAAGTGTTCATTCAACTCTTGAGTCATTTAAGTCCATAGCATTAGATGTTAAGTCTGCTGATGCGAAGCTAATATTTTGTGGAAATGGCGCAAGTGCTGCAATATCTGCGCATGCAGCTGTTGATTTTACTAAGCAAGCTAAAGTTAGAGGCACTACATTTAATGAAGCTGATCTTATTACCTGCTATAGCAATGATTATGGTTATGAAAATTGGATGTCGGAGTCTATTCAATCATATGCGCAAAAATCAGATGCAGTGGTGCTGATAAGCGTCAGTGGCGAATCTCCAAGCATAGTTAATGCAGCTATTACCGCTAAATCACTTGGTTTACGTGTGATTACTTTTACTGGAAGGGATGCAAATAACCGCTTAAAATCTCATGGAGATATAAACTTCTGGGTAGATAGCGACGCCTACAATATAGTTGAATGCATTCATATGATTTGGATTACAACTGTTATAGATGCAATTGTTGGCAATGCTGTATATGAAGTTTCCTCATAACTTTTCTGTGTATTAAGGGGCGTAAATTGGTGCTGAATAATAGAATTCTTATTACTGGGGCCACTGGTTTTGTTGGCAAGCAAGTTATCAAGCGTTTATGCGATTTAGATGTAAAAATATATTTAGCTTTAAGACCAGGAAAAGAAAATATTTTTTATGATATAGAGGCAGTTGAATCCATAATATATTCACAGGATATTTTTAAAGAATCTTCTGCATGGTGGGCTGAAACATGCAAAGATATAGATACAATTATTCATTTAGCTTGGTATGCTGAGCCAGGAAAATACTTAGAATCTTCTAAAAATAATGAATGTTTTGAGGGCACAGTCAATTTTGCCAAAGGAGCAGTTAAAGCTGGCGTAAAAAGATTTCTTGGTATTGGTACATGTGTTGAATATAAGAATTCATCCTCTCCTTTGGAAGCCTCTTCTCCCCTAAATCCATCTACTCCATATGCTAAATCTAAAGTAGATACTTTTAAATATTTAACCACTCTGTTTCAAGAAAACAGTATTGAATTTCTGTGGTGTAGATTATTTTACCTATTTGGTGAGGGCGAGGATTCAAGAAGGCTAGCCCCACTTTTAAGAAACAGTTTTATGAACGGAAAGAGTGTAGAGCTTAGCAATCCTGGCATGGTTAAAGATTACCTGAATGTGCAGGAGGCAGGAAAAATTATTGCAAATCTTGCTATCAATACTCATATAGGTGCATATAATGTGTGCTCAGGAGAGGGAATCACTGTACAAACTTTTGCTGAAAAGATTGCTGATGAGTATAATAGTAGGGATTTATTGGAATGTGGAGATGTTCAGACACATTTTAATGGACCTCAATTTGTAGTTGGAGTTAAAACTGACCCTCAGTTTTAATATTTTAATATCAAGGAGAAACAAATGTCCGAGTTTGAAAAAGAAGTAGCCGCTAGATTAGAGAATGTTCCAAATGAAACAAAGATGATTGAAGCAGCTGCAGCATTTGTTCTTGAATCCACACCACCAAAATATTCATATAATTTTTCATGGTTAGGTAGGCCAATTATCCAATATCCTCAGGATATGGTGGCAATGCAGGAAATAATCTGGAATGTTAAGCCAGATTTAATTATAGAAACAGGCATAGCTCATGGCGGCTCATTAATTTTAAGTGCTTCGATGTTAGCCCAACTAGATCTTGAAGACGCTATTAATAATGGAAAAACTATAAATCCAGCTGACTCACATAGAAAAGTCTTAGCGATTGATATTGATATTAGAGCTCATAATAAAGAAGCTATTGAGGCGCATCATATGTCTTCTAGAATTCAAATGATCGAAGGCTCAAGTATAGATGAGGGCATAGCTAGACAGGTTAAAGAAATTGCCAGTGAATACAAAAATATTCTAGTTTTTCTAGATAGTAATCATACTCATGATCATGTCCTATCTGAGCTTGAGCTTTATGCTCCCCTTACCAGCGTAGGAAGCTACTGTGTGGTGTTTGATACTATTGTCGAGGATATGCCTGAAGATATGTATCCAAATAGAGACTGGGGCCCAGGCAATAACCCAAAAACTGCAGCATGGAAGTACCTTGCAGACCATCCTGAGTTCCAGGTTGACCAAGCTTTAGAAAGTAAAATTCTTATAAGTGTTGCGCCTAATGGATATTTAAAGAGGGTTTCATAAAAATACCTAGTTTGTATAAATACTGCGCAAATGTAAATTGTTAGTTAATGTCCGTCAATACACAAATACTTCCTTCAGCCAAGAGCCCGCTTTTCAGCGTGCTGATACCAACAAGGAATAGGCCAAATCTAACCGCCGATCTTATTAATTCAGTTTTATCTCAGAATTTTTTAGACTTTGAGCTAATAGTTGCTGATAATAGTTCAGACGAAGAAACTCAAGCCATACTTAGAAATATTTCTGACCCGCGGTTAATTAATCTTAAAACTGGCGGCCTAAATATGGCAGAAAACTGGGAGACGGGAATAACTAAATGTTCTGGTTCATACCTACTTTTATTCTCTGATAAGATGGTTTTGAAGGAAGGATCTTTAGATTACTTAGCTACCTATATTAAAAAATATTCTCCTGATTGTGTGAATTGGGATATCGAATCTTTTTTTGATAATGAGCTGACTTATATAAAAAATAAGCCCTCAAGCGATGAAGCTACTATCAAGTCTTCCTCTTTGCTAGAAAAAATATTAACCTCTGAATTTGATTCCGTCAGGATTCCTTGCCATTGCAACTCAGCTATTTCAATGTCAGTGATAAAACTAATTAAAGCTGAGGCGGGAAGGGTGTGTTTTCAACTCAATCCTGATTACACCCTAGCCTATCAAGTTCTTCTTAACGTTGATGAGATTCATAGCTTAGATAAAGCTCTTTCAATTCTTAGGTATCCATCACTTAAGTCGGGCCATGGCAATGGAACTAGCTTTATGCTTAAGGGAGAGCAGGCTAAAAATTTCATGCTTGATAATGCAGACTGGATTAAAAGAACAAATAAATATACAGCAGTTAGAATTCACTCCAATCACTTTGGCCTAGATTTAATTCTTAAAGATCTTTATTACATTTTAGAAAAGTATAAAATTAATCCAGATGATTTTTTACCACAAGATCGACGTTATATTAACTACTATCTCTTTACTTACCTAGAGATTATATTTCGAACGAATATGGGCGCTAAGATGAATAATGAGTTAAAGCTTTGGAGAGCCAGCTTAAACGATGAAGAATCGACAATTAAAATTGCTGTTTCTTTAGAAGTAAGAAATCATCGCCTAAGATTCTTATACATTAGATTTAAAAGATTTCTTCTGACCATTGAAGTGCTAGCAACATGCATTCACTTCATGGGAGACCTCCTTTTCCGCAATAATGCTAAAAAGTTCAAGTCTTTAGAGGATTGCTTAAGTAATACAAAGGTGCATTAGATTGAATTTGATCTTCAATTTATTTATGGATACTTAGGTCGCTCATGAAAGCTATATTTGTTATTGAAAGTCTTTCCTCCAAAGGTGGCGCTGAGCATGCTCTAATTAATTTGGTAACTGAGTTTCAGAGCAGAGGCTTGAAACCACAAATAGTCTATCTTTGGGAGCCAAATGATTTTACAGATTCTTTAAATAGTTTGGGAATAAAAACTCACTCCTTGTCCTTACGTACCCGATGGAGTATTTTTTCGGGATTGGCTAGATTATTGAAAGTATTGCATAAAGAACAACCTGATCTCTTAAATGCAATTAATTTTTTTCCTATGTTTTACTGCGCTCTTACTAAGCCATTTTTCTGGAAGACATGCAGAGTTGTTTCATTTCATAACATGGGATATGAAAGTTATCCGGCCAATACAGTTATAAGAAAACTGAGGAAAAGAATAGATATTTTCTTAAACAGGGCAATGGATGGGCACACTGCAGTTAGCAGAGCTGTTGCAGTATCTTATAAGCATCATCTAAAGCTAAGCTCAATTGAAGTAATAAATAATATCATTCCAGAAAAAAAGATATTGTCTCTACTGCCGAATGCAAGACGAAAATCCATATCAAAAAAACTTGATTTGGAACAGCATCAAATTATCATGGCTGGAAGATTGGTACCTGAAAAGGGCTATAATTTCATGATATCTGCTATGAGCCTATTAATTAGCAGAGGACTCAAAGTAAAATTAGATATATATGGAGAAGGTCCGTTGTTAGATAAAATTAATCAAGATATTCAATCCTATAACTTGAGTAGCGCTATTACTATAAATGAATCTGTCGACCATACAGTCTTATTCAACAAGATACTTCTTTCTGATCTTCTGGTCTTATCATCTATCTCAGAAGGTTTACCTATGTCGGCAGCAGAGGCAATGGTAATAGGAACACCCATTGTTGCTACAAAAGTAGGCGGTTTACCCGAAATGATAGAAGACCAGGTTTCAGGGGTATTAATTGACTCCAGAGACCCAAATAGTCTTGCGAATGCAATAGAGCAAGTTTTAATAAACAGAGATTTACAAAGAAAATTATCTGACGGAGGCGTGAGAAGAATACAGGAAAAATATAGTTCAGATAAAGTATGTATTAATCTTATTAATTACTTTGAAGAAGTGCATAAAAAAAGAGGAATGAATTAGAGTTATGGCTAAGGTCTTAATGTCGGTTACCATCGATACTGAGTGTGATAAGTCTCCGGATTGGAGCAATTCTAACCCTGTATCATTTAAATCAATTCTGGAAGGAGTGCCAGACAAACTTCAGCCACTTTTTAACATGCATGGAATTAAGCCAACTTACTTTTTATCTCCCGAGGTTATACAAAATTTAGATTCAGCTAAAATTTTTCAATCAATCAAAAATGAATGCGAGCTTGGCACACACCTGCACGCAGATTTTATTGAGCCTATGAAGACGACAGATAATTTTGATGGGATGCACTCAGATGCATTTCAAACTGAATTTTCTCCCTCCATAGAATTTCAAAAATTAGAAAATTTAACCTCTCTCTTTAAATCTACTTTTAGTTTTGATCCAATGGTATTTCGAGCTGGACGTTATGCTGCCAATCAACACACCATAAAATCTTTAATCAAACTCGGATATAAAGTTGATTCAAGCTTTACACCTCACCTTAAATGGATTGGTCCCAATGGATCAATTATTGATCATGAAGATGCTCCGGAACAACCATACTTTACGGATGAGAGAGATATATACAATGATAATAATGGTGAAATTTTAGAAATACCTATTTCTATAATAAAAACAAGAAAATTTCTTAGAACCAAACATCTATGGTTGAGGCCAAAGTTTTCATCTTTTAGTGAAATGAAGAAAGTTATAGATTTAGTGAAAGAGAAATTCAGCGATTACGAATATATAGTTCTGGTAATGATGTTTCATTCTCAAGAGGTTATCCCAAATGCAAGCCCTTATACTAAGACTGATCTTGATGTTGAAAATTATCTTAAGTTGCTTAATAAGACTTTTGAATATGCTAAAAAGAGTGATATTCACTTCTCTACTCTCTTGGAAATTTATTCATTATTTCAGAACATTAGGAAATGAATAATCAGTTAAAAGTATGCATAGCAGGTAAGAATGAAATTGCAGTTTTTGGGCTACACTTCTTAGTTAAAAAATTAGGCAAAGAAAACATCTGTGTCTGCTTAAATTCTAATGATGAGCTATCCCCATCTTGGCAACCTTCTTTGCGACGGCATGCTTCACACCTTGATATCAAAATTTTAAAATTAGAGGAATTATATGATGAAGATGAACTAATCTTTATCTCTCTGGAGTTTGATAAGATTATTTCTCCAAGTAAATTCAATTCCAACCAACTCTTTAATATTCATTTTTCCATGTTGCCAAAATATAAAGGCATGTATACATCTTGCTGGCCCATCCTTAATGGTGAGAAGAATTCAGGCGTGACTTTACATAGAATTGATAAGGGAATTGATACTGGCAATATTATTGCTCAGCTGCAGGTAGATATTTCAGATGAAATGACCTCAAGAGATCTGTATTTAAGTTACCTCAAAGAAAGTAAAAATTTGTTAGAGAATAATATAGATTCCATTCTTTTAGGTACTTTTTCAGAGAGAAAACAGCCTGCAAAGAATTCATCCTATTTCTCAAAAAACTCAATTAACTTTTCATCATTTTCATTAGATTACAGGCAAACAGCGGAAAATATCTGCAATCAGGTTCGGGCTTATAATTTCAAAGAATATCAATCTGTAATGATAGGTACCCACAAGGTTTTAAATGGAAAAATTCTTTCCAACAGTAGCTCAAAAAAACCTGGTGAGCATGTTCTGAAAAATGATCGTCTCGTCTTATCAACCATTGATTATGATGTAGAATTTTCAGTAGACATCTCTATGGAGATCCATGATTATATTGAGACAAATGACGTTGAGAAAATATTATCTTTATCAAAAGCAGAGACCTTTGATGTCAACATTACTAATAAAGATGGATGGTCTCCATTAATTATTGCTGCTTTTAATGGTAAATTATTACTTTGCAAAACTTTAATATCCTTAGGCGCAGATATCAATCAATCTAATTGTAATGGTACAACCCCTTTAATGTATGCATTGAGTTCTGATGTTCGCGCAAACAAGTTTTTGATAGCAGAATTGTTAATTGACCATGGCGCCTGTATTGGAGCAGTTGATATGTTTGGTCTTGCTGCTATAGACTATGCTACAAAAAAAAATGATCATGAAATTATTAACTTTATCAAGGAGCTCAAGTGATAGATAAATGCAAAATCATCAATCTACCGAAGATTGAAGATGCGAGAGGAAATCTAACTTTTATTGAGGAAAAATCACAAATTCCCTTTGAAATTAAGAGAGTTTATTATCTTTATGATGTCCCAGGAGGCTCAGAACGAGGGGGTCATGCTCATATAGCACTCAATCAATTAATCATCGCCTTGGCAGGAAGTTTTGATGTTGTGCTAGATGATGGAAAAACTAAAAAAACGTTTACATTAAACCGACCATATGAAGGCCTATACATATGTCCTGGAGTGTGGAGAGAGCTTAAAAATTTTTCATCAGGTTCAGTATGTCTAGTTTTAGCTTCAAATCTTTATTCTGAAGACGATTATTACAGAAACTACGATCAATTTATTAGTTCTCACATAGCATAAATTATGAAAGTACCATTCTTAGACTTGCATGCGAGTTATATAGAGCTTCAGAATGAAATAGATTCCTCTATTTCGCGAGTTCTTAGCAGCGGAAGGTATATTGGTGGTTCAGAAGTTGAGAGTTTTGAAGATCAATTTTCAAATTATTGCGGCTCTAAATTTACAATAGGTGTAGCTAATGGATTAGACGCATTAGTACTTTCATTGAAGTCTTTGGATATAGGAATGGGAGATGAAGTAATAGTTCCAGCAAACACATTCATCGCAACATGGCTAGCAGTCTCAGAAGTTGGTGCAATTCCGGTTCCAGTAGAGCCAAATCCTCTTACATATAATATAGATGTCGAAGAAATTCAGAAAGCAATTACTCCACAAACGAAGGCTATCATTCCAGTTCATTTATTTGGTCAGCCTGCAGACCTTGACCCGATTTTATTGCTCGCAAAACAGCATAATTTATTTATTATCGAGGATGCTGCGCAGGCAATTGGCTCTAGATATAAAGAAAAGAAAATTGGTGCCCATGGCGACTTAGTTTGCTGGAGCTTTTATCCTGGAAAAAATCTAGGTGCTTTTGGAGATGCAGGTGCGATCTCGACAAACAATGAAGCGTTAGCTAACAAAATCAGATCTTTAAGTAATTATGGATCAAATCAGAAATACATTCATAATTTCATTGGCATGAATAGTCGCCTTGATCCTATGCAAGCTGCAATTTTAAAAGTGAAACTTCGATTTTTAGATTCTTGGATTGATAGAAGAAAAAATATAGCATCAGTTTACTCCTCAACTTTTAAAGATCATCCAGATTTTAAAATTCCATATGTACCTGATTGGGCTGAGCCGGTATGGCATCTATATGTAATCAATTCAAATCATCGGAATAAAATACAGAATAATTTAACTGAAAATGGCATTGAAACTATTATTCATTATCCCATTCCGCCTCATTTGCAGGATGCATATAGCAAAATTTTGCCCACAAACATAAGTCTTCCAGTAACTGAGTGCTTAGCCCAAAATATTCTTAGTCTTCCTATTGGCCCTCATCTTTTAGAGGAACAATATAGATACGTTATTGAGTGCCTCAATAAGATACCAATCTAAATTTGAATGAATAAAGTGCTTATTAAACTAATTTTTATAATTATTAATGGACCAAAGTATTTTTTCAATTGGATTTTAATAAAAATCTATAAATTTAATTCTTGGCATTTAAGTCCCTTGGCTTCAAGACCGTATTGTCTTGATCTAGTCGAGCATGTTAATCAATTCATTGATGTAGAAGGTACTGTCGTTGAGTTGGGTTGTGGTCTTGGGGAAAGCCTTGCACGTATAAAATGTCGTAATCGCTATGGTTTCGATACTTCACAGCAAGTTCTGAAAGCTGCTAGGATTAAATATAGCTTTAAAGGAATAAGATTTATCAATGGCTCATTTGATGATATTTCAGATATGAATATAGATTACTTAATTGCGGTCAATTTTCTCCATGATTTTAAAACTGAGCAAGTAAAAATATGGTTTGATAATATTTTAAATAAAAATAATGTTAAGAATATAATAATTGATGAGCTATCAGATAAGAGCTATTTTTGCCTTCATAAATGGGAATTAATCCTCCCTAGGGAATATAAACTAATAGGCAGTATCAATAATGAGCTCAATAATGGACGTGTCATAAAGCTATTCTCAATACTTAGAGATAATGAATAAAGAATACGAATTTACGGTTTTTTCTCCTTGCTATAATAGCGAAAGATTTATCAGAAGAACCTATGAAAGCCTGAAAAACCAAGCTTTTAAAAATTTTGAGTGGCTGGTAATTGATGATTGCTCTTCAGACAGAACACTAAATATTTTAAATGAGCTCAAACAAGAATCAGAGATAAAAATCAATGTAGTTAAAAATAATTCAAATAAGATGCTTGCATATAATTGCAATCTTGCAGTCACGTTGGCGAAGGGAAAATTTTTTATATTTCTTGGGCATGATGATGAATTAGTTCCATTGGCTTTAAAGAGGTTTTACGAAGTTTGGAAAAATATCCCATCCAATGAGAAAAATAACTTAGTTGGAATGATGTCAAATTGCCAAGATGAACAAGGTTTTTTTGTTCATGATGAGCTACCAGAGCCTCCGGTTATAACTGATTTTTTTAATATGTATCATAATTTTGGGGTTAAAGGAGAGAAATGTTTCTGCTATTTAACAGAAATTATTCATAAGCAAAATTTTTCAAAAGTAGATAAATATGTTCCAGAAAATGTTTTTCTAATGAATATCTCTGATCAATACAGCACTTATTTTTTTAATGAGAATCTAAGGATTTATCACACAAAACATGAAAGCTTCTCAAATAGTCTTCATGCTCAAGATAGAATAAGGTACCCAATCGGTATGAGATATGAAAAGCTCCAAGATTTAAATAGGCGAGCAAAAAAGCTTAAACAACATCCTATTCTTTTCGTCAAAACAATTATTAATTTTATAAGATTTACTTTTCATTCAGACATTCTTGTAAGGCATTCTTTGCAAGAGATATCTTCAACAACAATTAAGATTGTTGCAATATTTTTGCTCCCAGTTTCGAGACTTTTATATTTTAACGACAAAATTAAGTTAAAATTATCTACTAATGATTAAAGATAATGAATTAACATCTGAGGCTGATTGGGATCGAAACTGGGAGAATTTTCTTCCATCTCGCATAAATCCAAATGATCAAATACTTGGAGAAAATGGCGCCTTTATTAAAACTCTTGAGAGTAATTTTTCGCTAAAACAGGGTTCTTCTACTTTAGAATTAGGCGGCGCTTGCTCAGCATATTTATGCTGTCTAGCTAAGTTTAGATCCATGGATGCTAGCATTATTGATTATAGCAAAATTGGTCTTGGATATTCAGATAAGTTATTTAATATCAATAACTGTAATCTAGATACGCATCACGGTGATATATTTGACTATGACTTTGGTGAAAAAAAATTCGATTATATAGTTCACTGGGGCTTAATAGAGCACTTTAAGAATCCAATAGAAATTTTTGAGCTCTCACATAAATTACTTAATAAATCTGGTGCAACCTTTTTTACTATGCCAAATATGGAAGCTATAGGAACATCTTTATGGAGAAAATATGATACAGATGACTTCAATACGCACATATTTCATTCTGATGAATATATTCATAAACTGGCACAAGATTCCGGGTTTGAGGTACATTCGATTTACCATTGGGGACCACCTATATTATTTAATGCTGGATATTGGTTCAAAGAGCAAAGTCTCCTGAGGCCTATAATTAATTTTTTTATTAGATGCCTTAGTGTTGTTAGTAAATTTTTGCCACTATATAGAATAGGGCACAGAAAGTGGTCAGCTCATAGAGCATTTAT
>TARA_B110000305_G_scaffold228520_1_pt1 | contig 19259 bp, 16 predicted proteins | sample TARA_B110000305 | Tara Oceans TARA_B110000305 (sample SAMEA4397930) | marine metagenome | biome: Polar Biome; feature: [SRF] surface water layer (ENVO:00010504); material: water (ENVO:00002006), including particulate matter (ENVO:01000060) such as... | depth 5 m | reverse complement strand
ATTAATTCTAGCCAAATTGCTTCAATAGGAATTACAAATCAACGTGAGACCACTGTTGTGTGGGATAAGGAAAGTGGGGTACCTATATATAAAGCAATTGTTTGGCAAGACAGAAGGACTTCTGATGAATGTCAACGACTTCGTGGACTTGGTTATGAGTCCATGGTCACTAGTAAGACCGGTCTTTTGCTCGATCCATATTTTTCTGCAACTAAGATTTTATGGATTCTTAATAATATTGATGGTGCTCGAAAAAAAGCTGAATCTGGGAAGCTTCTGTTTGGAACTATTGACAGTTTCTTGTTGTGGAGACTAAGTGGAAGTAAAGTCCACTCAACGGATGCTACTAATGCCTCTAGAACTCTTCTTTACAATATTCATGAAGGTTGTTGGGATGAGGACTTACTAAAGCTTTTCAATATCCCCAAATCAATACTCCCAAAAGTTTGTGATAGCGCATCAGATTTTGGTAAAACTGATCAATCTTTTTTTGGTTATGAAATTCCAATATCCAGTTTAATTGGTGACCAACCTTCGGCTTTAGTGGGTCAGGCTTGCTTTAAGCCTGGAATGGTTAAGTCAACTTACGGAACAGGTTGTTTTGTCTTAATTAATACGGGAGAAATAGCAGTAAAATCCGATAACAAGCTGCTAACAACTATTGCATTTCAAATTAATAATAAACCTTGTTACGCCCTTGAAGGATCTATTTTTGTTGCTGGTGCTGCAATTCAGTGGCTTCGTGATAGTCTGAAATTTATTGATAAAGCAGAACAGTCAGATGCTCTTGCATTAAATGCAGATGCCAAACAAGAGGTATTTTTAGTTCCTGCTTTTGTTGGGCTTGGGGCACCTTACTGGGACCCCGATTGTCGCGGCGCATTATATGGCTTAACGCGAGACACAGGACCGGCTGAAATCACCAGGGCAGCATTAGAATCTGTATGTTTTCAAACTTTTGACCTTCTAAGTGCAATTTCTAAAGATTTGGGTCAAAATAAGTTAAGTAAAATAAGAGTAGATGGAGGAATGGCAGCCTCTAATTGGACTATGCAAATGCTTTCAGATTTGATTGATCTTCCAGTAGATAGACCTAAAAATCTTGAAACTACTGCCTTAGGTGCTGCATACTTCGCTGGAATGCAGGTGGGTTTTTATCCACCAATTGATGAGTTTGCAAAATCATGGAAAGCTGAAACTCAATTCAACTCTAATATGTCAGAAGAAAGTAGGCAAAAAAAATTGTCAGGTTGGAAGGATGCGGTTCGCCGCACATTGTCTAAAAGCGAATTTAGTTAAGTAGGGTTATATTTTTTGCTTCCAACCCGTTTCTAGAATTTCACCCGAAGCTATTAAAATTGGATAGGCTACAGAAGAGAGTAGGCTGTTTACTTTTTTATAGTCACGAATTACATCTATGTGCATAGAGCTAGTTTCAAGACTGTCAGCTAAGCCTTGACCAATTCTCTCTAAATGTTTAGAGACTGATCTTTTTTCTAGATTATGAAGTTCTTGTTTTTTGTCATAAAGCACTCTAGCAAGCTCACAATCATCAGAAACAAAAGTGTTGATCGCTAAATCATAGTTTGAGCATACCACTTCATGGATAGATATAATTTCGCTTAAGCCTTCTTTTGAAAATTGAATATGCTTTTGAATTTTTTTTCCTGAAATATCCATTAGGCTATTATTAACAATATCACCAATATGCTCCATATTCGTTGTAAAGTTAAGGATATTTAAGGCTTGTTGAGTTTCAGTTGGCGTCAACTCTTCTTGAAGAATTCTTGCAATATATAGCTTTATTGAATCGAATACACTATCTACAATATCTTCGTTTTTTATAATTTCATTGCGCAAAGCAACGTTATCATCACGAAGGACAGCGAGCGAAGATACAACCATTTTTTGTGATACTTCAGCAATGTGAATTGCTTCTCGCTTAGCGCTTGCAAGAGAGATGGCCGGCATTGAGAAATCTATTGTTTCTAGGAAGCTAGGTTTCTCTGTTGTTTTTTCTTCATGGCTTGAGAGAATTTTTGTAGCAATTATGATGACATGTTTAGAAAAAATAACACCAACAATTGCTACAATTAAGTTTAAAGTCAAGTGGTAAATTGCTGGAAATAATTCAATAGATACCACTTCTAAACCTATTACAGCAATAAAATTAACAAAGGGGTAAAAAGCTAGAATACAAACTATTCTTACAATTAAGTTTCCAACGACAGGTGTTAACTCTAGCAAGGAGCCTCTCCAATTCGAAAGAAGGGGTAGCATACCACTTCCTAGGTTTGCCCCCAAAACCAAATATAGACCTTCATTTAAGCCGATGACACCAGTTGCAAGAAAGCTTACAGATAGCAATACAATAGCTAAGCTTGAGTATGAGAGATAGGTCAAAATTAATGCTAAAAAAACAAAGAATATGGGTTGATTTTCAAAGATATTCAAAAGAGCAGTAAACTGTTTTAACTCAGACAAGCCACCTGCAGTTGAAGCAATCAGCGATAGTGCAAATAGAATTAGTCCGAGGCCACTAATTGCTCGAAAAACATTTTGCCATTTATTAATTTTAGCTCCAATAAATCCAAAAACTCCAATTGCTAATAGTAGTGGAGCCAGTGTGGTGAATTTTTGAGAGGCAATAAGGACCGCTACAGAGGTTCCAACGTCGGCTCCAAGCATCGTTATGAATGCAGATCCAATGCTGATTAGCCCTTGACCAGAAAATGAAGCAGAAATTAAAATAGCAGCCGTGCTACTTTGTAATAAAGCCGCAACTAATAATCCTGACATGAATGCTGGAAAAGTTTTTCCTTCTGATCGACGAGCCAAACTCTTTAAGTTGTTTCCATAAGAGCGCATAACTCCAGTACGAACCATCCTTAAACCCCATAAAAGCAGAGCTATAGAGCCTAAAAGTTCAATTAGCAAACTCATGATTTAGAAGCCTCTTTTTCTAAAGATACTGCATTTTGATTGAGTTGGTTATTTAAAAACAAATCAAGCATTTCTATTCCAGAATCAGGCATTATTAGTCCCAACTTTGAACGCCTAAAAAGAATATCACCTGAGGATCGGGCCCATTCATTTTTGACTAAGTAATTGACTTCAGTTTCATACAACCCAGCACCAAAATTTTTACCAAGAGAGTCGATACTTTTAGCACTACCAAAAATATCAAATGTAATTTTTCCATACGATCTAGCAAGCCTTTTAATTAGCGCATCTGGAAAAAATTCATATTTATCTTTTATTTTTTCTTCAAATTTAGAAAGAGATGCGACTTCAATGTCTCCTCCTGGAAGCTTTGAATGTTGAGTCCATGCATTACTTCTCTTGCCAAGAAAGCCTTCTATTTTTTCAAGAATTGATTCTGACAAACGGCGATAGGTTGTAATTTTTCCACCAAATATATTTATTATTAATGATGAGTTTTGTTCCTTTGCTGAAATAACATAATCACGCGTTGCCTCTTGAGCCATGCTTGCACCATCATCAAAAAGTGGCCTTACGCCTGAATAGCTCCAAACAATATCTTTAGTTGTTATTTCTTGTTTTAAATAACTGCTCGCAGACTCACAAATATACGTTTTTTCTTGTTCAGATATTTGTACTTGGTCAGCTGACTTGTTATGATCTATATCTGTTGTACCTATCAAAGTAAAGTTGTCTTCGTACGGAATAATAAAAAAAATGCGTCCATCTTTATTTTGACAGATATAAGACTTATCTCCATCGTATATCTTTTTTACAACAATATGACTGCCTCTAACAAGTCGCACATTCTTTGAGTTATTAACATGTAAGGATTTTTGTAAAACATCGTCAACCCATGGACCAGAAGCATTTACAAAGGTTTTTGCTTTTACAGTTTCGACCTTATCATCTAATGAGCTAACTGTTGTTATTGTCCAAAGGCCATTTGAACTCGTTGCATTTATAACCTTTGTATAATTTTTTATTGAAGCGCCTTTTGATGCAGCATCAATTGCATTTAATATAACAAGTCTTGAGTCATCAACCCAGCAATCTGAATACTCAAACCCAGACTTTAGAAAGTCTTTTAGGGGTGAGTTAAAATCTTTATTTTGAAGGTTTATATGCTTAGTACCTGGGAGAATTTTTCTAAATCCTAAGTGGTCATAAATTGCCAAACCTAATCTTAAAAACCATTTAGGCCTCATACCTTTTGAATGAGGAAGTATAAAACGCATTGGCCAAATAATATGAGGGGCCATATTTAGTAAAATCTCACGCTCTTTTAAAGACTCCTGAACCAGTCTAAATTTATAGTGCTCAAGGTAACGAAGCCCTCCATGAATCAGCTTTGTTGAGGATGATGATGTTCCAGAGGCGAAATCATTCATCTCACGTAAACATACAGAGTAGCCTCGACCAGCGGCATCGCGAGCAATGCCTAAACCATTTATGCCCCCTCCAGCAATAAATACATCATAAATTTTATTGGAAGTATCTGACATGTTATTTATGCAATAATTTAAGTTCTATTAGTTATTAAGCAAGAAATCAGCAAGCTCTACAAAGCCATCTCCAGAGTGTCCTTTGCAAGTATATTTGGGTGGCTGATCCAAATCATCAATAAAGTCAATAACATTAGCAACGCCGACTGATTTATCAAAATAGCCAAACATTAAAGAGTCATTTGGAGAGTCACCAATAAAAATGACTTCTTTCTGCATTTCCACTAAATTAACTCTAAATTCTTTCTCCAATATCATAAGGCTTGTTGAGAGCTTATTATGGCTCCCAATCCAGCAATTCACATGTATTGAACTAACCTTTGCAATTGCTCCGCCACTTTCAGCAATCCCAACTATTTTAGATATCTCAATAGAGGAGAGCGGCGAAACATCCTCAGCAAAGTCAATAGCTAAATCTGTGTGACGATAATCTTGATCAGATGCCAATGCAGAGCCAGGAACACCATCAAGAATTAATTTTCTAATATTACTAAGAGATGAGTGATTCGTTTTACGTTCTTTTTCAGTCTGACAATACTCACTCTTCATTTTTTTAGATTCATGATCATAACTAAAGAAAAAAGCACCATTCTCTCCAATGACGCCATTGACAGGCCACATTCTTGCAATATGGTCGCACCAACCGGCGCATCTTCCCGTAACAGGTATTACTATATAACCAGCATCTGATAATCTTTCTAATGCAGAATATGCACTACTTTTTAATTTACCATTCGTTGTCAAGGTGTCATCAATATCAGTAAGAATAATTTTTACTTCTCCTAATTGATCTTCAGACATATCAGAAAGTTTATTAATTTTATTACTCCAAAAGTTGTGTTATTAAAGTGCAAGCATTGTATTGAAAAGAATACTTACACACGATGTAAAAATATTAATTATGTTCATATGAACAATATTATTTTAATTTTAGCATAATATGTCATTAAATAGGCGCATATTAGCCACATATTTTCATATAACATTAAATAATTGTTCATTAATAGAATAATATGTTAGAATTCTAATTCATATGAATATAAATGGGGTTCTTTGATGGATTTAACAGCTCGTCAGGCAGAGATATCTGACCTACTTCGTCAAGAGGAATTTATAGCTGTAGATAGTCTTGCAGAGCGTTTCGAGGTTACTACTCAAACTGTTCGAAGAGATATTAATGTTCTGTGTGATTATGGTCAAGCAAGAAGAAGGCATGGCGGTGTAATCCCTATGTCAACCGAAGGAAACCTTGCCTACGGTGCTAGGCAGGTTTTAAATAGAGTTGCAAAGAGTGCTATTGCAAAAGCAACTGCTGAAATTATTCCTAATGGTAGCTCTATTTCCTTAGGAATTGGTACAACACCTGAAATGGTTATGCGTGCTTTGCTTAGACATACTGACTTAAAAATTTACACTAACAATTTGATTATTGCACAAACTGCTTGCTCCAACTCAAGCTTTGAAGTGAACTGCTCAGGGGGACGAATGAGAAGTCGAGATTTTGATATGGTTGGAAGTCCTGTAGAGAGCTTTTTTAATTCATATAAGACTGATTTTGGTGTTTTTGGTGTTGGTGGAGTTGATATTGATGGAGCGCTCCTAGATTTTGATGACGAAGAAGTGCAAATTCGAAAAATCATATTAAATAATTCACGTGAAAGCCTTTTGGTCTTAGATCATGAAAAGTTTGGACGCTCAGCACACGTTCGAGGTGGCCAGATTGAGGACTTATCTAAAATAATTTGTGATCAAAAGCCACCTAAAGAAATATGTCAAATTCTAGATGATTCAGAAGCACAACTAATCATTTCTGATGAGGAACAACTATGAGCGCAATTGAGGTCAGCAATCTATCGAAAAGCTGGGGAGATGTAGACGCTGTTAAAAGTGTGTCTTTTAATGTTCCAGAGAAGTCATTTACAGTATTACTAGGTCCTTCAGGATGTGGCAAATCAACAATTCTTAAGATGTTGTCAGGCCTTGAAAATGTTACAAGTGGATCCATCAAAATTGAAAACAAAGATGTGACTGATGTCGAAGCCTCCAAAAGAGGAGTCTCAATGGTATTTCAGTCTTATGCTCTATTTCCTCATCTCAATGTTAAAGAAAATATCCAGTTTGGTTTAAAGGTAAGAAAGGTACCCGCACCAGAGCGTGAAAGAAGAGTTAATGCTGCTGCAAAAGCTGTAGGCCTTACTGATTTATTAGATCGAAAACCATCAAATTTATCAGGAGGTCAGCGCCAGCGCGTTGCTTTAGCTAGATCGATTGTATCAGACCAATCTGTATGCTTGATGGACGAACCATTATCAAACCTTGATTCTAAATTACGCGCAGAAATGCGAGATGAAATCCGTGATCTTCAGCAAAGACTTGGTTTGACAGTAGTTTATGTTACCCATGACCAGGTTGAGGCTATGTCAATGGCAGACCAAATTATTTTGTTAAATTCTGGCGAAATTGTTCAAAAAGGCGCTCCTGAAGACATATATAATTTTCCTAATAGTTTGTTTAGTGCCCAATTTATTGGCCTTCCCCCAATGAACATTTTAAAGCTCAAAGGTATTGATATTAAGACCCTGAGTAAAGAGAATCAAGACAAAATTAAGGCCAGTAAAGATTCAGTTAATCTGGGAATAAGACCAGAACATCTTAGTTTTTCAAAAAAAGGGTTACCAGTAACAATAAAAGGAATCGATTACTTTGGCGGTGAGACTGTTTTTAAAGTTAGCCATCTAAAGCAAGAGTTTTTTCTACGTGAGCCTAGACAGCCAAAAATTAATCTGAACGACCAACTAAATATTAGTTGGGCTTCAGAGGACATGCATTTGTTTAAAAAAAATAATCAGCGCTTTATTTCGTAGGGGCATTGATATAAAACAAATGAAAAATACTACGACTAACTAAAGAGGAGAACAAATGAATAAGCTCTTAAAAAAACTTTCGTATAGCTTAACAGTTGCGCTTGGTATTACAATGATATCTGGTGCTGCAGTTGCGAAGACGGAATTAACAATGTACTACCCAGTTGCTGTGGGTGGCGCTTTAACACAAACGGTTGATGCAATGGTTGCAGACTTTATGTCCAAAAATCCAGACATTGAAGTAAATGCAATCTACTCAGGTAACTATGATGATACAAGGATAAAGGCACTTGCTGCTCTAGAAAGTGGAGATCCAGCACAGTTGTCAGTGATGTTCTCAATTGACGTTCATGAACTTCGTGAGCTTGATGCAATTGTAGCTTTTGATGATGTTGTATCAACAAGTGAAGAGAAAGCCTGGTTAAATTCATTCTATCCATCTTTGATGGAAAATGGAGTTGCAGCAGGTAAAACATGGGGTATCCCATTCCAACGCTCAACAATTGTTATGTACTATAACAAAGATGCATTCCGTGAAGCTGGTTTAGATCCAGAAACACCTCCAGCAACTTGGGGTGGTCTTATCGCGGCAGGAAAAGCATTAACTAAGAAGGACGGTTCACAATGGGGTCTAATGATTCCATCAACGGGCTATCCTTATTGGATGTTTGGTGCTCTTGCAATGCAAAATGGTCAAACTCTTATGACTAGTGGTGATAAAACAAACTTTGATCACCCAGATGTTATTGAGGCTCTAGAAGTATGGCAGAGCTTTGGAGAAGAACACAAAATAATGCCTAAAGGTACTATCGAGTGGGGAACGCTTCGTCAAAACTTCTTGGAAGGTAAAACAGCTATGATGTGGCATTCAACTGGAAACTTAACTACAGTTAAAAAGAATGCTAAATTTGATTTTGGTGTTGCAATGCTTCCAGCAGGAAAGCGTCGTGGAACTCCAACTGGCGGTGGTAACTTTTATATCTTCAAGGACACTACAGATGCTGAGCGTGAAGCATCAATGAAGCTAATTAAGTTTATGACTGCTCCTGAAAACTCAGCTAAATGGTCAGTAGCAACAGGTTATATGGGCGTTAGTCCTGATGCATATGAGACAGATACTTTGAAATCATATGTTGCAGACTTTCCACCAGCAGCAGTTGCTCGTGATCAACTTGAGTATGCGACAGCTGAATTTTCAACTTACCAAACAAGTCGAGTTAAAAAAGGTTTGAATGATGCCATTCAAGCAACACTTGTAGGAAGTAAATCAGCAAAACAAGCTCTTGTAGGGGCGCAAGCCGCTGCTGAGCGTATTTTAAAACCTTACCGTTAATTTGGTAACTTGGTGGACGTTTGAAATGCGTCCACCACTTATTTTTTTTAGACTAACAAAAAATAATAATGAAAGATAGCGTTCGAAATATTCAAGGTTGGCTATTGTTTGCACCTGCAGCAATATTACTTCTTGCGTTCACTCACTATCCTACTATTACAACTTTTGTTCATAGTCTTTATACGAATAAATCATTTATTAGGCCAAGAAGATTCTCTGGAATTGAAAGCTACGAGAGTATGTTTAGCGATCCAATATTCTTTAAAGTATTTATAAACAATATGTGGGTTGCTCTTGGAACTATCCCTACATCGATAGCACTAGCAATTATTATGGCGTTGATTGTTAATAAAGCTATCCCAGGAAGAGGCCTACTTAGAATGGCCTACTTTACGCCAACGATGCTTCCAATGATTGCTGTTGCAAATATATGGCTATTTTTCTATGCACCAGAAATTGGGCTGATCGATAAAACAGTAGCTATTTTTGGTTTTGAGAGTACTAACTGGCTCGGCAGTCCTTCGACTGTTCTTCCATCCATTATAGTTATGACGGTTTGGAAAGAGGCTGGCTTTTTTATGGTGTTTTATTTAGCTGGTCTTCAAACAATTTCCCCGGAACTTGAAGAAGCGTCGAAGCTTGAAGGATCTTCTCGCTGGAATTATTTTTGGCGTATTCAGTTTCCGCTACTCCTACCAACAACCCTATTTGTCCTCATTAATGCCTTCTTGAATTCTTTTAAACTCGTAGATCATCTTTTTGTTTTAACTAAGGGTGGTCCAGATAATGCGAGTAATTTAATCTTATATTACATTTACGAAACGGCCTTTGCATTTCTAGATATATCTTATGCTTCTGCATTGACGATATTTTTACTTGCGCTTCTTGCGCTTACAGCTTTAGCGCAATTTATATTTATTGAAAAAAGAGTACACTACAGATGACATATACAAAAAGAATTTCGTCAAGCTTAGAGCTAATGGGCGCATATATACTTGCAGCTTTTTGGATTCTTCCACTTCTATATGCTTTCTGGGCAGCATTTCATTACAGTAGTGATGCTATTCATTTTGATCTTCTTGCGCCTCTCACATTCGATAATTTTCGTGAGGCATGGAGCCAAGCCCCTTTTATGCGTTATGGCTTGAATACATTCTTACTTGTGTCCTTTATACTCCCGTTACAATTATTGATTTCAACACTTGCAGCCTATGCCTTTGTTCGTTTTAAGTTTACTGGTGCAAACGTTGCATTTGCTTTGGTCTTAGTTCAATTAATGATCACTCCTGAAATTTTAATTGTCCAAAATTATGTGACACTTTCTAAGCTAGGTTTGGTGGACACAATAACGGGAATGGGATTACCATATGTAGCTAGTGCGTTTTGTATCTTTTTGCTTCGCCAAACGTTTAAATCAATCCCCAAAGAACTTGAAGATGCCGCTCAATTGGAAGGTTGCAGCACAATGGGAATTTTATGGAAAGTCTACGTTCCTTTGGCAACCCCAACTTTTATTGCATTTTCCTTGGTATCAGTTAGCCATCACTGGAATAACTTTTTATGGCCACTCATTATCTCAAATTCAGTTGAAACTAGACCATTGACTGTTGGATTAGGTATTTTTGCGGCCCCTGAGACTGGAGTTGACTGGTCTGTGATGTCTGCGGCAACCTTAATATCAGTCGCCCCTCTTTTGATTGCATTTTTAATATTCCAAAAGCAATTTGTTCAGTCATTCATGCAGGCTGGAATTAAGTGACAAAAGTTCTGACGTGGAACATACAGAATGGAAAGGGTATTGACGAAACAATTTCACTAAAACGAATTGCTGAATCTATTCTAGATATATGCGATCCAGATATCATTTGCCTCCAAGAAGTTTCAGTGAATTGTCAGTTGTCTGATGGAAGTAATCCTGATCAGGTTAAAGAGTTTTCAAGTCTTTTTAGTGACTATACTTCTTTTTTTGGTCCTGCCTATGATATTCCAAGTATAGGTTCTGAAAAGAGAGAACAGTATGGAAACCTTGTGCTTTCTAGACTACCTATCTTGTCAAACTTTAACCATATATTGCCTCAAACGGTAAGCACCTCTTTTAGACAAATGCCTAGACAACTAATAGAAGTAACTGTCAAAACGGAGTCACTTCCTTTGTGTATTATGACAACACATCTCGAGTTCCACTCTGAATCTCAGCGATGTGAGCAAGTCAATCGAATTATGTCTATTAATGATGATATTCAAAACTTAGAGTTAACGCCACCAATTTTTGATAGTAATGGCCCTTATAGAAGATTTGAAAGGTCAAACAGAGTTTTACTTTGTGGTGATTTCAACTTTAATCCAGATTCGATTGAATATAATTTATTAACTAACAGCAGTAAGTCACCTAATTCTTTTATTGATTCTTGGCGGAAATTAAACCCGACCACATCTCACAGCCCAACGTGTGGTATTTTTGATACAAAACAATGGCCTGAAGGCCCTCATTGCAGAGATTTTGGCTTTATTAGCTCTAATCTAGAAAGTAGTCTTGCGGGCATTGAAGTTAATGAGGAAATAGTTGTTTCTGACCATCAGCCAGTTATTCTAACTATTTCATAATTTAAAACATCTTAGTAATTGCTTTTTATTTTTTTTCCTAATTTTTAGCCTATAGCTTAGGCAGTATTAATTGGTTTGATTTAAATGAAGTATCTATAAAGCTTCCTTTGGTATCATCAATATATTTGTTATAAAGTTAATAAAATATGTCTAACATTACTCAATTAACAACTTGGATTAAAAACCCGCTAACAGTCTTTGCAGAAAATTCTGGCGGTGGAGTCGTAATTAAAGGACAAAAAATTATTGAATTAGTTCCTTTAGGTGCAGCCCCCATATCTCATATCGATGAAACTTTTGACGCAAGTGACAGCGTTCTTTTGCCAGGATTAATTAATACGCACCACCACTTTTATCAAACCCTTACGCGTGCCTACCCTGAAGCCCTTAACAAAGAGCTTTTTCCTTGGCTAAAAAGTCTTTACAAGGTTTGGGCGCATATCCAACCTGAAATGCTTGCTGTTTCAACAGAACTTGCCCTTTCTGAGCTCCTACTTTCTGGCTGCACTACTGCAAGTGATCATCATTATTTGTTTCCAAGCCAACTTGAAAGTGCCATAGATATTCAGGCAATAGAGGCCCAAAAGCTTGGTATGCGTGTTGTTTTAACAAGAGGCTCTATGAGTCTTGGGGAAAAGGATGGAGGTCTTCCACCACAATCTGTGGTTCAAACCAAAGAGCAGATATTGAGTGACAGCGAGAGACTAATTAAAACTTATCATGACAGTCAAGAAGGTGCAATGACTCAGATTGCGTTAGCGCCTTGCTCTCCTTTTTCAGTAACCACTGACTTGATGATAGAAACTGCCAACCTTGCTCAGCAGTATGACGTTCGCTTACATACCCATCTAGCAGAGACGATAGATGAGGAAAATTTTTGTTTAGAAAAGTTTGGCTTAAGGACTGTGGACTATCTTGAGAGTGTTGGCTGGCTATCAAATCGAACTTGGCTTGCTCACGGAATACATTTTAATAAAGAAGAGATCGAAAAGTTAGGTCAGAACGGTGTTGGTATTTGTCATTGCCCAAGCTCAAATATGATGCTGGCTTCTGGTATCTGTCATAGTCTTGAGCTTGAGGAGGCTGGATCCATTATCGGTCTTGGTGTTGATGGCTCTGCCTCTAACGATGGCTCTAATATGATCGCTGAGCTTAGGCAAGCTATGTACTTACAGCGCTTACGCTATGGTGCTTCAAAGATTACCCATCAAAAGGCATATGAATGGGCAACAAAAGGCTCAGCGGCGCTTCTAGGTAGAGCTGATATTGGAGAGATTGCGATTGGAAAGCAGGCAGATCTTGCATTGTTTAAGCTGAATGAGATGAGATTCTCAGGTAGTCATGACTCTTTAGCTGCTTTGCTTCTATGTGGCGCGCAAAAAGCCGACAGGGTAATGGTTGCTGGAAAGTGGAAGGTTGCAGAGGGTAAGATTATTGGACAAGATGAGTCTGAATTAATTAATCGTCATAGCAGTGCGGCTAAAAAATTACGCCAACTTGCTAACGCCTAAATTTTTTCTTTATGCCATCATTGACTTGCCATATTAGTTAACTTATAATTCTAACTTGAATATTGTTACATAAATCAAGTTAGTTATGAATATATCTAGTCATGGAGGCGCACGAAAGGGCGCTGGTCGTAAAAAAAACTCAGGCCGCTATAAAGAAGATACCAAGGTTATTAGAATCCCTATTAGCCTTGCAAAATCTCTCACTCCTGTAATTGAAGTTTACAAATCACAAATTAAGTCTGAAATAGAGGTTTTAGCGGTCAAAGAAAACCCAACAGAGCTCTCGATTCCAATCTTTACCTCTCGAGTGCAGGCAGGCTTCCCTTCGCCAGCAGACGATCATTTAGAGGATGCGCTGGATTTAAATACCCACCTTATCCATCACAAAGAGGCAACTTTTTTTGTTAAAGCTCAAGGAGACTCAATGCTAGGTGCTGGTATCCAGCAAGGAGATATATTGATAGTTGATAAGTCTTTGAACGCTAAAAGTGGGAAAATAGTGATTGCTGTTGTTGATGGCGAATTTACTGTGAAACGCCTGCACAAATATAAGGGAAATATAACTCTTAAAGCGGAAAACCCTGAGTTTCAAGATATAAAAATTGGAGGTACTGACGAGCTCATTATATGGGGTGTTGTAACATCGGTTATCCATCAATATGATTAATCGACCTAAATTTGCATTGGTTGACTGTAATAACTTTTATGCGTCTTGTGAAAGAGTTTTTGAGCCCAAGTTGGAAGGAAAACCAATTGTGGTTCTTTCTAATAATGATGGATGCATTATTGCGCGCTCCAATGAAGCCAAAGCGCTTGGCATTAAGATGGGAGCACCATACTTTAAGGTAAGAAACTTAATTGCTAATAATGGTGTTACAGTAAAGTCTTCAAACTACCCTCTATATGGCGATATGTCATCTAGAGTCATGAATGTTATTGGGCAGTATTCACCTATCCAAGAAGTGTATTCTATTGACGAAAGTTTTATAGATTTGGTGGGCCTTCCTCTTAACTTGATGACTCATATGCAATCTCTAAGGGTTCGAGTAAAAAACTGGACAGGGGTTCCAGTTTGTATTGGTATGGGCAGCACTAAAGTTTTAGCAAAGCTTGCCAATCGCATTGCAAAAAAATATTCAAAGTTTAATGGCGTTTTTGATATAGATGAGTTACCTCATGAAAGGTACTGTAAATTATTACAATCCGTTGAAGTGGTTGATTTATGGGGGGTGGGTAGGCAGAGTGCTAAAAAACTTAATCGTATTGGAATTTGTAATAGCTATGATTTTTATCAGGCAGACGTTGGTGTTATTGAAACCCTATTGGGCGTTAATGGAAAAAAGATTTATCAGGAGCTTCGTGGTAATTCGTGCATCCCTATAGAGCTCATTCCTCCAAAAAGACAGCAGATTGTCTCTTCTCGATCCTTTGGATGCGATTTAACAGGTTTTGATGAACTGAATCAGGCGCTAACTAACCTTACCAGAAAGGCTGTTAATAAACTGAATAATCACAAACTCGCAACGACAACCATAACTGTCTTTATCTGTACTAACCCCCATAAGAAAGATAAGCCTTTTATTAGCTTATCAAAAACAATAGGAATGGTGAGCGCAATACAGGATGAGTCTCAAATCATTCCATTGATTTCTGAGATATTAAGGCTTATCTATAAGCCTGGATACTCATTTTCTAAAGGAGGCATAATGCTGAGTAATTTAGCTAAAAATCATCAGCAGCAAGACCTTTTTTCAGTAAACCAAAACAATCAGTTGGCAGCGATGAGTCGTCAAAAGTCTAATGCTATAAAGGATATTAATAAAAAATTTAATGAGTCAATTAAATATGCCAGTGAGGTGGGTAATGATAAATGGCTTCCAAAAGCTAATTTTAGATCAAAAAGATATACGACAAGCTGGAGTGAACTGTTAGCAATTTAAAGTTTGAAATCATATATAAATGATTTAATAGAAGCCATTTTTTTACTGAAAATTGCATAAATATTAGCATTGTCTATAATGAATAATTTTTATACTGAACAATATTAAGGAATGAAGCAGCTTGCAATCATTGATGATGATCCAGAAATCCTTAAATTATTAGACCAGTATCTAATAAAAAATGGATTTGAAGTAAGTGCTTTTTCTGATGGTGAATCTTTTCTAGCCAGTGATGAATCGAAGTTTCATTTGGTGATATTAGATATTGGACTTCCCGGAATCGATGGGCTTGAGGTTTGCAAAAGATTACGTCAAAAATCAAATATACCTATTATTATGCTTACCGCAGCAAGTGACGATTTAGACCGAATATTAGGTCTTGAATTGGGCTCTGATGACTATATGGGTAAACCGTTCAATCCAAGAGAGCTTTTGGCAAGAATTAAAGCACTTTTGAGGCGATCAGAGGTAAAGACAGAAGACGTTGATAATCATATTGTTATGAACTATGCTGCAAGAAGTGCGTTTGTTGATGGCAAGGAGCTTGAGCTAACTGGAACAGAGTTTGACTTATTGTGCGTCTTTCATAAACAAATTGGAAGCGTACTAAGTCGTGATGAAATTGGTGAACTTCTTCATGGCAGAAAGGTAGACCCGTTGGACCGTTCAATTGATACAATTGTGAGCAGGCTTCGCCATAAGCTTAGCAAGCACTTTACAGGTGAAATTATTCAAAGCGTTAGGGGTAAGGGGTACGTCCTACTTTTAAAAAGTTGAAGCAAAAAACTTTAAATATTAGTAATTTAATGCCAAAAACAGTTGTTGCAAGAATGACCTCTGTTCTTTTTGTTGGTATATTAGTTGCGCAATTGCTGGGTACTTGGCTGTGGGTTGGTCAGCTCCAGACATCCGAAAAATCTAGAATGATAGAAGTTTCTCAGGCTATGGGGTCTCGAATAGCACAAACGATTGCTTTCTTTGAAAAACTACCAAAACAATATCGACATATCGTGCTTGATCAATTAAGAGATATGGGTGGTACTCGTTTCTTTGTCTCTGTCAATAGGCAATTCATTGACTTGGTTACAATTGAAGAATCTAATTTTTCTTTATTAGTTCGGGATAGCCTTCAGAAGAGCATGTCAGCACAAATCGGAACGATTGATGAAATGGAAATTTCATTTGTTGATTTTGATAATTTAAAAATATTAACTGATGATAACTTAATGGTGTCACTTTCACCAACCTGGAAAAGGTTTGCACTCTTAGAGCCAGGAGATGAGAGCCCATTTGTTGTAGTTCAGTTTCCAATTGATGAAGATGAATGGATGTATCTAGCTGCAGTTGTTCCAAAAGGAGAGTTATTACTGGGTATTGACTGGATTAACACTGAACGTATCTTTAATTTGACAGCAGTATCACTTACAGTGCTGTTGCTCACATTTTTGTTTGTGCGATGGCTTGTGTTGCCTTTAAAAATACTAGCTAAACAGGCTGACCTTTTGGGTAAAGGACGTAATCCTAGACAGTTAGAAGAAAAAGGCTCTCAGGAAATGGTTGCAACGATAGGGGCTTTTAATTCAATGGCCAAAAGAATACAGAAGTTTATAGCAGATAGAGAGCGATCTTTTGCAGCCATTTCTCATGATTTAAAAACGCCGTTGACTAGAGCTCGTTTAAGGGTAGAGAGCATAGAAGATAGCGAAATTAAAGAGGATTTAATTGGTGATCTGGATTACTTAGAGACTATGGTCAAAGGAAGTCTTCAGATTATGACCGATGGAGTTGAGTATGAAAATACTCGGCAGATTAATATTTCAAAGATGCTAGCATCGATCTTAAAAAAAGAAGAAATCCTTGGATTGCCGATCAAAATGAATATCAAACAAAGTATTGTTATTAAAGGTCGAGCACTGGCTATTGAGCGCCTATTTTCTAACTTAATAAATAATGCTCTCACTTATGGGGGGAGCGTTGAAGTCACTGGCCAGATTAAAAAAACAGGCGTATTTATCCAAATTAAAGATAGAGGTCCTGGTTTAAGCGACAATGACAAAGAAAATGTATTCAAGCCTTATTATCGTTTGGATCATGAGCTAAGCGAATCTCACTCTGGCCTAGGGATGGGTATTGCTAGGAGTATTGCAAATATCCATGGCGGTGAGCTAGAACTTAAAGACCGAACAGGCGGCGGATTAACCGTTGAGGTTTACTTTCCAGCTTGATGATTAGCGCAAATTACCCTAAATTTAAAGACTCAGAGTTTTTGATTAGCCACATTAAATCAATCATGAGTTTTTATCATCCCCAATGCATTGATAAGATTAATGGTGGTTTTTTTCAACACTTTAAGGATGATGGAAGTATTTATGATTTTGATACTAGGCACCTAGTCAGCAGTACCCGTTTTATCTTTAATTATTCAATGGCAGCAATTCAGTTTAATAAGGCTACAGATATTGATGCTGCTCAGCATGGAATTGATTATTTAAGGCAACATCACCTAAATAGAGATACTGGTGGTTATGCTTGGATATTAAATAGCAAAGATTCTGTTGACTCAACAAACTATTGCTATGGCTTAGCATTTGTTTTGCTGGCATATTCGACTGCCTATAAGGCAGGGATTAAACAGGCAAAGGACTATCTGGAAGAGGTCTTTGAGTTAATGGAGCAAAATTTTTGGTCTGATAAGTATGGATTGTATGCTGATGAAGCTAATTCTGATTGGTCTTTAGTTTCTAAGTATCGTGGACAAAATGCTAATATGCATTCTTGTGAAGCTCTTATTGCTGCTTTTGAGGCTACCAGTGATAAAAAGTACTTAGATCGGGCAATTCTTGTGGCAAAAAATATATGTGTTAGGCAGGCAAGCCTTGCTGATGGTCTAATATGGGAGCATTATGATGAAGATTGGCAGATTGACTGGTCTTTCAATAAAAATGCTCCAGATGACTTATTCCGTCCATGGGGTTTTCAAGTTGGGCACTTAGCTGAATGGTCAAAATTACTAATTATTCTTGAAAGATACTCTAAAGAGGATTGGCTTTTGCCAAGAGCAAAAGAGCTCTTTGATGATTCTATTGAAATGGGCTGGGATGAAAAAGAAGGAGGCTTTTTTTACGGTTTTGCACCAAATGGAGATGTTTGTGATAATGACAAATATTTTTGGGTTCAGGCTGAATCTCTTGCTGCTGCAGCTGTATTAGCCCATCGAACAAGCGACGAGTACTATTGGAGTTGGTACGAGCGTATTTGGAAATATAGCTGGAGGCATATGATTGATCATCAGTATGGAGCTTGGTATCGGGTTTTAGATAGGGACAACAATAAATATAATAATCTTAAGAGTCCAGCAGGAAAAACTGATTATCACACAATGGGTGCTTGCTACGAAATTTTAAAAACAATCTAAAAGGCGTTGGGTTTAAAATACTCAATTATTTTATTAAAATTTATTTATGGCACCTGAAAAAGTAATTGAGCAATGGACAAAATATTTTAATAACTCAGATATTGAAGGTATTCTTAATCTTTACAATGATTATGCGACACTTCTCCCTACATTTTTACCTAAGCTTTTAAATAGTCATAGCGGAATAAGAGATTATTTTGATGTTGCTTTTAAGGGAGAAGCGTCAGTAGAGATCGATATTAAAGATGCCATAACTAAGGAATTATCTGATAATGTGTTTTTGATTACAGGAAGCTATGTTTTTTGTTTAGGTAGTAAAGCTGGTCAGAAGTATTTATCTTGGTATAGTTTTTTAATAGATCTATCTGAAGACTCGCCAATTAAACACCATCACTCTTCCAGAGTTCCATTTGAATTTGATTTAAGTAGCTAATTTAATTAAAAAGTTTAAATACTAATTAGTAACTTCACGATTCAATTTGTCATTCTTTGACACAAAACTCCACAAAATGACATAGTGACAGGAATAAACTTAGTTTCAATTCTGATCAATGGTGTTCGGAATTTATTATTATTCAATGGAGAAATATATGAAGAATAAAATATCTACGCTAGCAGCCACAGCGCTTCTAGCAAGCACAACTTCTGTTAGTGCTGCAGATGTAGAAGTTTTACATTACTGGACTAGTGGTGGTGAAGCTGCAAGTGTTAACTATTTAAAAGATAAGCTAAGTGGAGCTGGAGTTGGTTGGACTGACTTTGCTGTTGCTGGCGGTGGTGGTGAAAATGCAATGACTGTTCTTAAGTCAAGAGCTATTTCTGGTAACCCTCCTACAGCTGCGCAAATTAAAGGTCCTTCAATCCAGGAATGGGGTGATTTAGGGTTTTTAGCAGACATCGATGGTGTTGCTCAGGCAAATGACTGGGATAACTTATTACCCGCTGTTGTTTCTGACGTAATGAAGCACAATGGTAAATATGTTGCTGCTCCTGTAAATGTTCATCGCGTGAACTGGATGTGGTCTAACCCTGAAGTTTATGCTTATGCAGGTGCTACAATTCCAACAACTTGGGATGACTTTATGGTTCAAGCGAAAAAACTACA
>TARA_B110000305_G_scaffold143638_2_pt1 | contig 19341 bp, 14 predicted proteins | sample TARA_B110000305 | Tara Oceans TARA_B110000305 (sample SAMEA4397930) | marine metagenome | biome: Polar Biome; feature: [SRF] surface water layer (ENVO:00010504); material: water (ENVO:00002006), including particulate matter (ENVO:01000060) such as... | depth 5 m | reverse complement strand
TACCCTTATTTAGTATGAAAGACCCCAACGCTCCCCTCAGCCCTTGGGCTACCGCCCTCCCTAAAATTGGCATTCGCCCGACCATCGATGGACGTCTCGGTGGAGTGAGGGAATCCCTCGAGGACATCACGATGGCCCAAGCGCGGTCGGTCGCCGATTTGTTGGCCCGCGAGATCCGTTATCCCAATGGACAACCGGTCGAGTGCGTGATCGCCGACACCTGTATTGGCGGTGTCGCCGAAGCGTCAGCCGCGGCGGAAAAATTTCGCGCTGCGGGGGTGACTGTCACACTCACCGTAACTCCCTGCTGGTGCTACGGCTCGGAGACGATGGACATGGATCCACACACCATCAAAGCCGTGTGGGGTTTCAATGGCACCGAGCGTCCTGGCGCGGTGTATCTGGCGGCGGCGCTGGCGGGGCATACTCAAAAAGGCCTGCCCGCCTTCGGCATCTACGGCCAGGACGTGCAACCAGCCGGCACAACCGAGATTCCGGCGGACGTGATGGACAAGCTCCTGAACTTCGCCCGCTGCGGGATGGCAGTGGGACTGATGCGCGGCCGCTCCTATCTTTCCATGGGCGGTGTGTCCATGGGCATCGCGGGATCGATGGTGGATTCCGACATGTGGGAGAAGTATCTGGGCATGCGGGTCGAGACCATCGACCTCACCGAATTTGTCGGTCGTATTAACAAGTCGCAGTTTGATGCCGACGAACTGGCCCGGGCCAAGAAGTGGGTGCTGGAAAATTGCCCGGAAGGGGCGGACCACAATGAGGAATCCCAACAGCGCAGCCGGGAGGAATTGGACGCGGAATGGGATGTTTCGATCAAGATGGCCCTCATTGCCCGCGACCTGATGGTGGGCAATCCGAAGCTGGCTGAGATGGGGCTCGGTGAACAAGCCCACGGACACAATGCGATCGCTGCCGGTTTTCAAGGCCAGCGGCAGTGGACCGATCATTTCCCGAACGGCGATTTTCTCGAGGCCATTCTCAGCACCTCCTTCGACTGGAACGGAAAGCGGCCGCCCTACATTGTCGCGACAGAAAACGATGCCCTCAATGGCGCGGGCATGCTGTTTGGTCACCTGCTCACGGGCTCGGCCCAAATCTTCGCGGATCTACGCACCTATTGGAGCAAGTCCGCCATCGAGAAGGTCAGTGGGGCCACGCTGACCAACGAATTTGAGGGTGACGGCCTCCTGCATTTAATTAATTCCGGCCCCGCAGCGTTGGATGGCACCGGCCAGCAAAGTGACGCCAACGGCGGTCCCACGATGAAGCCATATTGGGAGATCAGTGATGAGGAAACTCAGGCCTGCCTCGCCGCGACCACCTGGCACCCCAGTATCACCGAATACTTCCCGGGCGGTGGCTGGAGCACGCGCTTCAAGACTCGTGGGGGCATGGCGTCCACCATGATTCGACTCAATCTGGTCGATGGGCTGGGTCCGGCGTTGCAGATCGCCGAAGGTTACACCGTGGACTTGCCGGACAAAGTTCATGATGCCCTTGATCAACGCACCAATCCGACTTGGCCCACGACCTGGTTCGCTCCGACTTTGACCGGGGAGGGCGCCTTCCGCTCGGCCTACGAAGTGATGAACAACTGGGGCGCCAACCACTGTGTGCTCACCTGTGGGCATGTGGGGCATCTTTACATCACGTTGGCGGCGATGCTGCGCATACCGGTCTACATGCACAATGTATCCGAGGATCGGGTGTTTCGACCCAGTTCCTGGCGTGCCTTTGGCACGGCGGACTTGGAAGGCGCCGACTATCGGGCCTGCCAAACCTACGGTCCGCTCTACGACTAGTTGCGGCCGGCGCACTTCCGGTTTTTAACGACTCGGCCCACGATCAATCGTTCCTGGGCCGAATTGGTTTCTGATAGTTCGGAGGCCACGTGAACCAGAGTATATTTGAGCTAACGGAACGGCGCGCTCGGCGAGCACGCCCGCCTCACAGGCCAGGCTAGCTCAATTTTATTCACAATGCGCCGACGAACACGAAGGTCGTCCCTCTTGGGTGGTTTCTGAAGAAGGGATCGGCTTCGTTTGGTCCATGCCGCCAGACTTCCCCTGTATGCTTTAACGCTTTTCCAGACACGCCTTAGGGGGGCGTCTTAGGTTTCACGCGCCGTTCCATGATGGACCGGTTGGTTGGGCACAATAAAAGGGTCTCCTTTTCGAGACCCCTTTCTATTTGGATAGTTGAGGGAAACTCCGGCTTAGGCGCGGCGGGGACGGTTGAAGAATCCGTAGGTGGCGATCGCGATGAAGCAGATGAGTGGGAGCGCGAACGAGATCCGCGTGCTGGAGAGCACGAACGAGCCGAATGAAAACGCGTCCATATCCATGATCGCTGCCTGTATCGGCGGCATGAGGCAGCCGCCACCGATGGCGAGAATCAAGCCCGCGGAACCGAACTTCGCGTCTTCGCCGGTGCCTTCGAGGGCAATTCCGTAGATCGTGGGGAACATGAGCGACATACAGGCCGAAACGCCGATCAAGGCATACAGCCCCGGCATGCCGGTGAGGAAAATAGCCCCGAGTGTCAGCACGCCGCCACCGATGGCCAGGCCCGAGAGCAGCGAACCAGGATTGAAAAACTTCAAGAGGTAGGTGCAGATGAAGCGGGACGAAACGAAGATGCCCATCGCCCAGATATTGTAGCTCTGCGCCGATGCGGCGGTCATGTTCAATTCGTTCATCCCATACTGGATCACAAACGTCCAACATATGATCTGCGCACCGACATAAAACGCCTGAGCCACGACGCCCCACACATAGTGGGGCCGAGCGATGAGACGCTTAATTGTCGGCATCACGGCGGTCTTGATATCTCCCGATGAGGTTCCCGGCAGCTTCACTAAGGCAAACACGATTAGAATCGCGAGCACGACCACTCCGAGCACCACGTAGGGCCCTACGATGATATCCAGATCCGATTGTTGGATCGCCGCAAAAGCCTCCGGGTCTTCCTCGCTCAGCACGCGACGGTCTGCCTCCGAAGTGCTGTCAATTTTTGCGAGGATAAGATTACGGGCGATCAACATGCCGGTGATCGAACCCAACGGATTAAACGCCTGCGCAAAGTTTAGTCGCCGCGTGGAGGTGGACGGATCGCCCATGGAAAGGATGTAGGGATTAGCACTCGTTTCCAAAAACGAGAGGCCGCAGGTCATGACAAAATACGCGACGAGAAATAACCAAAACGCCATCATGCCACCAGCCGGCACAAACAGGAGGCAGCCCGCGGCATAGAATGCCAAACCCATCAGCAAACCGGCCCTGTAACTGAAACGAGTGATGAACAACGCAGCCGGAATTGCCATGAAGCAATACCCGCCATAGAAGGCGGCCTGCACCAACGAACTCTCAAAGTTGGAGATCAGCAGAATGTTCTTAAACGCTGCCACCATCGGATTGGTGATGTCGTTGGCGAATCCCCAAAGCGCGAAAAGGGACGTGACTATGATAAAGGCAAAAAGGTATTTGCGAGGGATGACGGGTTGAGACGTCGATGGGGTAGTGATGGGTTGTTCGGACATGTTGTTTTTTGAGGGATGAGTGGATTCGTAAAGTGGATACGCGCGCGCGGGAGCTGATTGAGAGGCCTAGGCCGACTGAGTCGGGGTGAGCCCCAGGGCATCGCGGGCGGGGGCGGCGAGGGCACTGAAACGATCCGATTGGGAGGGGGCCAGCAGATCGATTCTGTAAGTAGGAATGATGGATTGGATGCGAGCCAAGCCGGCGTCGCCCTTTAGCAATTGAGGGAAACTAGTGCGAATGACTTCGAGGATGATGTGGACGGAGGTCGACGCGCCGGGGGAGGCCCCGAGCAGCGCTGACATCCTGCGATCGGCACACGTCAATACTTCCGTGCCGTAGTGCACGATACCGGCTTCGCCATCGGTTTTCTTGATGGCCTGCACCCGAATGCCGGCATCGATCAGCTTCCAGTCCTCTTGTTTCGCGCCAGGGTAAAACTCCTGCAGGACGCGCATGCGGGCTGCCATACTTTGGGTGCCTTGTTGGAGCAGATATCGAATAAGATCGAGGTTGGTCGCGCCGATCTTGAGCAGCGTGCCCAGGTTGTGCGGTTTGATGGAGGCGGGGAGATCGGTCCAACGCCCCTCCTGGTGGAGGAATTTGGTCGTCCAAGCCGCGAAGGGACCGAAGAGGAGTTTCCGTTGGCCGTCGATGATGCGGGTATCTAAATGCGGCACGGCCATGGTAGGCGCGGCGCCGAGGGCTTGGCCGTAAACTTTGGCTTGGTGGCGATCGGTAACTTTGGGATTATCACAGACCAGCCACTGGCCTCCGATGGGAAACCCACCCAAGCCGCTGGCTTCAGGAAGTCCGGCTTTTTGCAGGAGTAAGATACTGCCGCCGCCGACGCCGACAAAAACGAACGACGCGGCTCGGGATGACCGTTGTTTGGAAATGGAGTTGCTCGTGGTGACGTTCCAGCCGCCGTTGGGGCGGCGTTTTAAATCGGTGACACGATGGCTGGTCTTCACCGAGCAGCCGTCTTGCCGCCCAAGCCAGTCGAGTAACTGACGCGAGAGGGAGCCGAAATTAACGTCGGTGCCGCCGGTCATGTGGGTGGCGGCGATAGGTTCGTCGTCGCGGGACTCGGTCAGCAGGGGAGCCTAGGCATCGATCTTCGAGCGATCCGTCGAGAAGGCCATCGATGAGAAAAAGTGGTGAGCGGCGAGCCCTTCGTAGCGCGCTTTGAGGTAGGCGAGCTGTTCGGCGGTCCGCACGAAACTCACGTGCGGCACGGGTTGGATGAAGGTGCCGGGATCCTTGATGATACCGGAGTGCACGGCGTGGGCCCAAAACTGGAGGGACTGCTCGAACTCAGCGAAGATATCGATCGCCTTGGTGACATCGACGGTGCCGTCGGCCTCAAGGTCGGGCGTATAACTGAGTTCGCAAATACCGGCATGACCGGTGCCTGCGTTGTGCCAGCCATGGGAGGCTTAGGGGGAAAGCTCTTCGGCGGCTTCGTAGACCGTAATCCGGTTGGTGGGATCCAGTTGTTTGAGCAACACCGCGAGCTTGGCCGACATGATACCACTGCCAATGATGACGATTTCGGCCGGTGAAGAGGATTCAGACATGGCGAAGAAAAGAGCGTTTAGCGGGACCGCGGAGAGCGGGGCTTAAAAGTGAGTGAAGGCAGGGGGTGGATGACCTTTTCGCGGAAATCGGCGAAGGACTTGAACGCTTTGAGTGCGATCAGTTGAGACCCCAAGTTGCCCAGGGCGCTGCCCTCCACTCGGAGTGCCACGACCGGAATGCCGGCGGCGTCGGCGGTGGCTTGGCAAAGGAGGCGATTCTTGGCTCCGCCTCCTACCAGAAGAATGCGCTTGAAGGTGCGGCAGGAAAGACGGGTGAATTTTTCAAGCACCTGAGCGTGCCCCTGACCAAGGGAGTCACAGATGAGTCGGACATAGCCGACCAAATCCTGCGGCAGGCGGGTGCGATTTTTTCGCAATTGCGCGTCGATTGCTTTCTTCATGGACGGAGGATTCGCGAAGGCGGGGTCGTCGATATCGAGGAGTTTGCGCGGGGCGGGTAACTTCGATGCGGCACGGATCAGAATCTGCCATTGTCGATTGGTGGTCGGACGCTCGGTGAAGGCCTTCAGGGTGCCTTCCAGGAGCCAGAGTCCGATCAGATTGGTGAGAGGCCGGAAGCGTCCGTCGCCGGTGCGTTCATTGCAGATGCCGGCTTTCATCGCGGCGGTCGAAACGAAGGGCGTGGAACTCTTGCAACCGACCAATGACCACGTGCCGGAACTGATGAAGAGGTCGTCTTCGTCGGCGCTGGAGGGCAAGGCTTCGTAGGCGCAGGCGGTGTCGTGACCGGGGACGGCAACGACGCTGGTTTTCTTCAGCTCCGGGATCGATGAGATACGTCCGAGGCGCGTTGATGCGTTGATCGGCGTGGAGAACCAATGGGCCGGGACGCCGAAGTGCTTGAGCGCGGTGGCGGACCATTTGGTGCCGGTGACGTCGAGCAATTGGCTGGTGCTGGAGATCGAGACTTCGTTGGCGAGACGACCGCAGAGCAGGTAGTTGAAATAGTCGGGCAGGAAGAGGCAGTGAGCAGCGAGTTTTTTGACTTCGGGAGACGAAGCCACGGTCTCGGCCAGCTGAAATGAAGTATTGTAGAACACCGCTGGAATGCCGGTCGCCTCGTAGATTCGGGCGTGGTCTGCGCTTTTACTTTTGAGGGCTTTGAAGCCGGCTTGAGTGCGATCGTCACGGTAGGCGTGGGTTGGATACACGAGGCGACCGGCTTCGTTGATTAACACGTGATCCACGCCCCAGGTGTCGACGCCCACGGAGTTGAGTGTTTCCCCGGCCGGTAAGCTGGCGGCCGCTTTGAGCAGTCCCGTGCGCACCTCGTGCCAGAGCCCGGTAATGTCCCAGTAATCGTGATTCCCGAGGGTGCGGATGGCGTTGGGGAAACGATGCACTTCGGTCGAGATCAGGATCGTGCCATTCCATGTGCCGAGGATTACTCGGCCGGATGTCGCGCCGAGATCAACCGCGGCGCAGTGGAGTTTTTTTAAGGTATTCACGAAAAGATGAAGATCGGGGCTGCCTTGCTACTTTTTTTAACACTCGGGAGCGCGACAGCACGATGGAAGGCTAACGCGTTGTAGCGGGGCAGGAGAGGGGGACGATTAGGACTCCGAGTATTGAGTTGCGGGGGTGGGAAGCAAGGGGTGTAGGGCCGTAAGCTTACCCCCTTTTTTGGGGGATCAAAGGATCCCGTGTTTTAATTAGGGTTGGAGAGGTGAAACCGTTCGCTGGACCCATCCAAATCCGCGCGAGTCGCAGTCACTTGTCGTTTCATCGCGGCGGGAGTAGATTCGCATTTTTTTTGGGCCGAAGTGCGGGGATTACCCGAGGCGTCGAAGATGAGGGATAGGGAAGAGGAAGGGCGAGACATGGATATAAAGACCTTAAAGGTCGATGAGGGCAGATGGTTCCCATTATAGTGTTTAAATTGGTCATATAAATGGACATTGATTCATTTGGCATGGACAAAACTAACATCATCTGGATGCCCTCTAAACCTTCGGAGCATCGTTTGCTGCACGGGAAAGTACCGGGTGACTATTTCTTTTTGGAATTGGCGGAGCGGCCCAAAGGTCCGTTGGCCATTGCTTTGGGTGGTTGGGGGCATGGGATTATTTTACTAAGGTTTTGGTTTGGTTGGTGGTTAGGGGCACAGCCCTTTAGCGATGTCGACAATGCTGAAATAGCCATCGCGGCGTGCTAAGGGGTAGTATCCGGAGAGGAATATACTCCGCGCCGGAGGATCCGCCCATCCACCGTTTAGAGGGTAGTGGTCGGGAGTGGGTTTTTACGGATACGAGCGAGCCAGGGGGCTTGGGCTGTTCGTGAAAGGGGGGGGCGAATACCCAGCCACCTATCCAAAATGATAGTGGTAGGGAATGGGATATGCGATAGAGTCTAACTCCTACCCATGATACCTCGCTTATTTGTGTTTCTAACGATGGTGGGAGCGTGCGCGTGCACCCCCGCTTTTCTCACTGCAGCTGATTCCACCTCCGACCGGCCGAATATCGTTTTCATTTTTGGCGATGACTGGGGCTGGGGCGATTTAAGCAGCCACGGGCACCCCTATGTGAAGACTCCGAATATTGATCGGCTCGTGACGGAAGGGACTGATTTTCATCGGTTCACGGTGGCCAGCGGGGTGTGTTCACCGAGCCGAACAGCAGTGAATACAGGACAGTTTCCCGCGCGATTCAATATCGACGGGCATTTCGCCTGGGTTCCCAGTAATGCGAAGCGAGGTATGCCGGATTGGCTGGATACAGGCGCACCGTCTTTGCCTCGGTTTCTGCAGCAGGGGGGATACGCGACGGCTCACTTCGGTAAGTGGCATCTGGCCAACAACATGATTATCGATTCACCGACTCCCGCCGAGTATGGGTATGATGAATACGGAGCGTTTAATTGCTCCGGCGAACAGATCCCGGTGCACGAAGATGCCGAGCGTGCCATCGCTTTCATCGAAAAGTCGGTGGCCAGCGATAAGCCGTTTTTTATCAACCTCTGGCTTCATGAGCCGCACACTCCGTTTCATACGGTGCCGAAGTATGAGTGGCGATTCCGCCATCTGGAGGATCCGGCCGATCAGATTTACGCTTCGGTGCTATCGCACGCTGACGATCGCATCGGGGAGGTGCTGGATGCGATCGATCGTCTGGGGATCACGGATAATACGCTGGTGATTTTCAGTTCAGACAATGGTCCCGCGCGGGCGGCTACCCCGACGGAGCTGAAATTAATGTATGATACTGCCACGGGTGCGGGGTGGGGCATTGCGGGGGCCAAGGGAATCACGGCGGGTCGCAAAGGCTACAAGGCGTCGCTTTTCCAGGGCGGCATCAACGTGCCGTTCATCGCCCGCTGGCCGGCCAAGATCGCGGCGGGCGAGATTAATAAATCACTCATATCCGCGGTCGATATTCTCCCCACGTTTTGCGAAATTGCGGGCGTCGATTTGCCCGCCTCCTACCAACCGGACGGGGTGAGCCAAGTGGCGGCGTTAAAAGGCGAATCGGCGTTGGTGCGCACCAAGCCTCTCTTCTGGAAATTTCCGTCGGCTTGGCCGGCCAAGAAAACCGGCCCCGAGCACTGGGTGTCTTTTGCGGTGGTGAATCAGAATTGGAAATTGGTCGCTAATGTGGACAAGACCTATGTCGAACTTTACGACATCGTCGGAGACCCCATGGAGCACCACGACCTGAAGGAGTCGCAGCCACGGATCGCAGCGGAAATGTTGGCCAAGCTTACCGCTTGGCAGCACACGTTGCCCGCCGAACCTACGGGAGATGTGTTCTCCGCTGAGCGTTCGCAGTAATGCGGGGTTGAAGCGGCGTCACTCGTCCGCCTCTGCGACCTTTTCGTCCTCAGGGTATCCTAGGTTTTTGTACCTCTTGTGCCTTTTGTAGAAATTCCCATGGTCTGCCTCTCAGCGATTAGATTGAAGGCCACATTAGGCACAGAAGGGACAAAAAAAACGCTCCGATCGCGTGATTCTGGATACAAGCGTGTCGTCCGCGGTTTGGGAAGGTGGTCTATTCCACCATCTATTTACTAGTCATTCAGTTACTCAAGGGCTCTTCCGGGGATCATAAAATCCCGGTTCGAAAGCCTTCGGCGCTACCGGAGATGGGCCGGAGGACGTGTATTGGCAGGGGGCTCGCTTGCATGGTTTGGTGGGGAGGAATTCTCCGCTTACGGCGTGGCGAAGGAGGCGGGTGGCATCGCGGTGATGGATGTGCCGGCGGGCTCGGTTGCCTACCAGATGGAATTATTGGCGGGGGATTTGATTCAAGGAGTCAATGGGCGAGTTGTGTCGAATTTGATCCAGTTTTTTGATTCGTTGCCCCAGGCTCACGATGCTCCGCTGCAACTGCGGTTGGTGCGCTACCAGCAGGTCAAGGTGATCGAACTCCCACCTCGGCCACCCAAATAGCTTTTAGATTCATCCCTTCTATAACGTGAAAAAATTCGAATACCTCCATCCCCGGGAACAGATCCTGAATATCATGGACCGCATCTACTCGCGGGGCATGACCACCACCTCGGGGGGCAATATTTCCATTCTTGATGATGACGGCACCATCTGGATCACACCAGCGGGCGTCGATAAGGGTTCGCTTACGTGGGAGGATATCGTGCGGGTCCATCCGGACGGAACAATTGAGGGCCGTAACAAACCCTCGTCGGAGTTTCCTTTTCACCAAGCGATTTACGAGGCCCGGCCCGATTTGAAAGCCATCGTGCATGCGCATCCCAACGCGTTGGTGTCGTTCAGCATCGTGCGCCAGGTGCCGCCGGTGAAGGCGATCCCGCAGGCCTACGATGTCTGCCGTAATGTGGGTTTCGCCCCCTATGCCTTGCCCGGCAGTGAACAGTTGGGCCGCAATATTGCCGACTCCTACCGTGAGGGAAATGATTCCGTTATCCTCGAAAACCATGGCGTGGTGTGCGGCGGGGTCGATTTGCTGGAAGCTTTCAGCCGCTTCGAAACGCTCGAATTTTGCGGTCAACTCACGATCAACGCCCAACGCCTCGGTGGCATTCGCGAGCTGACGCAGGCTCAAGTAGAGTTGCGCAAGCAGGACAAGCACCTGTTGCCGGAGTTTGACCGGGGACCCATTTCCAGCTCCGAGAAGGCCCGCCGTCGTCACATGAGCGACATCATTAAGCGCGCCTATCATCATCAGCTGGTCTCCAGCGCCGAGGGCGTCGTTTCCACCCGGCTCGATGACCAACAGTTTCTAATTTCTCCCACCGGAGTGGACCGCAACCTGATGGAACCGGAGGACATGGTGCTCATCGCCAACGGTCAACGGGAGCGCGGTAAGTTGCCCAGCCGCTCCGTTAAGATGCACGAAACGATCTACCGGGACCACCCTTGGGTGGGTGCCATCATGACCGCCCAGCCGGTGTGTAGCACCGCGTTCTGTCTGGTGGACAAACCCTTCGCCACGAGAACCATTCCGGAAAGCTATCTGCTGTTGCGAGATGTACCCCGCCTGCCGTTTGGGTCGCAATATACTGACGAAGACCGGGTCTCCCAAACGATTGGTCGGGCCAGCCCGGTTTTGATGATTGAGAACGAAGCGGTCCTTTCCCTCGGCAGTGGATTGTTGGAAGCCTATGACCGTCTCGAAGTGGCGGAGTTTACCGCCTCCTCTCTGATTGATGCCGAGAGCCTCGGAGGCCTCGTTGAAATGGGAGATGACGCCATTGACGAACTATCCAAGGCCTTTGGTCTTTCCTGACCGAGTCAGCGTCCCTCCCCGAATCCTCTTCATCGGTCTCGCAAAAGCGCTCGGCCGGACCGCCGACGAAAAGTGTTTTTGGATCACCATTGGATGCGTTCATCTCTGAGTGAGGCTCAATTATTATTACCCCATTATTAGGGGATAGGCAGAGTATCGATTCCGGGTTAGAATGGAAAAAATCCGATCAGAGTGGTCTTCAGTAGTCCTGATGTCGGCCGCTTGCGGCTTCCCCCAGGCAACGCGCTTCTTCCTCTCACGAAAGGATTCCTGATTTCCCCCATAGCAACCGATGACATCACTCCCCCAACGTATTACGAGAGGATCACTCACTCTATTCGCGGGGGTGTTGATCGCGGTGACGGCGCCGGCGAACGCGACGGAGCCAAACGCAGACCGGCCGAACATCGTCGTCTTTTTGGCCGATGACATGGGGTGGGGTGACATTTCCGCCAGCAAGGACGGCAAGGTCCTCTACCTGTATATTTTTGAATGGCCCAAGTCTGGCAAAGTCACGCTCAGTGGATTATCGGATTCCGCCGCCTATCTGGCTACGGGCAAAAAGGCCAAATTCCCCCAACAGGGAACTGACCTGACGCTCTCACTTACCGCCTCGGCTCAGACCAGACACATTACGGTGGTGAAACTAATACTATAGGTGTTGAATGAAACGCTACCCATTTTGTTGACCGTCCTTTCGGTCGGATTTTAGCAGAACGCCCCAAATACATGAAAAGAATTCTCTCCACCATCGTCCTCGGTGCTTTGTTGTTGCCCGTATGCGCCATCGCCAAGGAACGGCCCAATATCATCTTCCTCCTGACCGACGACCAAAGCTCGAGTTCAGTCGGATCCTACGGCAACCCGGATGTCCAGACACCGCAGATTGATCGGCTCGCCGGCGATGGGGTATCATTCGACCGCTATTACACGACGACCGCCATTTGCATGGCCTCGCGGGCGACGTCGATGACGGGAAAATACGAATACAAAACCGGCTGCAACTTCGACCATGGCGACATGCTGACGAGTATCTGGCAGCAGTCGTATCCGGTCCTGTTGCGGGAAGCGGGTTACGCCACGGCGTTCGCCGGGAAATTCGGGTTTGAGCTTCGCGATGCTCCGGGTGGAACGAAGCTGGGCATGCCGGAGGATGATTTCGACCGCTGGGGCGGGGGACCGGGCCAAACCTCTTACGCAACGGCCAAGAACAAATCGATGGCGGCGTATGCCAAAGACTACCCGCATTCGACGCGTTCCTACGGCGCGTTTGGGCGGGACTTCATTAAGGATGCCGCCAAGGACGATGCTCCGTTCTGTCTCTCGATTAGCTTCAAAGCTCCCCATCACCCCACGACACCAGATCCCATTTATGATGACGTCTATGCGGGAAAGACATTTGAGAAATCGGAAAACTACGGCCGCGAAAATGGGGAACATTTCTCAGAGCAGAGTCGTCAAGGCCGTCAGTATAAGCGGTTCCACGATTGGCACTACTCCGACGAATATGATCGGGTCATGGCGACCTACAACCAGCAGATCTATGCCATTGATGTGGCGGTTGGCATGATCCGCGATGCGCTGGTTGAAGCGGGAGTGGACGACAACACGGTCGTCATCTTTACCTCCGATAACGGATTCTTAAACGGCTCCCACGGCTACGGTTCCAAGGTCTTGCCTTACGAAGAAGCTACCTGCGTGCCGATGATCATTTACGATCCCCGCAGTGCAAATTCCGGGCAGGCCCTTCGCCGTGACGCGCTTGCGGCCAATATCGATATCGCGCCCACGATTCTCACGCTCGCAGGACTTCCAGTTCCACGCGACATGGATGGCGGGGATTTGATGCGGGTTTACGAGGACCCCACCGCGGCAATTCACGAATCGATCGCCTTGATCAATGTCTGGGGCAGCAAGCCAACTCAGGCGATGGGCGTGGTCACCAAGGATATGAAATACCTCTACTGGGGTTATGCCGCCAAAGGCTTCGAGGAGACTGAGGAACTCTACAATCTCGCCGACGATCCGTTCGAACTGACGAATCAAACCACGCAGGTAGAATCTCGAGCGGATCTCAAAGCGATGCGCCAGATCTACGACCAGCACCTCGATCGTTGGCAAACTCAGGCGGTTTCGCATCACGGCTACCAGCCCTATGGGACCTATTTTGATCGCAACGCGTCCTGGGCCGAAAAGGCGGAGGTGTTTACCCAACTGGGCTGGAAACCAAGCGCGAATTACTGACCAACTGGCGGTCAGCGGGCGGTGTTACTATCCCCTCTTTACGGGAGATACAAAAGCTTACAATTGAGTATACTATAGACCTCCTTGTTGACGAAATTGAGTAGAATTAAGTGAAGTCCCACCCCAGATGAGAGCCTCCAACTACCTGCCGACCCCCATGAGAAAACTGAATCGTTGGCGGTTCGTTTTTACTTCGATCGCTTTCTTCGGAGTCTCGGGCGTGGCTCCGGCGGCGGATGAGCCGCTTCCCAGCGCTGCGCTTTCGGGCGATGCGTTACTAACGTCATATTTTACCGACGTCGCGCCGATCATGGCCGTTGAGAAATCCAGCATCAAACCCAATATCCTGCTCATCATGGTGGATGATTTGGGCAAGGACTGGATCAGCTGTTACGGTGCAGAGGACATCACGACCCCGAACATCGATGCACTCGCTATGGGGGGAATGAAGTTTCACAACGCTTACTCGATGCCGTCATGCTCCCCTTCGCGTGCGACTCTCTTGACGGGCAAATATCCTTGGCGTAACGGCTTCGTGAATCACTGGGACGTTCCGCGCTGGGGAGTGGCCTATTTTGACTGGAAAAAGAGGAAAAATACCACCTTTGCTCGCCTGATGAAAGACCTGGGCTACGCCACGTGCGCGGCAGGCAAGTGGCAGATCAATGACTTTCGGGTCGAACCGCTGGCCATGAAGAAGCACGGGTTCGATGACTGGGCCATTTGGACGGGCTTCGAGACGGGCAACGAGGTGAGTGGTGAACGCTATCAGGACGCTTACATTAACACGCCGACTGATGGAAGCCGGACCTATGCCGGCAAGTTTGGCCCCGACATTTATACCGACCACCTGATCAACTTCATGCGTGAGCACAAAGATGAGCCCATGTGCCTCTACTACCCGATGGCACTCGTGCATCCTCCGCAGGTTTCCACCCCGGATGAGCCCAACGCAAAGATCCACATCGATAAGCACAAGGCCATGGTGCGCTACATAGACAAACTGGTCGGCAAGCTCGTCAACACCCTTGACGAACTGGGGATACGCGAGCGCACCATCGTGATCTTCACCACGGATAACGGCACGGTCCCCGGCGTCACGGGCACGCTGAACGGGCTCCAGGTGAAGGGCGCAAAGGGAACAGCAGAGGAACTCGACGTTTGCGGGCCGTTTATCGTGAACTGCCCGGGGATTGTCCCGGTCGGCGTCGAAACCGAAGCCCTCACCGATCTTTCAGACATGCTACCCACCTTTGTAGAACTCGGAGGGGGCGACATGCCTGAGGATCTCATCATCGACGGGACTTCTATTGCCCCTTTGATTCTGGGCCAAGAGAAGGACACCGAGCGTAAGTGGATCATGGCACTCGGGAACGGAGTCGCTCAGCTGACTGAGAACGGGGTGAGGGGGGCGACGGATTTTGAGAAGCGCGTCATCCGCGATAAGCGGTATAAGGTCTGGGTATCCCGAGAAAAGAAGATCATTCGCCTGCACGATCTCCCCCAGGATCCGTGGGAGAAAACAAACCTGCTTGATAGCGACCTCGCAGTGCACCAAGAGGCCCTGCGGAAGTTTCAGGCTGTCGTCGACTCCCTACCCGATAAGGATGCCTACCTTCTATATGAGCCTAGAGCTTCCAACCCATGGGACATGAAGTTGGGGGCCAAATAGAGGAAATTAGAATGAGGGCCCTTAACTTATTATCCCTTGTAGTTACATGTCTGTGCGGAGCGACGTTCTTCCTTGACGCATCAGAGCCTGATAACCCCATTGCTGTTCGAGTTGCTTCCTACAATGTTGAGTTCGGCAAAGGCACGACTCCAGAACAGATTGGTCAGATGTTCAAGCCATACAAGCTGGACATCATCGGATTTGGCGAAGCGCCAGATGGTGATTGGACGGCTCGCGTCGGCAAGGTGCTCGGAATGAAATACAGTTATGTCGGCAAAACATCTTCGGCAAATCACAAGGACAAATACAAAACGATACTCAGCAGGACACCGCTAGAAGGCACTGAAGAATATAAACTCACTGGCCGTGGTTGGAATCCAGCATCAGTTGTCAGAGCTGTAACACAGATTGATGGAGTTCCATTCGCATTTTACTCTCTGCATATCAGCAAGTCGGGCGCAAATGACGGTCACGCTTATAGCCTTGCGACAAAGGTGCTATCCAAGGAGGCAATTGAGAGGGTTATTGTCGTCGGGGATTTCAACAACAACATTGGCGACGACGCCATGAATACCGTCGAGGAGGCAGGATTCGCACCGACGTGGAACGATCTGAAAATTGATGTTTCCAGGGAGTTTACCTACAACGCCCAAGACCCCCAAAAGAATCTCGGGGTTATCGATCACATCTTATTCAACACCTCGGCTGGAGCCAAGGTAACCGACGGAAGCATAATCGAACTGGAAAAGCCTTTGTCTGACCATAAACCTATCTGGGCACAGATCGTGTTTCCTCGGAACCTCGAATAGGTGAAACTAGTGACACACAGTAAAGACGCGACATGATGAAGAAAGCGATTCGCACGATTACTGCTATGGGGATACTGCTCACAATTGGGCTGGTTTTTATAACTCCTCTGCACGCCCAAACCGACGCGTCCAGCGTGAAGGTCATGTCTTACAATATCTATCGCGGCGGCACATACCGGGGGCAAGCGTTGGCTCAAACTGCCAAAGTAATTCAGGAAGCAAAGGCCGATATTGTCGGCATTCAGGAAACGCGTTCCCCGAGCGGCGTTAATGCGGAGGAGTTGGCCCAGTTGCTGGGCTGGAATCACCATGAGAACCCCAGGAATAGGGTCATCTTAACGCGTTATGAAATTGTCGAGGAGATGACAGATGGCATCAGGGTCATGCTGCCTTCGGGCCAGGAAGCCTACATCTTCAACCTGCACCTAGCATCCAACCCATACCAGCCCTACCAGCTTTTGGGCATTAAACCAACGTGGCACAAACACGCGGATACTCCCTTCATCAAGACCGAAGCTGAGGCGATTACCGCTGCAGAAAAGGCGCGTGGCGGGGAGATTGCAGCACTTCTCACGCAGATACGTTCCCTCCCGGATAAAGAGGCGCCTGTTTTTGTGGTCGGCGATTTTAATGAACCTTCGCACCTCGACTGGACCGAAGAAGCGGCCAAGTCCGGTCGCCACCCAATCAAAGTGGCGTATCCTGGCTCTCTGGCGATGGCCCAAGCAGGTTTTGGCGATGTCTGGCGCACAGTCTATCCCGACGAGATGAAAAAGCCGGGTTTCACCTGGACGCCTATCATGAAGGCCGACGATCCCAAGACCCACCATGACCGCATTGATTTTGTTTATTTCAAAGGCAAAGGCGTAGAACTAAATGGAGCAGAGATCGTTGGCGAAAACAAAAGGAACGCGGATATTGTCGTGTCTCCTTATCCCTCTGACCACCGTGCCGTCATCGCGACGTTCACGCTACCCAATCAACCCATATCAGAAAACTAGAGGCTAACAAATCGGATGTTGACGACGGCAAATAGCCGCGCCTGATCCTTCGCGTGAGATCTTAGGGGTAACACCATTAGCACTACAGCATCGTTGCGAAACCCATCACCCGTTCGGCTCAAGAAATTTTAAGATGCCCATCATTCTTCCCCCGATTACGCGTCGTCAATTTATCAAGGGCTCAGTTGCTCTTGGCGGCACTGCAATGATAACGTCTCGTGCGTTGGTTGCCGCTGATCATGAACGTGCTCGGTTCGACCAAAACCGAGTTGCGCTGCTTGCGGATACCCACATCAGCGCCGATCCAAATCGAATCTACCCGGGAACGAGGTGGCCTGGTTCGCCCGTCAAGCAGTCCGAGCATGAGGGGGTGAACATGGCCGATTGTCTTGCCCAGGCGGCCAAGAGTGTAATCGCACTCAATCCTCGACCGGCTCACCTGATCGTCAACGGCGACTGTGCCCTCAGCAGAGGAACAGAAGCCGAATACAAAGAGTTTCTTCGGCTGGTGGACCCGATTCGGGCCGCGGGCATCACCGTTCACGTAACAATTGGAAATCACGATAATCGTGAGATCATGTGGGACTTGCTCCCGTTCCTGAAGCAGGAGCACATAGGCGTTCAAGCGGGCGTGATTGAACTGCCGCACGCGAACCTCGTGCTGTTGGATTCAGGAAGAAAAGGAGTCCTGGGAGACAAACAATTGAACTGGCTCGCCCAACAACTCGAGGACCAGGCTGATAAGCCCGCTCTCATCTTTGGTCACTTTAACCCGTATCCCAACCGCGGCGTGCGTCCCATTCCGGGCATGAGTGATGGGTCATCTCTGTTGGGAATACTTGCCGAACGAAAGCACGCCAAGGCCTATTTTTATGGGCACACGCATGAGTGGCAGCATGATCGACGGGATCATCTTCATCTCATTAACCAACCGGCAGTCAGCTACTATTTCGGGAAAGGCCATGCGCATGGCTGGGTCGATATGAAGCTCACTGAAACTTCCGCTGATCTGGAGTTGCACTGCCTCAAGCGTAAACACCCGCAGCACGGTGATCGGCGACAGATCAGTTTGAAAGACGAGACAGCATGAATAGATACTCATTTAACACCATTGTCGGGTTAGTGGGTGTCGGCCTATGCTTGGTCTTCACCGCTGCCGCAGAACCTAGAAGCTCAAAAAACAGCTTTGGAATCATTCCTATGCCTCTTTCAATCGAAGCAAAGAAAGAGCATCGATTCGAAATCACCGGTGACACCTCGATTGTTTATCTGGACGAAAAGAGTGAGGTCTCCGCCGAATATCTCCAAAGCCGAATTGCCGCGGCAGTCGGATTGAAACTAGCGGTCCAAAAATCCGAAGGGATGAACGCGATCATTCTTAAGGTCGCTCCAGAAATCATCGAATTTCCCGAAGACGACGCGTATTACTTCGAGAGTAGCGGAGACAAAATCACGATCACCGGAAAAAGCGAAAGCGGCCTCTTTTATGGTGTGCAGACGTTGTTTCAGCTGCTGCCGCCAAGAATCTATTCCGACACGCCCGTGCAAGGCATGGAGCTGACCGTCGATGCCCTGACGATCAAAGACAAACCCTCGATGGGTAAAATCCGCGGCCTGCACGTGGATATTTCCCGTCATTTCAGAACCAAAGAGGAACTGCTCCTGATCATCGACAGCATGGCGATGCACAAGCTCAACACGCTGCATCTCCATCTGACCGACGTTCAGGGCTGGCGCGTTGAGATCAAGGCCTACCCCAAACTGACGACGGTCGGAGCAATCGGTAACAAATCGGACCCCCAGGCGCCGGCCCAGTTTTTAACCCAGGAAGAGGTCAAAGAGATTAGCGCCTATGCCAACAGCCGTCACATATCCATTATTCCCGAGATTGATATGCCCGGGCATATGGGCGCCGCCATCAGAGCCTACCCCGAGCTGAAACATCCCCAAGATCAGCGCGATCCTGCGAAGGTGATCCGCGGCGATGCCCTGGCCCGCGACTTCGCAAAAAAGGTGCTGATCGAGATCAACGACCTGTTTGATCCCGAGTTCATCCACATCGGCTTTGATGAAGTGAATCACGGAGCCAAAGAGAAGCTTTATACGGATGCCCAGCTGCTCGACCTAGCCAGAGAAATGACTACATTTATTAAGGATGACCTTAAAAAGACGCCGATTGTTTGGGACGATGCCTTTATGCACGGATTCCATGACAAAGATACGGTGGTGCACTGGTGGCGATACGGTAAGAATTATTGGTGGAGGAATCTCCCAACCATGGTCGATGAAGAACTGAACCAGAGGCGACAGCCTTTTATTATGTCCCCGGCTTATTGGACCTATTTTGACATGCCGAACGTCAAGCCGGAGGAAGGCTACCCCGGTTGGGCTAAACCGATTTCGACGGCTGAAGTTTACAACTGGGATCCCTATGGCGACATGCTTGGCGTCACGGCGGATACCCCCAAGCTGGCGCTCGGTGCGATTGCCTGCACTTGGAGTGAGCAAATCATAACAATGAAGGATTTCGGTGATCGCACCTTTCCTCGCCTTGCATCCTATTCCGAACGCATCTGGCGTGGCGGAAAAAGCGAGGCTCCATCCATTCTTAGTTGGGATGACTATCGCGACAGGGTGCTGATTCCTTATCAGCTGAAGCGTTACGACGCACTAGGAGTATGGTATTGGAGCAAAGATGATCCTGATTTACTCAAGAACCTGGGGGATGCTAGGAAGACCCTCCGATAGACAAGGGAAC
>TARA_B110000305_G_scaffold97727_1_pt1 | contig 19531 bp, 17 predicted proteins | sample TARA_B110000305 | Tara Oceans TARA_B110000305 (sample SAMEA4397930) | marine metagenome | biome: Polar Biome; feature: [SRF] surface water layer (ENVO:00010504); material: water (ENVO:00002006), including particulate matter (ENVO:01000060) such as... | depth 5 m | reverse complement strand
GCTAGTTGACTATATTTTGATTCCAACTCAGCGTGCAGGGAATCACGTTCACTTTCCGGCTCCCCAATCAGTAATGTGAAGAGCATTAGCACAGCGCAGAAACCGGCTAAAATCCAGTAAACCTGAGACCATCCAAGACTGTCTGCATAACTAAAGGCTACGTATCCGGGAAGGGAATAGCCTGTCCACCAACCAATGACAGCCATAGCGGATGCTGCCGGAATTTGGTGTTTAGGACTGCTGGAAAAGTGGTCAATCCGATAAGCGTCGATAGCGATATCCTGTGTTGCAGAGGCGATTGCAATTCCGAGAGCGACGAGGGACGTCATGAGCAAAGAAACAGTCGGGTCGATAGTCGCGATTAGGCAAGTTAATCCGAGCATTAGGCTTTGCATCAGTAGTATCCAGCTACGACGTTGCCCAATACTCTTGAGCAGAGGGAGTTTGACTCGATCTAAAAAAGGGGCCCAAAGGAAGTTGATGGCATAAACCGCAAAGACTGATCCAAATAAACCAATAGCAGTCCTGGTGAGCCCAGCGTCTTTCAGCCAGCCAGACATGGCGGAGCCGATTAAGACCCATGGAAAGCCGCTTGCACATCCCATGAGGAAAACCCAAAAGATACGTCTATCTAAATAAGTTTTAAGCGTATCTCGAAATGTCATAACGCCCCCCAAGCTAAACGCTTATTGTCGAGTGCTGGGCCGGAAAGGCAAGTGGAGTTTAGATTTTGCGGCTTTTGCCGATTTCTCTAGCGTGCCAATTGATAAGATTATTTGGCTAGATGTATGCGAATTTCATCGGAATTACCGAGGTATTTCTCGTGTTTCTCAGGTTCCAATGAGTGCGTAATTTCAACGAAATGAAGCTTTGAGCGATCATTGCGCAACCACTTTTCGTCGAGTACAGACTGATGGGTGCTGCAGTTATGTCGCAACTCAGAAACCACGTTTTTTTGGACCAGAGTCCTTGCTTCGATTAATTTATTTAGATTGATCTTGGTTGGTGCCAATTACAGCTTCTTATGATCCGACGGTCGAGTCCTTGCCCGTTCTACTATTTTTCCGTTGCCTGCGAAGTTAATTATTTTTCTAAGCTTGATGGCTTTTTTTAAGAAAATTATTCTACTAAACCCTGTTACCTCTCTTTGGCTCCTTTGCAGCAAAGGGTTATGCTGTTGGGCTCGGAGGAATTATGCCTTTATTATTATTGTTTATTTTAGTTCCCGTTATTGAAATGTGGATTTTGATTGAGGTTGGCAGCCAAATTGGCGCGCTACCAACCATTTTTTTGGTGGTGTTGACCGCAATGATTGGACTCTCTTTACTGAAAAAGCAGGGACTTTCCGTATTAATGAGCGCGCGACAAAAATTGGAAGTAGGCGCGATGCCTGCCGCCGAATTCGTGAATGGGATAATAATTGCAGTGGGAGGGGTATTGCTTCTCACTCCGGGCTTTTTCACTGATAGTTTGGGATTTGTATTGTTGATTCCACAAACCCGCAAGTGGGTACTTTTCAAGTTTATTGATCGTTTTCGCGATAAATTAATTATTGAAGGCGAATATCGTGATGTCGATGACAGAAAATTTTAGCCAAACTGTTGAAAAAAAATGGACAGTCTCCATTAAACGATCTGTCTCAAGAGCAGGTGGTTTTTGAGATTTAAAAACCCTCCCCGTAGGTGAGCAACGGAAAGTATTCCAGTTCATTGGGGTGGGTCGAGGGAGGCTTCGGCCTAAGTTCGTTTTACACAAGCGGAGATATCAGAAATGAACATTCGTCCACTCCAAGACCGCGTCGTTATTCGTCGCATGGAAGAGGAAACTAAGACAGCAGGTGGCATTGTATTGCCTGGTGCAGCAGCAGAGAAGCCAAATCGGGGTGAAATTCTCGCAATTGGTACCGGTAAGCCACTGGACAACGGTGAAATACGCGGGATGTCAGTAGCCGTCGGTGATACAGTCCTTTTTGGCCAGTATTCCGGATCAAATACCATCAAGGTGGACGGTGAAGAACTTCTGATTATGAGTGAATCAGAAATTCTTGGTGTGATTGTAAAGTAAGAACCCTGAAGAAAGGATTGTTTAGATATGACAGCTAAAGACGTAAAATTTGGTGATTCAGCCCGTCAGGGTATGCTGGCTGGCGTAAATATCTTGGCCGATGCCGTTAAAGTGACGCTCGGACCAAAAGGCCGCAACGTAGTGCTCGACAAGTCGTTTGGCTCGCCGACGGTAACTAAAGATGGTGTATCTGTCGCCAAAGAAGTTGAACTTGCAGATAAGTTCGAAAATATGGGTGCCCAAATGGTCAAGGAAGTAGCTTCACAGACTTCTGATGTGGCTGGTGACGGCACTACAACAGCGACTGTACTAGCGCAATCGATTGTGAACGAGGGTTTAAAATCAGTAGCTGCTGGTATGAACCCAATGGATCTCAAGCGCGGTATCGAAAAAGCAGTTAAGGCTGCCGTTGAAGCGATCAGCGGGATGGCTAAGCCTTGTGAAGATTCTAAGGCAGTAGCTCAGGTGGGTACGATTTCGGCAAATTCTGATGTCAGTATCGGTGCCATCATTGCAGAAGCGATGGAAAAAGTAGGCAAAGACGGTGTAATAACAGTCGAGGAAGGCCAGGGTTTCGATAATGAATTAGATGTTGTCGAAGGAATGCAGTTCGATCGTGGTTATTTATCACCATATTTTATTAACAACCAAGATAATATGTCAGCAGAGCTTGAGAGCCCATATATTTTATTGGTTGATAAGAAGATTTCAAACATTCGTGACCTGATCCCGATTTTGGAAGCAGTCGCAAAAGCCGGTAAGGGTCTTTTGTTGATTGCTGAAGATGTTGAAGGTGAAGCACTAGCAACCCTAGTTGTTAATAATATGCGCGGCATTGTTAAAGTATCTGCTGTGAAGGCGCCTGGCTTTGGTGATCGTCGTAAAGCGATGCTCCAAGACATTGCAGTCTTGACCGGCAGTACAGTGATTTCTGAAGAAGTTGGCTTATCACTTGAGACAGCCACTCTTGATGATTTAGGCACTGCAAAAAGGGTCCAGATTTCAAAAGAAAATACCACCATCATTGATGGGGCTGGTAAGGCTGATGAAATTAAAGGCCGGGTTAAGCAAATCGAAGCGCAAATCGAAGAAACATCGTCTGATTACGACCGTGAAAAACTGCAAGAGCGCAAAGCGAAACTCGCGGGTGGCGTTGCTGTGATCAAGGTAGGCGCTGGATCTGAAGTAGAAATGAAAGAGAAGAAGGCACGTGTCGAAGACGCTTTGCATTCAACTCGTGCTGCGGTTGAAGAAGGTGTCGTTGCTGGCGGTGGCGTTACTTTGATTCGCGCGCTTCAGGCGATTGGTGATCTTACAGGCGATAATGAAGAGCAGAATGTGGGAATTCAAATTGCGAAGCGTGCAATGGAATCTCCTCTTCGTCAGATCGTTGCTAATGCAGGCGGTGAAGCCTCAGTTGTTGTGGATAAAGTGAAGCAAGGCAAGGGTAACTATGGCTTTAACGCAGCAAGTGGTGAGTATGGCGATATGATTGAGATGGGTATCTTAGACCCGGCGAAAGTCACGCGATCAGCACTTCAAGCGGCTGCTTCAGTGGCAGGTCTCATGATCACTACCGAGTGTATGATTACTGAAACTCGGGAAGATAAGCCAGCTGGTCCGCCAATGGATATGGGTGGCATGGGTGGTATGGGCGGCATGATGTAAGTCGCCTTTCATAAAAAAAGCCCCGTTAATACGGGGCTTTTTTTTGTTTTGAGAATAATTGCAAAACGTTTTATTTGCGGGAATGCTTATTTTTATGCATTTGAATATTGTGTAGCGACATAGTCCCAATTAATCAGTTCCCAAAACGCTTTAAGATAGGCCGGGCGAGCGTTTCTGTAGTCGATATAATAAGCATGTTCCCAGACATCGCATGTCATTAGCGGTGTTTTTCCATCGGTCATTGGATTTCCTGCGCCAGTACTAGACGCAAGTTCCAATTTTCCGTCGGCTGTTTTGACGAGCCAACCCCAGCCTGATCCAAAGGTGGTAACTGATGTTTTTGTAAATTCTTCTTTGAAGTTTTCAAAAGTTCCGAATGCATTATTAATCGCATCGGCTAATTCACCTGACGGTTCACCGCCACCATTGGGCGAAAGACAATGCCAGTAAAACGTGTGGTTCCAAACTTGGGCAGCATTATTAAAGATACCACCAGAAGATGAAGTGATAATGTCTTCCAGGGATTTGCCTTCGAACTCGGTACCGGGAACTAAATTATTTAAATTGTCCACATAAGTTTTGTGGTGTTTTCCGTAGTGGAATTCGAGAGTTTCCTCCGAAATATGGGGTGCTAGTGCGCTTTTTGCGTAAGGCAATGCAGGTAGTTCAAATGCCATGTGAACCTCCAGGTTAGATTTTGATGATCTGATCATGGGGTTTTCGAATGACAAATCAATGTTTTCTCGCTTCACTTACTCCGTTTTTTTTGGGAATTGGGTACACTTAAGGCTTAGATATGGAAAACCAATGACACGAAAAGAACCCAAGTTTAGTGATGATTTGACTGAATCAGTTGGACCGCCCTCGCCTGATGAGACACATCGTCCAATTGGTATGCCGGCATCTGACTCTAAGCCGCAAACAACTGGGTTGTTGTGGCTTTTTGTGCTGACTGGTCTCGCGTTGTCATTTGGTATCGCCTTATTTGGACTGAGTGAAGCTGGCCGATATCAGGCGGCATTAGATCGTGCACAGTCGCAGGCACAAGCCTTAGAGCAAACTATTGCAAGCCTGAACGAGTCTCAGTCACAGGGTATTGGTGAATTAGCACAGTCCGATACCCAAATGCGTCAGATGGTTGCGTCGGTCGAAAAACGTCTTGGGGCGCAAGTTAGTGCGGAACTTGTGTTGGTAAAGAGATCGCAGGCAGAGTTTCAGCAACTGCTTGATGAACTGACTCAGTCGCGTGCGACCACTGAATCGGAACAAAAAATGCTAAGCGAGGCTTTGGAGGTGATTTCTGCTCAAGTTGAGAGCAGTGTCTCGTCTTTGGATGAACAAATAATAGCTGTATCCACTCGCGTTGCAGAAGAGTCAGTGTTGTTGTCAGAACAAATGACGAATGCGCTTGCTCTCGCCGAAGAGCAAAAAAAACTGGTGTCGTCTCGTACTGAAGAAGTTTCAAGCCTTTTCGCAGAGCAATTAAGTATCGAAAGGAGTCGCATAGATGCTTTGGTCCAGGCTGAAGAGGTCGGCAAGCAAATAAACCGCTTGTTTGAAGCAGTAGGTCACTTGGAGCAGCGAAATAAAGAGTTTGAGAATGCTGGAGACGGTATCAACAAGACTCTTAAGGTGATGCAAGATGAGATTAAGGGTTTGGAACAAGTTTATAAGGAGCTCGCATCTGACGCATCGACATCATTAAGTGTTGAGCTTGTTTCTGAGCAATTGGAGCGGGTGGCGCAACAGGTTGATGAGCAGGGGCAGATTTTAAAGGCAGTAGATGCTAGTCGTAGGCAGGTGGCCCAGAGAATGATTGATTTGAGTAGTCGCCTAAATGCGGCTTTACTACCCAAGGATAAGCAGTAGGAATTGGTTGCACGCTACATCATCAAAGGCGAGGCATGAGCAAAGCCTAGCGTCGCAATAAATTTCGCGGTTATAAAAGAGCGATTAGAATTAAAATATTTTTTTAGTTTTGCATTGAGGGGTACTGCTTGGCAATATATTTTGGATGAGCTGCTTGAGAAAGATTCAACAATAAGTGAACTATCTTTTTTCCATTGCGAAGCAGTACGAATCTTCTTAATATTTAAAATCCATAGTGTATTTCAGTCAATTGGATCGTTTCAGTGGCTGAATCAGTATTTTTTTCCGAGCTTGAGGGTGGAAATTGAGCGAGAGTAAGCGTCAGACCATCACCTCAATCCTTAATGCAATTGAATTGCGTTTGCGTGAGATTAATCATTGGGATGAGACACGGCCCTCTTCAGAGGCGCTAGGGAGTTCCTTGCCCTTTTGTTGTGACCAACTTGAGATCGAGTCATGGTTGCAATTTGTATTTATTGGGAGGATGCGCGAACTTCTCGAACAGGGAGATCCTTTACCTGAGAGTTGTGCTATCCATCCCTATTTAGAAATGATATCCGCAACAGAACGTCGACTTGATGATCGGCTAATTCACTTGATTAAAACAATTGATCAAGAAATTAACTTAAAAAATGGTAGCGGGGAGAGGATTTGAACCTCTGACCTTCGGGTTATGAGCCCGACGAGCTACCAGGCTGCTCCACCCCGCAATTGAGGCGCGTACTCTAATGATGGGGCGGTGTCTCGTCAAGTAACAAATTACTATTTTATGAAGGATTCTTTAAATTTGAACGAAAAACCAACCGCTGATCCTCGTATTCGTGCAAATCGATACAGTGTGATGACACTTGAATGGCCGCTTGTAAGTGGGGGATTGAGAGAGTGGCTCGAAGCCCAGTGCGCCAAGGCGCCGTTATTGATGAGAGAGATTGCAGTCGTCTTGAAACCGGCCGAGGCACACTCTGATTCTGAAATCATTGAGGCTGTTGAAATAATCGGCAACCTCGGGATTGGTTTGATTGGTTTGACGGGCAACGAGTCCCACAAATTACTTGCTGATCGCTTAGAGCTTTCCTGGATATCCTCAAAGAATGTTACCGCCGTTGACGATATTCTTGAGCAAGGTTCTCAACAAATGGCGATGATTGTAGAAGGGCCGATTCGATCGGGCGTTCAAATTTACGCCAAAGATCGAGACTTGATTGTGTTCGGGCAAGTTAGTGAGGGTGCTGAAATCATGGCGGATGGTCATGTGATGATCTATGGTCGCGTTCGTGGCCGGATCGCAGCTGGTGTAAGTGGTCGACATGATGCCGAAATTTTTTGTCAGACTTTTGAGCCGGAACTCCTATCTATTGCAGGAATTTATGTGGGTTATGAACAAATTCCAGAAGGTTTCTGGTCTGCTACAGTCCGAATTAGGCTCGATTCATCGAGTAATGCACTTATTTATACAACGCTTTGATTTAAGGAGACGATAGATTGGCGACCGTTGTTACAGTAACTTCAGGTAAAGGCGGAGTTGGAAAAACCACGTCATCAGCAGCCCTTGCTGCTGGCCTCGCTCAAGCGGGACACAAAACAGTAGTCATAGACTTTGATGTGGGCCTTCGTAATCTTGATTTGATTATGGGTGTCGAGCGTCGGGTTGTGTTTGATTTTGTGAATGTAATCCAAGGTGAGGCAACGCTAAATCAAGCGTTAATTTCCGACAAGCGGATTGAAAACCTGTTCATCTTGGCCGCCAGTCAAACCAAGGACAAGGATGCGCTCACTGAGGATGGGGTTGAGAAAATTATTGAAGATCTTGAGGCTATGGGTTTTGAATACATCGTCTGCGATTCGCCAGCTGGAATTGAACGTGGTGCAACAATGGCGCTCCATTTTGCGGATCACGCCGTAATTGTAACAAATCCAGAAGTTTCTTCGGTGCGGGACTCGGATCGTATTCTTGGAATTTTGCAGTCAAAGTCCAAGCGTGCGAAAGAGGGTGGCAAGGTCATCGAGCATCTTTTAATTACCCGTTATGATCCGTCTCGAGTTGAGAAAGGCGAGATGCTCTCGATGGACGATGTGTGTGATATTTTAGCGGTTAAGCTGATTGGTTTGATTCCGGAATCTAAGGCGGTATTGAAAGCATCAAATACTGGGGTTCCAGTTATTATGGATACAGAGTCCGACGCAGGTGTCGCTTATTCAGATGCGGTTGCCCGTTTTCTTGGCGAAGAACGGCCTCTAAAGTTCTTAAAGCCGAAGAAACAAGGTTTATTGCAGAGAATGCTTGGAGGGAATGATTGATGTCTTGGTTTGGACTGTTTGGTAGCGAAAAGAAGTCATCAGCATCTCAGGCAAAAGAACGTCTTCAGATCTTGATTTCGCATGAGCGGCATAACCGTAGTGGGCCAGATTTTCTCCCAGAGTTGCAACGAGAAATATTGCAGGTGGTGAAGAAGTACGTCTCTATTTCTGACGACCAGGTTAGTATCCGGCTGGATCGGCAGGGCGATTCGTCTATTCTTGAGCTCAATGTTATCTTGCCCGAGAACTGAGCGTGCAAATTCTGTGGTACGACTATGAGACCTCTGGGCGTGATCCGGTATGTGATCGTCCTGTGCAGATGGGCTGGCAGATTACTGATGCCGGCATGGAACCCCTGGGTGATGCAGACTCAGTTTTAGTGCGGTTACCAGACGACGTTTTGCCGTCGCCTGCTGCTATGTTAATTCATCAAATTGTTCCTGAAATTCATCAGCGTGATGGATTGACGGAAGCTGAACTCGCGCAGCGTCTAGAAGATCTGATAACACCTAACACAGTAGTGGCCGGTTATAACTCGAGACAATTTGACGACAAGTTCACGCAACACGTTTTTTATCGTTCTTTGCGGGACCCATACCGATGGCAGTACGAAGGTGGACGAGCCAGGTTTGATTTGTACCCGGTAGTGCTGTCGTATTTTGTTTTTGCACCCGATGCCTTGCGTTGGCCAGAAGATGGTGATGGTCGGCCTCGTTTTAAACTTGATCGAATCGGCCCTTTAAATCAGTTGGACTTGGGTTTAAAGCGTGCTCATGATGCATCGGCTGATGTCACTGTCACGGCCCGTCTGGCTCGATTGTTGGCCCATTATGATGCAGATTTTTTCGCTAATTGTTTGAAGTTGATCGATAAGCACCACGTAATAGATGTCATTCGGGCAGATGGACGAAGCAGTGGTTTGCTTGAGGTAACAACTTTTGCAGGTTGGGATAGCGGATATGTGCGGGATCTTTGGGTTCCATTTCGAACCTCGGAAAAATCTAAAGATTTTGTGGGTTTTGATTTGAATCAGAATCCGGAAGATGTGCTTGCAGGACTCGCGTCCTTGTCAAAGATGGAGCTTTTGGACTTAGATCGACTCAAGCAATTACGTTTACTGGGTGTGCACGTTATTCGAACTAATGCTCAACCTATGATTTTTTCACGACAAAATCTGGATTCTGAGACCGAAAAACGATTGGCTAATTTTGGCCGAGACATCGAGCTTCAGAATCAGCATTTGGATCTATGGCAGCATATTCAAGAATCACCAGTTTTTAAGCAGTTGTATCAGTTGACTATCGAAGCGATGGCAGAGAGCGAGTCAAGAACCGATCCTGACGTAGATTACGGGCTGTATAGCGGTGGCTTTTTGTCACCGGCTGATCGGAAGCTATTGGCCCAGTGTCCATTGATGGACTCAGATGCGTTAAAGAATTTTGCCCCCTCATTTGAGGATCCTCGATATCCAGAATTAGTCTTCAGATATAGGGCTCGAAACTTTCCATCCAGCTTGTCACCTGCAGAGTGGCGTCGTTGGACAGGAATTCGGCGATCGAAATTGACCAGAGAGGATGGTAAAGGGATGACTGTGCTGCGGCTAAACGATGAGCTACTTAGCCTGACTGAAGAGTCTCTTGAGGCGCATCAATCAGACCAGTTGGAACGATTTATTCTATGGCTTGATAATCAGCCGCCGATTTAGATTGAAAAATGTTCGGCTTTGCAATCACTGGTCTTTATGAAATGCCTTTAAAACAATCGGATTCTGAACGCGTTCTCTTAGGTATTCAGTAAATTGAGGCCGGTTTAGTTTTTCAAGTATATTCGCCTTCATACTGCGATCGTTAAAAGCTCTGCGCAGTCCAATTGCTTGCCAGATAGCCGAGGATAATTCGGATTGAGTCTTTGGTGGATTGAGGAGGTTATTGAGCAGAGACTGTTTTGCCTGCTCGAATTGCTCGGCGGGCATATTTTTTACGTTGTCTGCGAACTCATTGAATTCTAACTGAATAGCGGTTTCTAGTGCGTCGGGATCGGCGACAGATGATTGAATAACACCTGCAAGGACCGGTGTATTGAACAACGGGAACGCCGAGGAAAACGTGTTGTAGCCCAGTTGCTGTTCAGTACGTAAATGGGTATAAAAAGGTGCTTCGATTAGCGAGCCGGCAAGTTGGTTGTAAACACGTGCTTTGGCGGATTCATTTAGATCAACATAAGCAACAATCGTTGCCTGATCGGGATGAGAAAATTGATACGAGCGTTTCAGGGCACCCGCCCAAGCCTGTGTTTTGATCAGAACATCTTCAGCCTGTGAACTGAGTGGTAGCCTGCTCACTATGGATTCAAGAATTGCCTGGCCTGATTCTTTATCAACTGGACCATGGAGAAATAGCTCGGCCCTGAGCTCTGAAAAGAAGGCTTTTTGGTACTGATGAAACGTCGGTCGATCAATCGTTGAAAAGACCTCTTTTAATTCTGATTTCGAATACTTTAAAGGCATTAGACCTGCCGAAAGTTCGTCAAATAATCGGGTGAATGGGCGCGTCGACTTAAGTGAATCGAATTCTTGTGATTTGAGTTGTTCTAAACGGTTCCAGACCTGCTCATCGATAGGCGGGATCGGTAGGTCATCGATGACCTGGTTCAGTAAAAGGATCAGCGATTCATGGTATCCAGAGAATTGGAGGGTGATCCCTGACAAGGTAGACTGTGCGAAGAATCCAACACCGGCAAGTGCTGCGTTGTAACTCGAAGCATTGAAGTGTTCATTGATTGCCTCAGCTAGTAGATCGGCCATTAGTTGTGCTTCTGGGGAATCAGATGCCAGGGGTGTCCGTAGCCGAATGTACAAATCGGTGCTTGGTTGAGAAAAGCGGGACTCAGGCAAGACAAATCCGATTGCCGATTTTTTGTTAAGAACAAGTCTAGGCAGAGTATCTAATGTTGCCACTTGGGTTTTAGGCAGAGGCTTTGCAGGGTCTCGAATAAACGGATTTTTACCCGGCATGATTGCTATCTCACTGGTTGTCGATCGTGCTTTATTAAAGACATTAAGTCTTTCACCCTTAAGCGGAAAGACACTAATTTCTGTTGGGTAATAACGTGTTACTTCGTTTGGAATGACCTCAGGCGCGGTGACTCTCAGTAGCAAGTTTTCCGGGACTAACCAACTGAGGAAATCTTTAATCAGTGGGCCGTCAAATGTTGTGAGCAGGCGTCCGCGAGTGAAAAGCTCGTTTGCGGGGATGGTATGTAATCGTGTTGAGAGCTGTGTGACAACGTTTTGGGCATTGGATTCTTCAGCAAAGCGGAAGTTTGTTTCCGTGATCGTTTTCAGTTCTTCAAATCGCCATTGGGCGATGCCTTCTGTTTCAATTCTGCGCAGTGTTTTAAAGATTTCCGCTATGATTCGATCACGTTCGCTGAATCCTTTTGGGGTCAAGCTTACGCTTACAGAAAAGGATCGACCTTCCGTCATGCTTAGGCTTTCCCCCGCACTCAGGGAGTTTGCGAGACCATTAGATTTCAGATGGTCGACGAGGCTTCCTTTGCCCTCATGGCCTAACAAATGGCCAATATATCGGAGTGGTCCCTGACCAGAAAATGCATCCGTATCTGGGATGGGAAATAGTAGGGCAATCCGACGTGATTCACTGGATGGTTTGGATTGCACCACAAGTGGAAGACGTGCTTGTTCGAATAAAGGAATTGAGACATATCCTTGTCCGAGTTGCTTATTTGAAATGTCTTTAAAACGAGACCTTACAATTGATTCCAGCATGTCCAGTGACTCCACACCTAGAACGACAAGCGACATTCGGTCAGCGGAGTATTCGGACTGATAGAATGTTTCGAGCGCCTCTAATAGACCGGGTTTGTTAAGTGTCTCGAGGTTTCCAGTATGAAAGGTTGCAAACGGATGTGCAGGATTAAGTCCTTTCTTGGTGGCTTCAAAGCTTTTGAATGCTTCGTCTTTTATTTTTGATTGATATTCAGAATGTACTGCGTTCACTTCACGATCGACGTAGTTCGGATCAAGCGTCGGTGCGATAAAAAACCGACTAAAGCGATCGAGGGCGCCTTTGAGTCCATTTGGGTCGACGTTAAAGAAATAATTTGTATGTTCAGGTGCCGTAAAGGCGTTGTGATTGCCGCCTTGGGTCGAAATATATTGTTGATATTCTCCCGCTTCTGGGAAGCGGTCTGTACCGAGAAATAGCATGTGCTCCAAAAAATGAGCGAGCCCAGGAAATTCATCCGGATCATTGTTTGAACCAACGTAAACATCTAACGAGGCTGCCGCTCTATCTGTTGTTGGATCGGAGATTAAAAGAACCTTGATTTGATTCTCAAGGGTCAGAGAGCGGTAAGTGCGATCACTTAGGCCGGGAGTTTGAATATTAGCGTATGCAAATCCAGCGAGAAACCACGATAAAATAATTAGTCTTGACACATTACCACCAGTATTTGTCCCAATTTTGAGGATTTGCCCAGAATTTTGGGTTATTCCAGACCCTAGTGTTGTTATAAGTGGCGAGTGTGTAATGAAAACTCAATAGATTCCCAAGTCGATGCTGGCAATTAGTTCCATGTTTAAAGCCAAGTCCGTACAGTTGCTCGGGGCGAACGGTTTCTCGAACAAAGCACAAAAGATCGGCAATCAATAAGTTTCTCAGGGTGCCCAGTCGTTCTAATGCGCTTTCATCGGAAACTGGTTCTGCGATTAGTGCGGCTTCTGGCAGGGATTCAGGCCATCGAGCTTTGGGTAGTCCCGGTGACAGCAAAATGAGTTCTGTATGATGATGTTCCACATAGTCGGAGATGACGTGCGGCAAACTTTCGCCAAAGACCCAAAGCACTTTAGGGTTCTTTTCAGATAGCCAAGGTGCGATCACTGCATCTGGCGAAAGCAGTATCATACCGCTTCCGGATCACGAATGAAGCAGGGCGACAATGATTTTGAGTGAGCCTCCGAAAATTTGTATCCTGCATAATCAAAAGCCTTGAGGTCCTCGAATGTCTCCGCATTTGTTTTTGCGATGAAGCGCGCCATAAGTCCGCGTGCGCGTTTGGCGTAGAAACTTATGATTTTATATTCGCCATTTTTTAAATCTTTGAAAACCGGGCAGACCACTTCGCTATCGATTCTATGGAAGTTTACGGCTGCTGAGTATTCGTTGCTTGCGAGATTTATCAGGGGTGCTCCGGACAATACTTTGTTCAGTTCGCCGGTCACTATTTCACGCCAATAAATATGTAATGAGCGAATGTTGCCAGCTTTAAATTTGGTGCCCATTTCGAGTCTGTAGGGGCGGATTGCATCCATTGGTCTAAGTAATCCATACAGGCCCGACAAAATGCGAATTTGTTGACTGGCGCGCTCGAATTCTTCTCGAGAAAGACTAGCTATATCAAGACCTTGGTAAACGTCTCCGTTAAATGCATAGATTGCAGGCAAGAGTTCACTAGATTCGTGATTGGGGGTCCATTCCTCAAATCGAGCAGCGTTTAGAGTTGAGAGTTTGTCCGAGATTTTCATCAACGTGGCAAGATCAGACGGAGTGTAATTTCGCATTTGATCGGCTAATTGATTTGCTTGTTTTAAGAACAAGGGCTCCGAGGAATTCGGTAAGTCCAGGGGACCTTCTGTATTCAATGATTTTGCTGGAGAAAGAATTGCAATCATACACACCTCATTATACTTGCTTCCCGAGTAACGAAGCCGGAAACTACACTCTAAATTAATTTCTGGACAAATGGACCGTGATCCAAGTCACCAATGATGTTGCTGCGGGTCGTTTCTTTGATGAGTTGATCAAAGAAGACGGATCACCGCGTCCCGGAGCGGATAGTCTACTCAAGTTTCTCATGGACCTCTCGCCTGATGTTCTTTCAGAGAAAGTAGTTGCATTAGAAGCAGCGATAAAAAGCCAGGGCATCTCCTTTGTAGTGTATTCAGATGCAACGAATGTGGACCGCGTCTGGCCGCTGGATTTGGTTCCGCGTGTTATGCGTGAGTCTGAGTGGCGGGAGACAGAAAAAGGGCTGAAGCAAAGGCTGAAAGCATTGAACATGTTTTTGAACGATGTATACAATGAAAAGTCGATTTTAAACGACGAAATTATACCAGCAGACTTGGTTTTAAATAATCCGAATTACATTGAACTGGCGAATAATTTTACGCCAATACATGAGACGTGGGCACATATTTGCGGTTCTGATTTAGTACGTGATCACACAGGACAGTTATATGTTCTGGAAGATAATTTGCGGGTTCCGAGTGGCGTTTCTTACATGCTTGAAAATCGTTCGGTCATGAAGCAAGTGTATCCTGAATTGTTTCATAACCAGCAGATTCTTCCCGTTAGTAGGTACGCGTCGGATTTGTTGGATATGCTTAATGCTTTGTCGCCTAGACCGGTTGACCATCCAGTGATTGTTGTTCTAACGCCAGGAGTCTTCAACTCAGCCTATTTCGAACATAGTTATCTTGCACAACAAATTGGTGCTGAATTGGTTCAGGGATCTGATCTATTTGTTGATACTGATAATTGCGTTTACATGAAAGCGGTCGAGGGCGTTAGCCGAGTCGACATTATTTACCGCCGTATTGATGATACTTTTTTAGATCCGGATGTCTTGAATCCCCTGTCCGTGCTTGGCGTCCCCGGGCTAATGCGAGCATGGCGTGACGGGAAAGTGGCTATTGCTAATGCACCGGGCAGTGGGGTTGCCGATGACAAGGCACTTTATGCATTTGTGCCTGAAATTATTCGATATTATCTAGGCGAAGAGCCACTTCTAAGCAATGTGCCAACTTATTTGTGCTCTGATCCTGATCAGCGGGCCTATGTTTTAGATCATTTGGATGAGTTAGTTGTAAAGCCGACAGATGCATCTGGTGGGTATGGAATTCTGGTGGGGCCGCAGGCTTCGGCTGAGCAATTGGTTGCACGTCGCGCAGAGATTCTAGAAAACCCTAGAGTATGGATTGCGCAGCCGACGCTAGCATTATCGACGACATTGACTGTGTCAGGCGATGGCGATTTAGTCCCAAGGCATGTTGACCTTAGGCCGTTTGTCTTACAAAGCTCAGACCAGTGGTGCTCTACCGGTGGTTTGTGCCGCGTTGCTCTGATGGAGGGATCTCTGGTGGTCAATTCATCGCAGGGTGGTGGTTCAAAAGATTTTTGGGTTATTGCTGATCAGGACTCACGCTAATGTTGGCAAGAGTTGCTTCACATCTGTATTGGTTGTCACGTTATATCGAACGTGCCGAGGCGACATCAAGGCTTGCCATTGCGGCGTCTGACACAATTCTTGATTTACCGGACGGGCTACCTTACGACTGGGAATCCTTGATGCAAGTGTTTGGATCAGAGGATTCAGGACAATCCTTCGCTGAGGCTGAGGTCATGGAACAGTTAATTCTGAGCCTCGACCATCCGGGTTCAATCCGCTCGTCTATAGCTAGTGCGAGGGAAAATGCTCGCGTCACCAGAGACCTGATTCCCAAAGATGCCTGGGTCGCTCTCAATGAATTACATGGTGTCCTTGAGAGACAATCGTTTGCCGGGTTTGATCGTTCGATTCGTATTCGCTTGTTAAAGCAGGTAATTGCAGGGTGTCGGCTCTGGCATGGATGCTTAATGTCCAATCAGGCTAGAGATCTTGGCTGGTTATTTCTGCGTTTGGGTGATCGGATTGAGCACGCAGATATGGTGTCTCGTTTAGTCGATCCCCGGGTAACGCAAATGGTGCCAGGAGAGGTGAGTCGTTGGTCCAGTTATGAGGCTATTGGCTGGCAAAATTTGTTGTCGGCCTTGGGTGGTGTGGAATTGTATCGTCACAGTGCCAACAACCGTTTGCGGAGAGGAGATGTGTTGCGGTTTGTTTTACGCGACCCAGCATTTCCCCAGTCGATGGTCTCGTCTCTTAACCGGATTCAGATATGTTTAAAGACAATTCCGCATCAGAGGGTTCCGGTTGATCTGGTAAGTGGAATTACTCAGGGTCTTGAGGTGCTGGATTTAGATCGCTTGAGCCCGGATTTGCTGACCGAAAACATGGATTGGATTCAGAAGGGTCTGGAATCCTTGCATGAACGGATCAGTGCTGAATATTTTTATTTTAATAAAGCTTTGGATGTATAGGCAGGTGTCAGAAGCCGCCGAAGGCGCTACTCTGCTATGCCTGCATCGATTGGATGTTTGTATTGACTGAATTAAATTCATTAGCCGAACGAGCATCTGCTTCATCAAAGCAGCGTCTTGGCGTCTGTGATTTAAGTAAGTATTTCGGCAATTTCGCGGCAAATAAGAATATTTCAGTCTCCATCGATCGGGGTGAGATTCACGCCCTTCTTGGGGAAAATGGGGCGGGCAAATCAACGCTGGTCAAAATAATTTACGGTATTTTAAAACCCGATCATGGCACGATGGTGCTTGATGGACTCCCTTATTTACCGGTGAGTCCTAGTCATGCTCGCTCTCATGGCGTTGGCATGGTATTTCAGCACTTCGCTGTCTTTGACTCGATGACTGTCCTTGAAAATATTGCACTGGGTCTGGATGGACGGATGCCAGATCAGGCCCTAGGGTTGGAAATCATTCATCTTTGTGAGCGGTATCGTTTGCAAGTAGAGCTTGGCCGGCGAGTTTCTGATCTGAGTGCAGGAGAGCGTCAGCGCGTCGAAATTATTCGTGTTCTGATGCAGGATCCGAGCTTACTCATTCTCGATGAGCCGACGAGTGTTTTGACGCCTCAAGAGAGAGAAGAGTTATTTGGAACTTTACGTCGGTTGTCTGACGAAGGTCGCTCAATTATTTACATTTCTCACAAACTTGATGAAGTCAGGGTCCTTTGTGATCGCGCAACTCTGCTTCGCGGTGGTTCTGTAATTGATGTGGTTGATCCTCGCCGAGAAAGCACGAAATCTCTTGGCGAAAAAATGATCGGTGGTCGTTTTAGTGAGACAAAACGAAATAAGATTCCGGAGGCGAGTACTTCTCCGCGTTTGAGTATACGCGCTGGAGAGATTGTTCCGAAAACGGATCAGGCACTTATATTACGTGAGGTGTACGTGTCGGTTGCAGCCGGATCAATCCTTGGGGTTGCTGGTGTTTCCGGTAATGGTCAAGAGACACTCTTTGACGTCTTGTCAGGAGAGCTTAGATTGGTTAATCCAGAGAGCATGTTACTTGATGGCCAGCCGATTGGTGATTTGGAGGTCGAAGCTCGTCGCGATCTGGGTTTGCTGTCGGCACCTGAGGGACGCCTTGGGCATGCATGTGTGCCGGAACTTACTCTTTGGGAGAATGTTATTCTTACGGCGCGGAATACGCGTGGAATTTTGAAGTCGAAGTATTTGGTCAACACAGCTCAGGCTAAAGATTTTGCGGCTGAAATCATTCAGACTTTTGATGTTCGCACTTCTTCAGTAAACGCTAAAGCGAGTAGCCTTTCAGGAGGCAATCTCCAAAAATTCCTCATTGGTCGTGAAATCCTCGGGAATCCCAAAGTATTTGTCGTCTCTAATCCAACTTGGGGTGTTGATGCGAAGGCCCAGCAGTTTGTTCATGGTCAGCTCATTAAGCTCGCCGAATCTGGTGCTGCGGTTATCTTAATCAGTCAAGATATCGACGAATTGCTCGCTATTACAGATCGGATTTGCGCCCTCTGCCATGGTCACTTAAGTCGAACCCATGCAACGGCCCAGATGACACCGGAGCATTTGGGGGTTCTGATGCTTGGCCAGGAGGTGTCAGGATGATTCATTTTGAATCGCGTGCAGAAATACGTTGGTTTCATGAATGGATCGTGGTCGCAGTCGCTTTGGCGCTTACTGGTTTAACTTGTGCTGTACTACTTTCAGTATTCGGATTTGATCCATTCGTTAGCTTAGAACGTATCGTCATTAAACCACTGAGCTCGACGTACGGAGTCAGTGAGCTCTTGGCGAAGGCGACCCCTTTGATCACGATCGGAGTTGCGCTCTCTTTGAGTTTTAGGGCCGGGATTTGGAATATTGGAGCAGAGGGTCAACTAATTGCAGGCGGCCTCGCTGGTGGAGCGGTCGCGTTAGCATTTTACGGGGTGGATAGTTTTTGGGTGCTTCCTCTAACACTCCTGGGCGGAAGTTTGGGTGGTTTGGTGTGGGGTGCAATACCCGCTTTTTTGAAAGTGCGTTTTAATGTTAATGAGATTCTAGTTAGCTTGATGCTTACATATGTTGCGTTGCTGCTCCTGAGCGTGATGGTGCATGGGCCTTTAAGAGATCCAGACGGGTACAATTTTCCTGAGAGTCGTTTATTCCATGACGCGGCCGTCTTACCGAAGTTATTCAGTGCGGGTCGTGGACATGTTGGGTTCATCTTTTCTTTATTATTTGCTGTTGGAGCGACTTGGGTTGTTAAACGGTGGCATCTGGGGTTCGAAATGAAGGTTTCTGGTCTCTCGCAGCGTGCCGCATGTTTTGCCGGATACGATCGCAATCAAACGATCTGGATTAGTTTGCTGGTTGGGGGTGCACTGAGTGGATTCGCCGGAGTTGTAGAGGTGACGGGTACGATTGGACAGTTGGTGCCAAATATTTCACCATCTTACGGGTTCACGGCGATTATTGTTGCATTCCTAGCACGCCTTCACCCACTGGCAGTGGTGCCCGCAGGATTATTAGTGGCGTTATCCTATTTGGCAGGTGAATCCGCACAGTTGGCTTTGGGCATTCCCGGCGCCGCTACGCAAATTTTTCAAGGAATGCTCCTATTTTTTCTGTTGGGCACGTCTCTACTCGTGAATTACCGCATTCGCTTCAGAAGAAGACTTTAATGGATATGATCCTCCTGAGCGCAATTGTGCACGCGATCCTAGTCGCTTCAACACCCTTAGTATTTGCCGGGCTTGGCGCGTTGATACAAGAGCGGGCGGGTGTGTTGAATCTTGGAATCGAAGGTCTGATGATTGTCGGTGCATTGGCTGGATTTGTGGTGGCATTATCCGGACAGCCCTTGATCGTGTCCGTGCTAGCGGCGGCCATGGCGGGTGCTTTATTAGCTTCTTTGTTCGGATTTTTGGTGCTTCGATGCTTGGCCAATCCGATTGCGTCGGGCCTTGCTCTGACCTTGTTTGGGTTAGGTCTCAGCGCCTTGGCGGGTGCTCAGTACGTTGGGCAATCGGCACCACAAGTAGCAGTGTGGCATATCCCTCTACTTTCAAATATTCCTTTTGTTGGAAAAGCATTTTTTTCCCATGACCCACTCGTTTATGGATCAATACTAGCTGCTACCGTTGTTTGGTGGTTTTTGATGCGTTCACGTCCGGGATTAGTTCTTCGCGCGGTCGGAGAAAATCATGACTCTGCACATGCGCTTGGTTTCTCTGTTCGAGGTATTCGTTTTTTAGCCATCCTGGCTGGCGGTGGGCTGGCCGGGATTGGGGGAGCCTATTTAACGCTCATTCAAACTCCATTGTTCGTTGAGGGAATGACTGCTGGACGGGGTTGGATTGCACTGGCGCTCGTGGTCTTTGCGTCGTGGCGACCATTTCGAGTAATTGCTGGTGCCTACTTGTTTGGTTGTGTGACTATTGTACAATTACATAGTCAGGCATTTGGGGTTTCTATTCC
>TARA_B110000305_G_scaffold242168_1_pt1 | contig 19607 bp, 8 predicted proteins | sample TARA_B110000305 | Tara Oceans TARA_B110000305 (sample SAMEA4397930) | marine metagenome | biome: Polar Biome; feature: [SRF] surface water layer (ENVO:00010504); material: water (ENVO:00002006), including particulate matter (ENVO:01000060) such as... | depth 5 m | reverse complement strand
AGCCAAACACACCCTATTAAAAAGCCTCCAGAAATGGGGGCTTTTTTTATACGATAGGTGGAAAAAAAAGATAGTTACCTTTGACAAAATTCTTTCCTTAATTTTACGAATCAAAAAAAGAAAATGAAATTCTTACTCCCCATTACGTTTAGTTTAATTTTTATCAACCTTTATTCTCAAAATGAAGGCCTGCTTCAATACTCAATATCAGCGAACGCATTGGATACGAGCCTTGAAACAAGACAAAAAGTTGGTCTGATGAGAAATAGTTCCCTTCTGATTTGTTTTTCGGAGGCTTTTGCAAGAGTAGAATTCAAGATGGGAGGGAATTATGACATAATAACCATTCTTGATAAAGTCAATGAAAAATCACTGAATTTGATGTCCAGCCCAATGGGGAAATTTGCAAAACGAGCCTCAGCAAGCGAACTACAAACTGTGCCAATTAATATTGATTCTACATCGCAGGTAGAAGTTCTTAAATCTGAATTAAAGACCATATTAGGATATGAATGTTATAAGGTTGTCTTGAAAAACGATAGTTATAGAATTGACTATTGGTGCACGGATGAAATTGATATTGATTTATCTGAATATAAATTAACCAATGATATGATTCCAGGGTTTCCGTTAGAGTTTTCGGCATTGTCAGAGGGGATCCAAATGAAATATAAAGCCTCAAATATTAAATTAGAATTGAACAACAAAGAAACTCTCTTTTCTTTTGAGGTTCCTGTGGGATATACTGTGGTGGATTCAGGAGACTAAGATATTAATGAATATTAATGGGGTTTCGATGAATATTCTATTGAATGAGAAGTGAATTTTAGACTACATTTGCACGAATTAAGAGTTTAAAATGAGTGTTTTATCCAATTGCAGACTGAGTTACAGCGTTTTTTCTTTGATATTCGTATCTTATATCACTTGTTGTCAGTCTTTTGCGTTTCTGCAGAAAACACCAACGACTAAAAATGCTAATATTTACGCAATAGACGCTCCTGAGGGATTTGATACGACCTCGTCGTTTAATGGTTATCTTTCTATACAAAATAGCGCTGCAATTATCATGCTTCAGCTAGAAAACTCGAATTATATAAGAATTTTTAAAGCTATAGATCAGTCCTATTTGGATAGAAATAAATTGAGGCTAATCGAAAAAGGTGATTTAAAAACACGCTCAGGCGACAAGGGGAAGTTCTTGACCCTTTCTTTTGACCTTAATGGAGATGTGTTTATACGGAAAATGGTTTTTATTGGAGACACAAAAAACACGCTATGGCTTAATATTACATATCCTAAAGATCTTGAGGAATTGTTAGAGCAACCCATTGAACAAAGTATTAAAACAGCAAACCTAGAGCTCCTTGACTAAGGATTTTAAAAAGCCTAAATCAGAATTGATGTCCCCAAAAAGAGTCCTTTTGCGTTCCTTTTTTATTGCCATATTATTTATGGTTAATCAGTTTTCATACGCCCAGCAGATTGTAAACCATATTGTGAGTTTCAACTCCGGAGCACAAAACATGTGGGGGCCTTCATTTAGTCCTTTTACCATAGACCAAGAAGTCACACTCTTTAATCAAGGGTGGAATGTGAATTATAATACCGGAAGTGCAGGGATTTTAAATATAGCGGGGCAAAGTTTTGGAGGAGGTCTAAGTGGGTCTTTTTCCGGTGTTCTAGGAAGTAAAATTCGTATAGAAGGTTTCACAACCGGAACAGTTGAAGTTGATTACCCAGTAGACATTGAACTAAATATGCCAACTGACTCGTCATATGACCAAGGAGATAATGTAACAATCTCCTCATCATACAACTGTCAATCTGAATGGGACCTTGAAACCTTATATCCTACAGCGGGAGAATTCTTTTGGGATTTTTATTTTCAAATGGCTGCCTCTGCCAGTGCGCAATTATGTTTCTTCGGATGTACTACTTTTCCGATCATCCCCTCTTTTGATACAGGGCTCCAAACCCTAAATTTATTAACCATTAGTGCTTCAGGAGCATCAACAGATGGAGAAACGGGAATATGGTCTTTGGGACCTGGTGACTTTTCAGATCCTTTCGCACAAGAACCAGGAGTCTTAGGGTGGCCTTATTCTTGGCCGCCGCAGACTAACCCCCAAACATCACCATCAATAAATTTCATTCCATGGCAAGTTTATTATGGCTCTTTTTTTCCTGTTGAACTTGAAGCAGCACTCGGTCTTTCAGGGGAAGTAACTATTCCATACGTATCAACTGAAGAACAAACCACCATTAATTCAAATGGAGATATCAATGCTTGTGGCGATTCTACATATTTCAATATTAATCTTGAGATCTTTGATCTATTGGGAGGGGTTCTATCCAATGTTCCTGGACCCGTTGGCGCCGCAGGAACCGCTTTAACCTATCTTTCTGGCTCCGAAGAAATAGGCCCTGCTGAAGTGAGTTGGAACTTTTTTAGCGCAAGCTTTGATGCCAACGTCACCAATAAACAATGCTTTGACTTCACCCCGAAAATTTATGCTGAAATGAATTTCCCTCTTCCTGTAGACTATTCAATTATCAACGGGAACACTGGAGGTGTTTTATCAACCGGTCAATCTAGTATTATAACCTTTAAGGTTGGAGATAAGCTTGAATATCAATACCCCTGTTACTATGAAGAAATAAATATAACGCCAACATATACAATTGACGGTAATTTCCGAAACCATACTTTTGACGAAGTTACTTTTGACTTTTTAATGAGTGCCTTTGAGTTCGGATTTGAAATCCCCCAAGTAATTGTTATTCCAGGCTTTACAATTCCTGAGATTTGCGTCCCAATTCCCTATCCTTGCCCCACTTGGTCGAGTCCTTTTAAGTGGTGTTCATATCAAGCTTGTACCCCTCAGATTGTTGTGCCTGATTTAGGTTTTCCTGGATTTAATTTAGAGGTTGGTCCATTATGGGATACATCTTTACCTCTTGGTTCTTTTAGTTACGATTGGTTTGACCAAACATGGGAGTTAGAGGGCTTCAGTCCAGTAACTATGCCTCCTTTTTCAATGAAGGCGTCACCAATTCAGGTCTTTAGCACTGTGAACGACGTTGCATGCTTTGAAGATTTTGGTGGAAGCATAGAAATTAACATTAGTGCTGAATCACATGCATATCCTTACAGTTTTGCATGGTCCAATGGGACTAATTTCTCTAATAATTCTGCTACTACATCCCTCTCAAATATTGGTGCTGGCCAATATGTTGTCGATATTACAGACAACAATGGCTGTCAGCTGTTTTCTGGAGCGACCGTAAATGAACCTGCTGAACTTTACTTAAACTATACCAAGACCAATAAGAAATGTGGAGGCGGCCTAAATGATGGTTCTATTGATTTATCTGTTTTCGGAGGAACGCCACCATATACCTTCAATTGGTCTAATGGCACAAATACGCAAGATCTTTCAGGATTGAATTCGGGTACATATTCGGTTGGTGTTACAGATTTCTTAGGATGTACAGCCTATCTCGAGGTCATTATTACCGAACCTAACCCTTTGGTGGTAAACGGCCTTTTATCACCTGTCAATTGTTCTTCAGGTGTTGACGGAGAAATAGACATTACAGTATATGGTGGGAACCTTCCTTATAATTATTCATGGAGTTCCGGGCCAAATACTCAGGATTTGTCTGATCTTAATGCAGGGACTTACACCATAACCGTTCTCGATTCTAAAAACTGTACAATACAAGATTCATTTATAATAGATGAACCAAGTGCTCCGTTAAGTTTAAGTGCATCGCAAACAACAGTTTCATGCTATGGGGAAAGTACAGGAGGAATAGACATAATAACAAATGGCGGAACTCCAGGATATGTCTTTCAATGGGTAAGCCCTATTAATGGTGTGCTTCCCTATTTTTCAGAAGACCTAAATAATGTACTTGCAGGGGAATACGAGCTAATTGTTACCGATTTAAATGAATGCACAACAAATCTAAATATCGAAGTAACCCAACCAGAAGACCCAATCTCCTCAGCTCCTAGTATTGTAAATATACTATGCCTTGGAAACAACTCTGGAGTCATAGAACCTAATGTTTTTGGCGGGAACTCTTCATATGCCTTCAACTGGTCTAATGGAGACACAACGCAAGGGGTGAATGGAATGACTGCAGGAGAATACGAGTTAACCGTCACAGATATCATCGGCTGCTCGAACACCTTTTCTTACACTATAACAGAACCTGAAATGGAACTTTCGACAACAATTGACTACCAAAACGTAGCTTGTTTTGGAACGGCAACAGGTACGATTAATATCAATGCGCAAGGAGGAACAGGGGCGTATTCATATCAGTTAAATAATGAAGGCGGTAACGTGTCGAATCTAAATCTACTCGCTGGATCTTATGATGTAATAGTAACAGATGAAAACCTTTGTACATATCAAGAATTAATTAACCTTACACAGCCAGCAAGCCCAATCAATGCAACCTCTATGATTGAAAATGTACGATGCTTTGGACAAGCAACTGGAGTGATCGAAGCAACGGTCCTAGGAGGTACCAGCCCCTATGTATATTCTTGGGTCACTAGTGATTCCGTTTTAATGACTAATAATGCGCAAATCCTAGAAGGACTTTCGGAGGGCACCTATAGTTTCCACGTTATCGACACATTGCAGTGCGAGGAATGGTTCAGCTATCAAGTAATTCAACCAGATGCTCCATTAACAATTGAAGCAACGAGCTCTGATGCCAATTGTTTGAATCAAAGTGATGGTCAGATTGATTTGCAAGTTTCAGGAGGAACGGGTGCTTACAATTATATTTGGGATTCAGGTGAGAACTCACAAAATCTAATTTCAATCCCTGCTGGTTTTTATCATTGTGAGGTTACAGATGACAATAATTGTATAGGCACAGTGGATATTGAAATCAACGAACCACTCGACGCGCTTGAAGTATCAACTGAAGGCCATAATGTGCTTTGTTTTGGAGACAGCACGGGGTATATCAATGCCATCGCCCAAGGCGGTACAGCACCCTATTTTTATGCGTGGTCTAACGGTGCCACATCTCAGTTAAATGAGCATCTCTCAACGGGGATTTATACTGTGGAAGTCATAGACTTTAAAGGTTGTATTGCATTTTCAGGAGCTACCATTATAGAACCTAATGCACTTCAAGTCACGACAAACGTTGATTCTGTTCTCTGCCATGGACAATCAAATGGAGCAATTGAAATTAATGTTACAGGAGGAATTCAGCCTTATTATTACAATTGGGGGAACCAAGGCAACATCTTATTAAATAATCCGAGTGAGCAGCTAGAGGGTCTTTCTGCAGGAGATTATTTTATTCGTGTGACAGATAAAAACAATTGTACTTATGAACAAATTAGTACAGTCCATGAGCCTGAACTACTTGAGGTTTCTGAAGCATTTAGTAATGCCTTATGTTACGAAAGCACGGATGGGACAATCTCAATTTCATTCGAAGGAGGGACGATTCCTTATTCTTTAGAATGGAATAACGGCGCTATTGGGTATTCGTTAGAGAACCTTAGCGCTGGTACCTATCAATATATTGGTACAGATTATAATAATTGCCGAATTGAAAATATATTAACCATATCCCAACCTGAAAAACTATCTATAGATATAGAAATGAATCCTGTTAGTTGTGTTGATGCATCAGATGGTGCTCTATACTTGGAGGCAACAGGTGGTACAGCACCATACGCATTTATTTGGACGAATGGCTCAACTGAGAATTACCTTGAAAACCAAAATAACGGACAATATTCTATCTTGATCACAGATTACCAAAATTGTACGATTGACACCGCTATTTTCGTAGAAATTATTGATAACCCTTGTGTTGATATTCCAAATACATTCACTCCAAATGGAGATAACTATAACGATACTTGGGTCATTGAAAAATTAAATTTATATCCAAATTACGAACTACTTGTATTTAACAAGTGGGGGAACGAAATATATAAATCCACGAGTTTAGAGGAAGAATGGGATGGTACTCAGTATGGAAAACCTCTTCCCTCAGGCGTTTATTACTACATCTTAAAATTGAATAATACTGATGATTTACAATATACCGGAACAATTACGCTTATTCGATAACAAGCGTTTATTGGGTTTGTTAGCAGCTATCTTGACTAATGTCTTTTCGTCTTTTGGTATGACACCTCCGTCATGCCCAACGATTATGATGAGTGGTAATTCTTTGGCTTGTTATGGGGACCAAAATGGCACGGCAACAGTTTCAATCATTACACAAAGTAGCGGGAATTATACTTACACTTGGTCTAATGGTAATATTAATTCAGGGTCATCCAGCACCATTTCTAACCTGAGTGTAGGTACTTATACCGTAACGGTGAAAGACAATATTTCAGGTTGTACAGTAGTTGGAGCTTTCGTAGTGAATTCACCCGCACCTATTACCATTAATGAGAATATTTCAAATGTAGCCTGCTTTGGACAAGCTATTGGATCTATTGACATAGATGTATTTGGAGGGAGTGGTCCTTATCAATACCTCTGGAGTAATGGAGTTCAATCGCAAGATTTAACAAATGTAGCAGCAGGAAGCTACTCAGTTACAGTTGAGGCTCCTAATGCGAATTGTATCGCAAGTAAATCATTTATAATTAACGAGCCATTGGAGGCTTTAGATCACTCTGGTTTGGGCTCAGAAGTGAGTTGTTTTGGTGAATCTAGTGGTAGTATTGCGTTAACCGTTTGGGGTGGAACACCTCCTTACTCCTTTGATTGGAATTCTGGATCTTCAACAGAGGACCTTGTGAACATTCCTGCTGGCAATTATAATGTTTCCATTTCGGATTATAATAATTGTACAAGTTCTTCATCATATGAAATCAACCAGCCACCTCTTCTAAATGGAGAAATGTCAGCAAATAATGTGGCTTGTTTTGGCGACGGGTCTGGATCTGTTTCTATTGCTATTGTTGGAGGTGAATCTCCATTTGATTACTCGTGGTACAATACGACGACTCTCTTTGCTCAAAATCAACCAAGTATGTTCAATCTTTCTGCTGAGGTTTATAATGTTGTTGTCACAGATAATAATGGTTGTATATATACAGATAATATTGAAATCATAGAGCCAACAGAACTCAATGGAAACATAACCACAATAAGTAATGTTGATTGCTTTGGAGGGAGTGATGGTGAACTTGACCTTACCCCAATTGGTGGTTCTCCGCCATATACCTTGAGTTGGATAAATTCACAAGGCGCACCCTATGGTTCAGATGAAGACTTGAATGATATTCCTGCAAGTGTTTATTCTGTTGCAATCACAGATTATAACCTTTGCGCTTATGAGATAGGACATGAAATATTTCAACCATCAACTGCTATATTTGTTGAGTCGCAAATCACAAATGTCAAATGTTTTGGGGAGAACACAGGCGCAATTGATTTAAACATCCAGGGAGGCACATCTCCTTTTCAGATTTCATGGTCAAACGGTCAAGAAACGAACGCTATCTCTAACCTTACTGCAGATAATTATACCTACACCGTCATTGATTATAACCTATGTACATTTTCTAATGCCGTAACTGTAGATGAGCCTGAGCAAGGCTTGTCGGTTAACGAAGAGATTGTTCATGTCCTGTGTCATGGAGAATCAACGGGCTCAATTGGTCTAAGCGTTTCTGGAGGAACAACTCCATACAATTATTCTTGGTCAAATACGACCTACCAATTAAGCGTGGTATCCCCATCAATTAACAACTTCCCATCAACGGATTATATTTATGAGGTAACTGATTTTGAAGGATGTAAGTATTCCGATACGATAACAATTGATGAACCCGAATCTATTATTGCTAACTTTTCAACTTCGCATGTCCTTTGTAAAGGAGACAGTTCAGGGATTATTTCAAGCGATATTAGTGGTGGGATGACACCATATACTTTCAATTGGTCAAATGGGTCTTTAAATGCCGACCTAAGTTCTTTATCTCAAGGAATCTATCAACTTGATCTTTCTGATTACAATGGATGTTTTTCTATCTATGAAGTGACCATAGAAGAACCTATAGAAATGTTAGCGTCGAGTATCAGTGTTGGCCCTGTAGCTTGTCATGGAGGGCAAGATGGTTCTATAGTTGCTCTTATTGAAGGAGGAACAGCACCATATCATTATAACTGGTCATCTCAAGATACCGTATTTACTATTGAAAACCTTACCGCCGGGAACTATGAACTTATTACCACCGACACGAACATGTGTAGTATCATTGATTCTATTTCGGTACCACAACCTGAGCCGATCAACTTAAATGAACTGATTCAAGAACCTACATGTTTTGGTTTTTCCAATGGATTTATACAAATAGAACCTGAAGGCGGGACGCAACCTTATACCTATACATGGTTCGATTCTGGTTTTACACTCGCATCTCAAGAAGAAGATCTAATCAATATAGATACGGATACCTATCAGCTGCAAATTATTGATTCAAATCTGTGCTTGAATAAAATTTTTATTGAAATCGGTCAACCAGATTCCCTGTGGCTTGAGTATGAATTAACATCGCTACCCTGTTATGGCGATAGCACAGGTACGGTTCAATTATTTGTTTCCGGAGGGACACCCAATTACAATGTTCTATGGTCTAATAACACGGATGCACAAGGTTTAGAAAATGTTCCCAGCGGGCCTTATTCTGTCGAAGTTATAGACTCCAATCAGTGCGTAGATTCGCTTTCTCTTTTAATCCCATTTGTTGATCCCATCGAAATCTCATTTGACATGACAAGTATCTCTTGCATAGATCAATCTGATGGATCGGCGATTGCCAATGTAACTGGAGGATATGAGGGTTATGTTTATGACTGGTACGATGGTTCAAACTTTAATTACCATGAGAACCTCAATAATAGATGGTACACCCTAAGTGTTACTGATGTTCTAAATTGTAATGGGATTGATTCGGTTTACATTGAGTCTAGTTCAATCTCTTGTGTACAGCCCGTGAATACTTTTACACCTAATAGCGATAACTATAATGATACATGGATTATTGATAACCTAGAACTATACCCTGACTTAGAAATAAAAATTTATAATAAATGGGGTGTCTTAATTAACGCTCAAAGTAAAAATTACATCCCGTGGGAAGGAAACCATAAGAACAATCCGCTTCCCTCTGATAGCTATTATTACATCATCAATTTAAACAAACCTAACAGAGAAATTCTGAATGGGGTTATTACCATAATAAGATAAAATATGAAGTTTTCTATTATTCTCATCTTTGCAATATCTTTCTCTTTCCAAAGTTATTTTGGTCAGCAAATTGCGTTGAACTCGCAATATATTTTTAATACAATGTTGATAAACCCAGGTGCTACGGGTCTGAAAGATCATATTCCTGTTCAAATCAACTTCAGAAAACAATGGACCAATTTCCCGGGTTCTCCCACCACTCAATTTCTATCTTGTGAGTCAAAGGTGGATGAAAACTTCGGGATTGGAGGGGTTTTTTTCAATGATATTGGTGGTGCCAGTCGTAGAACTGGACTGAATTTAAATGCTTCTTATAAATTACAATTGGATTCCAAACGAGACCATATAATTTCATTTGGATTGGGTGTTTCACTTACGCAGCATATGATGGATATGAGTGTGCTTACTACATATCTTCCAGACGACCCTTCTGTTCTTCGTGGCTATAACAACCAAATGGTCCCGGATGCGAATTTCGGACTGCTATACACGCTAAAAAACAATTTTTACGTTGGCTTATCAAGTTACAACCTTAGTCAATCCAAAAGGGATTTATACAACTTTAATAGCGAGTTATTTAATCCTTTAGCGAGGAATTATTACCTGACTAGTGGTTATAAATTTAAACTTGCTGATGCTTGGGCATTGAGAGCCAGCACACTGATTCAGGCCATTGAAACAGGTACGACTCAATTTGACATTTCAAGTGTCGTTGAATACAATGAATTGTATTGGATTGGTGTTTCTTATCGCCTTAATGATGCCGCAGTATTTCTTTGTGGAGCTCAAATTGGACCTTTAAAGTTTGGATACTCCTACGACCTAACCCTATCAGATATTGGTCAATATTCATCAGGTTCACATGAGATTTTTATGGAGTTTCAAATCACAAGAAATGAGTCGAAAAACCAACGAGTTCCTTGGCTAAAAAGAAATAGAATATATACTCCGAGTAATGAAAAGTAGCATCAGCATCCTTTTTTTTATTCTTTTTAACTCTCTGGGGTTTTCTCAGGAAGCATTTAAGGCCAATACTTATTTTGATCGTTTTGAGTATGACCTTGCAAGTGAACACTACAAAGTTGTTGGAGTTAAAACCCTTACTACAAATGATCTTTTAAAATATATATACTCGGCTTATGCTATCGGAGACTTTAAAGAAGTCGTTATTCATGCAGAGCCTCTATTGAATGACCCAGAAACAGCCCCTTTCTTTCATTGGGCTTTTGCTCAAAGTAATTCAGCAATGGGAAAACATAACGCAGCAATTGAGGGCTATAAACGATACAAGGGTTTGGTTCAAAAGGATCTGGATTTCGTTGATCTACGCATCAAGTCTTCAGAGGTAATTGATTCTTGGAAGAGCATAGACTTTATACAAAACGATAATGATAGCCAAAACTTTAGTAAAGGAGATCTATCAGGGTATGTATCAGAATATGGTCAAATCAGATATCAAGAAATAGGCCTAGATAGTATTTCAAGACCTGTTAAAACTCAACAAATTAATGATGCGGAAATTTTACTTCTAAAGCCATTGCTTTTATCCTCTGAAGTCAAGAACAGCTTTATTTCTATTCCGGATAGCTTTGCTTTAGCTTCCATAAACTCTATTTCCTTTATTCCTAACTCCAAAAATATTTTCCTTTCATTATCACAACCTATTCACCCAGATACAATACTACATTTACCACATATTTATATTGGGAAATATAATACTGGTCAGAATTCCATAAGCGATGTAAAGCTATGGGATTACTCGGGAATGGAAGATTCTTCGTCATGCGCACACGTTACCGTAAATTGGAAAGGAAACATAATGGCTTTTAGCAAAAAGTCATATCAAAATCAATACTCTGACATCTATATCTCACAATACAATGATGGCAATTGGAATAAACCTCAGCCATTACAGCGAATAAATTCACAATGGAATGAAATGTTTCCTTTATTTCAACGAGATGGAAAACTTTCGTTTTCTAGTAATGGCAGAATAGGTTACGGCAAATTGGATATCTACATTTATGATTTTCAAAAAGGCCAAATTACCCATCTAAAAACCCCTATAAACAGTGCAATGGATGACTTTAACTATTTCAAAGACACAAATAACCACCAAGCTAAATATTCTTCAAATAGAAAAGGAGGAAGTGGAGATGATGATATCTATACAATAGAATTCGAAGAAAAGAAAGTAGTAGCAGCACTCAAAAATCAAAGAATTCAAGAACCTTTAATTGAAGACCTTCATCAATCATTTTATTTCAAATTTGATGAGCGAATTCCAAAAAATTTAGTAACAATAGATTCAAGTGTTTTAAGAGCTCTAGGAAATAATACTGATTTATATATTCAACTCGATTGCCATGCAGATAAACGAGGCGCCAATGAATACAATGAGCGACTAAGTAAAGATCGAGGGGGAATAATAAAAAAGGAATTGTTACAGCTTGGGGTAAGTCCTGAGCAAATATCTATTTTACCCTTTGGAGAAAACAGACCTCCAATTGAATGTGTGAAGTGTGATGAAGAGCAACACGCAAAAAATAGAGTTGTTATACTTTCAATTCATAAAACCAAAGAAAAGAATGCACTTTAAAAGTACCTTATCTGATTTTAGAGTGATTTTAATCAGCTTTTTTATCTCAATCACCTTGGGGTTTAATGCGCAAACACCTGGATCTACATTTTATTGGATAGGTGATGCCGGAAATTGGTCTGACACATCTCATTGGTCAAATTCTAGTAATGGAGCTAATGTTGCTATACTTCCCGGAATAAGCGATAGTGTTATTTTTGATTCAAACTCATTCACATCACCAAACCAAACTGTCCTTGTAGATGACCATGGTTATTTTGTCTCTATGGATTGGAGCACTATATCCGATAACCAATTCTTGAAATTTGATTCTACGCTCGATGCTCATGGAAACATTACATTAAACAATAAATTATCAATTCTTCGAAATGTAAATTTTAGCGGTATTCAGTTTGTTAAACAATCAATATTTGATGCTGACAGTGCTTCAGTCGATTGTGCTTTCACCATAATTATGGATGCCATTGAAGACTCCCTGATCTTGGCAGATGATTTAGTCATGTCAGACAGTTCAAGCTGTATTCTGTTTACAGGTAGGCTTTCTACACAAGGTTATACATTAAAAACAGGTTCTTTAAAATCCATCAACAACCCTTCGAGCGGAACTGACCTCAGGTCAATCGATATATCAAATTCAACTCTTTATTTATCACTCGAATTTAATTCAGCAGGTGACACGTCTTTGGTTTTTAGCGCCGACAATTCAACAATCCACATAGGTGACACCCTAGATTATCTAAATAATCTAAAAACACACGAGCTCTCTTTTAATGATGTATTCCTAAATTTCAAACCTCTAACGACTCTTCAAATCATAGAAGGAAATAACATATTTAATAAACTCACTGTACTGCCCGGTTCCAGAGTCCATATAAAAGAAGGGTCAACACAGAAAGTCACTGACAGTTTAACATTAAATGGTAATTGTAAAGACATGATTACCATTGCATCTTCTGACACCTCTTCAACTGCTAATACAGCAAATTTGATTAAGTTAAACTCAAACCTTGATTTTATTGGTGTTGGACTTCAGGTCAAACAAATAAATTCGCTGCCGGGAGAAATTCTAACCACCTACCATTCTATTGACAACGGGGGTAATGACCTTGGATGGGTTTTTGACCAAACCTCTTCAATTACATCAGGATTCACGGCAAATGGACCCTTTTGTTTTGGAGATACCGCTTTGTTCTCAAATACATCTTCAACATCGGGAACAATTAATTACAGTTGGCAATACGATGATGACTCTTATCTTGAGAGTCCTGCTGGTCTTATTGAAGCCCACAATGATACAATATTAAATTTTCCTCAAGCTCCCGGAATTGATACAACAAGCTACGGTCAAATTCTATCTTGGACTGAAATCACAGATGGGCAATCCTTATTCTCTCCTGTTTCGGGAAGCGCAACAACCGTTCAGGGTTATGAGTCTATGAATTATAATTTTACGGTGGCCTATAGAATGGAATTGATAAATGGTACAGGGAGTGATGCATACCTCGTTGATATGGATGATAACCCAGCTCTGGCATCATATGAATACCAGCCACGAATTAAGGTTTACAAGAATGGCAATGATTTTGCTGCGAATTTAGGTACAAGTAGTGTTTTCGATGAGTATGTTTTTTACGAGGACACCCTCCCAAATGGTTCCATACAAATTGGTGCAGATACCGTTTCATTTAATGTGTCTGCTTTTAATTTGCTCCCCACAGATTCTTTAACCATCTATTTTGGTTCTGATGTTACTTATACCGCTGTCACAAATCAACCAAGATGGAAATCAGCAATCGACACTCTCGGAACAGATGTTTCTATTGATTATCAATTAATCATAGACAGCATCTATTTCGAAGCTTCTCCCGTTACATCATCATTTAATTTAGATACTACTCAACATGTTTTTGAAAGTAGCGGAGATTTTAATGTTTCACTCATAGCAATCAATGAGGATAACTTTTGTACAGACACCACAACTCGACTTGTACATATCAATCAACCCACAGTCTATTTATCTACATCTGAACCAGATACAACAATTTGTATTGGGGATGAAGTGACATTTGAAGCATTCAGTACAATAACGGGAGTTAAATTTGAATACCTGTACAATGGGGTTTCTCAAAACACGCAATCTGTTAATGACACCTTATTTGTTACAAATACACTATCGAATCTTGACACCTTGAGCGTGTTGGCATATGAAAATGGTTGCATTAGTGATACAATGCCCCAATATGTTTTTGTAGTCAATGCCCTTCCAAATTATACTTTTGTATATGATGACTTAGATGCTTCAATCTGTGCTGGTGACAGCGTTCTATTCACTGCATCATCTCCTGATTTGTCTTATGAATACTCTTTTTTAATTGATGGAATTGGTGTCACTCCTGTATCGGACACCATAGGATACTATAATACTGTTGGCTTATTGGATAATGAAACTATTTCTGCAGTTGTTGTCGACGACAATGGATGTACAGATACCTCCTCAATCACATTTAATGTAAATCCGTTACCCATTGTATTGCTATCTGAATCAACAGGTGGAAATGTAATATGCGGTAATCAATCTGTGACGTTTAGCGGTATTGGATCAGACCTATATGAGTTTTTTATAAACGGAGGTAATGCTCAGGGACCATCAGCTAATAATGAATTCATTACTTCATCGATCTTGGCTGGAGATACAATTTCTTTAACCGGTTCTTCAAGTTTCGGTTGTCTTCAAGATGCCAGTGAAACCTTCACATATATTGTAAATCCTGCACCTAATACAGAAATAAGCTCGTCTGATCTCGACAACTCAATTTGTTCTAGTGAGCAAATATCCTTTACAGCATCTGGGGCGGCTCTTTATCAGTTTTTCATCAATGATGTAAGTGTTCAACTAGGATCAGAAAACAACTATACAGGAGTTGGTATCCCAGATAATTCGACAATCTCCGTATCAGGAACGATTGGTGGCTGTACTCAGGAAAGTGATGATATAACATTAACGGTATTGGACTCCCCTTCGACAACTTTAACAAACAATGATGATGGAGATAATACAATATGTTATGGAACCACCATCATTTTCACAGCAACAGGAGCAACAAATTATGAGTTTTTAGTAAATGGTGTTTCACAAGGGGCACCGAGCCTTCAAAACACTTTTGAAACTGCTACACTTCAAAACAATGAAATCATCACGGTGATCGGAGAATCGAATACCTGTCTAATAAATTCACAACAGGCTATAAGCGTTTTGACGAATCCCGTTGTTGATATTTTCAGTGATGACATCGATAATATAATCTGCGAACAAGAAGCAATCACGATTACTGGAGTCAACGCTACGGACTATGTTTTTTGGGTGAATGGTGAAGTTTTCCAATCACTTTCAAATGACAATACGCTAAGTGACCCCACTTTACCTATTGGAATTGACACGATTGTCGTACAAGGGGTTTCAGGAAATGGTTGTTCAGATTATAGTCCAGAACTGATTACAACTGTAAATGCAACACCAAATATTGTGCTTTTAGATAGTGAAGATGATAATGAAATTTGCCTGGGAGATACGGTCTCTTTCGATGCCACAGGAGGTGATCTTTATCAGTTTTTCGCGAATGGTATTCCACAAGGGCCATTGTCAAGTAATAATGCGTTTTTATCGTCCAGTTTAAATCATGGAGATTCTGTTATCGTTCAAGGATCATTATTAGGGTGTGCGAATACATCCAATTCAATTTATTTTACGGTAAATGCCGTACCAAATGTTAATTTGGAAAGCTCTGATCTCGATAATATCTTTTGCCTAGGAAGCAATATTCTTTATACTGCAAACGGTGCCCTTTCCTACGAATTTCTTGTTGATGGTTTGTCTCAGGGTTCAGCATCGAATATAAATGAAATTAACAGTGCTGATTTCAACACTGGAACTTATAGTGTTTTAGTGACCGGAGAAAGCTTCGGTTGTTCAGATAGTGATGAAATAACGGTCACCGTTAACGAGCTTCCTGAGGCAAGTTTAATTACCTCGACTGACCTAACTTCAATTTGCTCAGGACAAGAGTTACTTTTTACAGCCTCAGGAGGAACTACCTACCAGTTTTATATTGATGAAACTTCACAAGGGGTTGTTTCTATTAATGATGAATTCTCAGTGTCGAACTTGACAAATGGCAACAATGTGAGTGTCCTTGTTATGACGAGTCAAGGTTGTGAGGACTCCGTCTTCACGGGGCCGATTGCGATTTATGACTCACCATTAATTTTAATGAGTAGTTCAATTCAAGAAACGTCAATTTGTTCAGGGGACAACGTTGAATTTTCTGCCTTCGGAAGTGATAATTTTGAATTTATGATAGGTGGCGTTTCTTTAGGAGCATCAAATAATGCTACAATTACTATTGATAGTCTGCAAAATGGTGAACAAGTATACGTTATTGGCACATCTTTAAACGGATGTTCAGGTACTTCGAATACCATATCATTTAATGTATACCTATCCCCTATCGTTAATCTAATAAATAACGAAGATTCATTATTATGCATAGGTGAAACGACGAATATCGAAGCAACTGGAGCAACAGAATACCAGTTTTATATAAACGGACAAGCCATCGGAGACTTCAATAGCCAATCCCTATACCTTGAGGAAGTAAATAATGATGATCTTATTCAGGCCGTTGGCTCCGTAAATGGATGCCCAAGTTCCTTGAGTAACGAAATTCTATTCGCTGTTTATGAATACCCCACAGTAAATAGCTCAAGTTCAGATTTAGATAATATTATATGCGCCCAAGATACTGTTGTCTTGAGTGCTACAGGGGGCCAGTTGTATAATTTTAGTTTAAATGGTCTATTAATAGGCGCTGGGGAAGCTAATACTTATGAACTAACCAATATCATGGATGGAGATCTCGTTGAAGTTATTGCTTTAAATGGTGACTGCCCATCGGAAACTGATACTTTTGAATTCTTGGTAAATCAATTGGAGATTGGAGTCTCTGTCTCTCCCGGTAATATATTATGCGCCAATGAAACGCCTTCTTTCCAAGCCTTTGGTGGCGACCAATATCAGTTCTTTATAAATGGGGAGGCACAAGGTGGATTTAGTAGCCAAAACACCGTTGGTGATTTAAACATCAATGACCTCGACGAAGTTAGTATCGCAGCCTATGATGACGCCACAGGCTGTTACCAAAAACTCGATGACTATATTTTAATGACGGTTCAAGAAACACCTACACTCAGTCCTAGCGGAAACAGCACGCTATGTGAAGGAGATTCAATCCTTCTTATAAGCAATTATGAATTAGGTACGCAATGGTTCTTAGATGGTATTGAAATCCCTGGAGCTATCAATAACTTTTACTATGCTCATAATATGGGCGAGTTTTCAATTACCGGCACATACGGTGGACAAGGAGAAATCTGGTCTATTGGTGACAATGCCTCCGGAATACATGGAAACGGGAACAATATAAACTCAGGAACTCCACAAATGGCAATGCAAAACATATTGCCTTTTGCATCGATATACTCAACAAACGACTTCATTATTGGAATTGATGAGCAAGGGAATCCCTTTGCTTGGGGAAATAATAATACGGGGCAATTAGGAAATGGAAGCTTCACAAGCAGTAATACTCCCATACAAATCCCAGGCGTGAGTACTCTTAAAAACTGTGCGACTTCAAAGGAAAGTGTTATGGCAGTTAATACCTCAGGTGAGGTCTACATTTGGGGGGGGAACTCAGAAGGAGAGCTAGGTCTTGGGACCAATTCTGTCGTGAATTTCCCAATGGAAAATACATCGATAGTAGATGTTGACACTATTGCTGCGGGATTAAATCATTTTATTATTTTAAAAAATAACGGTACTGTTTGGTCTGTTGGGAATAATGAATTTGGACAATTAGGAATCGGAACGAATACGAACTCTAATGTTCCTGTTTTAATCAATGGCCTCTCTAATATTGCATCTATTGGAGCAGGACACCATCACAGCTTTGCTATCGATTCTTCGGGGCAATTGGTTGCTTGGGGAAACAATAGTTCTGGTCAATTAGGAACCGGAGATTTAAACAATCGTCTTTCACCTCAAAACATAAATGTGACCGCCATTCAAAAAGCAAGTGGAGGAAATTCGCATTCTCTTATTTTAAACGAAATGGGCGAAGTGCTTTCTTGCGGTGATGATTCATTTGGTCAACTAGGACAAATTTCATCTAACTCAACGTTCAATAAAATTGAAATAATAGGTGTAAAGCAAATATCGGCAGGTCCATTTGCCAGTCTATTTCTGCGAAATGATCACAGTGTTTTCGGATGTGGTAGAAATACCGAAAATCAAATTAGTAATGAAAGCAATCCCCTGTATTCTGAGCCAATTCATCTTGAAGAAATTCATGGTGTAGGTTCTATTGTTTGTGGAGAGAAAAGTACGCACTTTATTTATACAGAGATGAACTCTTGCGTTTCAAACAACGCTTCAATAACTGTTTTAAACACTCCCGAGGCGACTATAAGCATCAGTGGTGATACGCTATACGCTTCATCCGGAGATTATCATTTATGGTATATCAACGGCGTCCTTATCTCTGATGCAGAGCTTCAATATTACGTGCCTTTGTCATCAGGAAACTATACTGTAGAAATAATATCAGCAGAAGGATGCTCAGGGACCTCTGAAGTACTTTCTTTTGAGCAAGCTTCAGTACAAGACCTAGAAACACTTCGAATAAGGTTATATCCAAATCCAGCCATCGATCAGCTTCATATTGTGAACGACTCCCATGAAGAAGTGGTGAAACTAATCATCTACGATCAAATAGGTAAAGTCGTTTTAGAAAGTGAAAATACAGATCAAAGCAATTCAATAATTAATTTGAAAGGTCTTCTTCCCGGCAATTACTATGTAGCCATTTATACGGATAATAACAAAGTCCATTTACGGTTTAATAAAATTAATTAAGCCGCGCCATTTACATCAATCTTTGAAGGAGAAAAAATGAACCTAGAGGCTATGGTCTTTTTATGTGAGGCAATAAAAATTTAAAATCAGACCTAGAAGAAGCGATGTTCATTTGATTTAAATCCTAAATTCGCGCTTATGAAAAGTAAAGTATTGGACATCCTTTATGACTCATTTTGCGACAATGAATCGGTTAATTTTGTTGTAAAGTAAGATGCAAAAAAGGAGCAACGAATAAAAACGCTTCTCGAATATTCTTATTACAAAGGAGAACGTTTTGGAAAGATATTCCTTTCGGAAGATGAGACCACTGCGGCCATTATCATTGATCCAAAAAAAGACAAGTTCTCCTTTTGGGAACTTAAACTGATTTTTAAAGTCATTGGATTAAGATGCTTATCCAAAGTGTTAAAGAGAGAGAAAAGTTTAAGCCAGAGCAAGACTTTCATTACCTATGGTATGTTGGAGTTAAAACAGCGAATCAAGGGCAAGGAAAAGACTCTAAGCTTATTCAAAAAATCATGCAAGAACCTGATGGAAAAGCTTTGCATCTTCAAACATCTAACCCTAGAAACTTTCCTTTATATGAGCGTCTAGGATTTAACTTTGACGGAGATTATAGTCAACCGGGTTATGCTGTTAAAATATATACTTATTCCAAAAATTAAAAAAAGGCATAAAAAAACCCCATCAACTACTTGATGGGGTTTTTTTGAGTGCATTGATCTACTTAAGTTTTGACGAATTTCTCAATCAAAACATGAGCCGTGT
>TARA_B110000305_G_scaffold150380_1_pt1 | contig 19871 bp, 14 predicted proteins | sample TARA_B110000305 | Tara Oceans TARA_B110000305 (sample SAMEA4397930) | marine metagenome | biome: Polar Biome; feature: [SRF] surface water layer (ENVO:00010504); material: water (ENVO:00002006), including particulate matter (ENVO:01000060) such as... | depth 5 m | reverse complement strand
CACCATTCTATCTATATGTGCTTTTTCCCAAGAAGTTTTTTTGGCTAAAGAATATTTTCCATAGTACATTCCGTGAGATTCTATATTTGCTTCATCTACAACATATAAACCGTATTTATCACAAAGCTCATAAAACCTTTTACCTCTTGGATAATGACTTAAACGCACCGCATTGATATTATTTTCTTTCCAAAGTTGAATGTCTTTTAATAGGAGTTCTTCAGACATTACATGGCCTGTTTCTGGATCTGTTTCTTGGGTGTTAACTCCTTTTAAGGTAATGCGTTTTCCGTTAACTAGTAACAATCCGTTTTTTATTTCTACAGATCTAAAACCTATTTTGGTGGAAGAAACTTCCATTGTATTTCCATTTGCATCTTTGGTTTCAATTTGTAAGTTATAAAGATTGGGATGCTCAGCACTCCAAATCTTTATATTTGGAATATTTGCATTAAAATTTATAGACTCAGATTTTTTAACGCTACTATTTTTTGTTTCTGAAATAAGAATCGTCTTTTTATCTGAAACTTGATAGGTAACAGATATATTTTTATTCTTGAGGCTATGATTTTTCAAGTCAATAGTTAAATTGAATTTTCCATTTTTATAAGTTTTGTCAAGTACAGATTTTACTTCAAAATCTTCTATTCTTATTTTTGGTTGCGCATAGAGATAAACACTTCTTTCGATGCCGCTAATTCTCCAAAAATCCTGACACTCTAAATAAGCACCGTCTGTCCATCTAAAAATTTGAATAGCGATGGTATTTTTTCCTTTTTTTAAAGCTTTGGAAATATTAAACTCTGCAGGCAATTTACTGCCTTGAGAATAGCCGATGTATTTTCCATTCAACCATACAAATCCTCCGGATTTCATTGCTCCAATATGAAGAAAGATTTCTTTCTCAGACCAAGATCTGTCTATTATAAAATCCCTGCGATAGGATCCAACAGGATTATAATCATCAGGGACATCTCCTGGATTTTTCGGATAGCGTATTTCAACAAGCTCCATATCCTCAGCAATCATCGCTTTATAATCTGCAAATTCATATTGATGGTTTGCATAGATGGGAACACCATAGCCTTCAATTTCCCAATTAGAAGGTACATTAATTTGATTCCAAGAGGATACGTCAAAACTAGGGTTCATAAAATTAATTGGGCGGTCTTTGGGATTTTTCACCCAATTAAAATTCCACTTTCCATCTAAGGATTTATAAAATTTAGATTGTTTATTTAGGCCATTTTTTTTTGAAGTAAATGAAGTAAAAGAGGAATGAGGAGCTAACTTGTTTTCACCAATCATCAATTCATTTTCTATATAGTCCTTATAATCTAAAATAGGATTTTTTTGCTGACTATACACGGAGACAGAAGCCAACAAAAAAATAAGTAATAAATGTTTTTTCATAATTAATCTTTCATTAAAAGCATTATTATATGTGCGGAACTCCAACTGAAATTTTACGTATTTAAGCTTTCACCAGTTATAGGATGATAATTTTCTCGAATTGTTTTTCCTTTTCCTAAAACACCTTCAGCTCCTTCCAATATTTGAATTGTTCAGTATTACATGACTTCCCTTAGGATTCTTATCTTGTATGTGATCAATTAGGTACCCATTATTTCTTTAGTATTTTTTAATAAATAACGAGTATTTTTTCCTGTTCCAAACCTAGCTCTAAAACGTGTTTTAATTGGTGTTTCGACAAAGTTTCATTAGTTGCTTTTTTCATTCTCCATAAATCATACATTAACTCTTCTTCAGAATTTAATAATATCAAAAGATTTAATTTTTGTCATACAAACATAAGATTAAAAATTTCTATTTAAAAAGAATCTATTTGTTATAAGTCTAATAATACGACTACTTTAGTGATTCTAAAAATGACACTATGAATTTCGAGCGAGAAATTAAAAAACGAGCAGAAGATAAATGTGAATTTTGTGCACAGGATGATCATCTTGAAATGTATGTGGTCCCAAAAACTCCAGAATATATAGAATACCAAGATACTTTGGTTTTGGTTTGTAAAACTTGTGTTTCGCAGTTTGATGATGAAGAAAATAGAGATTCGAATCACTGGCGTTGTTTAAACGACAGTATGTGGAGCCCAGCTGCTCCTGTACAAATTATGTCATGGAGAATGTTACATCGATTAAAATCTTTTGGTTGGTCTCAAGATTTGTTGGACATGATGTATTTGGACGAACAACAATTAGAATGGGCAGCAGCAGCAGGGGATGCTGAAGATAAAACAGATGCAATTATACATAGAGATGTAAATGGAGTGATATTAAAAACTGGGGATAATGTGGTTTTAATAAAAGATTTAAAAGTAAAGGGTTCCAGTTTGGTTGCTAAACAAGGAACTGCGGTAAGACGTATATCTTTAGATTATGAAAATGCAGAATTGATAGAAGGTAAAGTAGGCCCTACTCAAATTGTGATAATAACAAAATATGTAAAGAAAATTTAGTTTTTGATGCCGTTTATTCTTGACTCGTGTTTTCTTTTTTCTCTAAATCTTCAGATTTCATCAATAAATTTGGGTTTTGATAAATATTTTTTCAAACGACTATTTCTGAAAAATAATATACACCAGGATAATATACTTTAAAATTTAAAAAAGTTAATAGCACCTGAAAATGTAGATGGGTAACTAATTTTTTTATTAAAAACTAACTAAATAGATCAGAAAATGAAAACTCATTTAATTCTTTTGCATTTTTTGGTAACTCTCCTAATTTAAGCTTGATACCTACATATGTTGTCCATATGTCGTATTTTAATTTATTAATAGACTCAAGAGATGAAAAATAGTTATTAAGACTAATAATAACATCTGTTTGTGTTGTGAATCCTAATTTAAATTTATCCAACTCATTCTCATAGGTTTTTTTCATTAAACTAACAAGTAGTTTAGTTTGATCAAATAAAATAAGTTTTTGTTTTAATAATTTTAGATTTAACTCAACGCTGGTGGTGGTTTCAAATAGATATTGTTGTAAGTCCGTTTTTGACAAATCATATTCAACAAGCTGTTCTAAATAAGCACCTTTTTGCGTTTGATTTGAAATTGGTAAATTATGTGTTAAAGAAAGAAGAAAGCTAGTGCCCGGATTAGCATTAAAAGTTTTGTTTAAATTATAAGCTCCATCTTCATAAGTCCCAAATCGAGAAACTCTGATGTCTAAATCTAAGAGGTTTTTTTTCTGATTTTTTGCGTTTTTTAGTAAAACTTTATTTTCTTCAATTCCTAAAGATATACTTTTATATTCTGGTGTGTTTTTAATAAGGGAGTCTAAAGTGATTTTTCTTGTGGTGATATATTCAATCAATTTCTCTTTATTTGGATCTGGGACCTGATCTATTAATTTCGGGATTGAGTCAGAATTTTCATTGTCATTTATACCTAATAGAATTTTAGTTTGATAATAAACACCTAAAACATTTATATTTGAAATGGTCAGCTGTTGGAGTTTATTATTATAAAAAGAATTTGCTTGGTCTTTTTCTATTAGTGGGATTTGATCACTTTCTGCAAGTGTGTAAATACCATTTTTATATATTCTTGACTCAATTACAATATTGTTTGTTATGTAGTATCTGTCTATAGCTTCTTTAAGTGTAAGGTAGTTTATTAGTAATTCACTAAAATAAGTTAATACTTGATTAGAAAATTGTTCTGCTAAAGCTTTTTGATTAATTGTTGAAACCTCAATAAAAGAATATCCAGGATTGGTTTTTCCTATTCCTTTTAATAATGGAATTTTAGCACCAGCAAAAGCACCTGAACTATTGAATGCATAATTTGGATTGTCTACTTCAATTGTTCTTTCAATCCTAAATCCTGAATAAAAATCTATGCCAAATTTAGTTGGAACAACAAATCTAGTCTGTAAATACTCTGTCCCATCATTATCAAGAGATGGATTTGTTCCTGAACCATAAACTAATTCTGTATCAATAAATGGGTTTAAAGCTCCATTTGCCTTTAGGAGTGTATAGGTTGCTTTAGTCAAAGAAAGTTTATCTAATTTAATATTATAGTTGTTCTCTAAGCCCTCATTAAGTATCGTTTGGAAAGTTAAAACATTATTTTGTGCTTTTAGCTGAAAATTTAATGCTAATGAAATTAGTAGTATTAGTATATTGCTATTAAGATTCATTGTTTCTTTTTTGATTCAATTGAGCTTTTACCAAATTATAGAAAAAAGCTTTGTTATTAATTAATGTTTCGTAATTTCCTTGTTCTAAAATTTCTCCTTTTTCTAAAACAACAATAACATCAGCGTCTTTAATAGTGCTTAACCTGTGTGCAATAACAATTTTAGTAGATTTTAATTCATTTAAATTATCAGTAACTGTTTTTTGCGTATCATTATCTAAGGCACTAGTAGCTTCGTCAAATAGAATTAATTTTGGGTTTTTTACAATCGCTCGCGCGATGATGATTCGTTGCTGTTGACCACCAGATAATGTACCACCTCCAGGAGGTAGAATAGTATTCATTTTTTCTTCCATACCTTCTATCTGCTTGTCACAACCAGCCATTCTAGCTGCTTCCCACGCTTCCTCAACAGTGTAGTCGGAAGTACCTATAATATTATATAAAACGGATCCTTCCATTATTTTTCCATCTTGTAAAACAACCCCTATTTGGTCTCTTATTGTTCGTATATCCAACACCTTCATGTCCATTCCGTTAAATAAAATAGTTCCTTGTTGATATTCTTCAAAACCCATTAAAATTCTTAATAAAGTAGATTTCCCAGAACCAGAGCCTCCTACAATTGCTACAAATTCTCCCTCTTTTATTTTAAGACTAAGATTCTTAAGAATTAGTTGATCGGTATCATTATATTTGAAATTAAGATTTGATATTTCAATATCTCCAGTTAAATTCCCAACATCTTTTTTCCCAACATAATCTTCAGTTTCAGCCTCTAATATTGGCATAAGTAACTCTAAAGCTGGCTTTATACTCATAAAAGGGATTGCAACACCAAATGCACTTACTAATGCCCCTTGAAAACTTAAATAAGCAGAATTAAAAGCAATAAAATCACCAATGCTAAAAGTAGAATTTGGAAGGGTAAATAAATCATAAATGCGTAAATATATTAATAGAGTTGCTAAAATTGGAAAACCATAACTAAATACAGCAACTATAATTATTAATTTTTGTTTAGCTACATAATGTTTTTGTTGTTCAGAAAATCTATCGGCCCACATATCCATTACTTTATCTTCTGATGCCGTCATCCTTATTTTTTGAATACCTCCTATTGTCATCATCATAAATCCAGAAATGATAGTTTTTAGATGCATAATACCGGCTACGTGCTTAATTGCTAATTTGCTAATAATTAAGGTAAAACTAGCCGTGACTAGGCCTAGGCAAAGCGCAAGTATTGTAAGGTATATGTCATAATAAAGCATTAATACTAAATAGAAAATAGAAAAAATAGCAGAAATTAATGCAGTCATAACATGAGCAGATAAAATCTTTCTTATTGTTTCGATAGCTAAACTTCTTGCTGCTAAATTTCCCGCATCATATTTACTAAAAAAAGGAACCTTTATAGATAATATTCGGTCCCAAATAGCAGATTGTAATTTATAACTCGATTTTCCTTCAAAACGAAGTACAGCAATTTCTCTAGCAATATTTATTATCCCTAGTATTATTACTATAGAGAATAATAGGAAACCTATTTCATATAAACTTCCTTTTAGGCCTCCAGGGATAATTACATTAAATATATAGCCAGAAATTACTGGAATAAAAAGAGATAAAAACGCTCCTAAAACTCCTAATATAAAAAAGAAAATAACATCCTTTTTAGTAAATGCCAATATAAATTTAAACAAAGCTAATTTACTAATTTTTCCAGAAGGTAAAGGGGAGAAAAAAGAATGGGCTATAGTTTCGATACCTTTAGAATTTAAATTATTCGCAATTATATCTTCTCCGGTTTTTATGTTTTTTATAATGTATTTTTTGTTTTTTCTAATTAATGCGACTGGGGTTTTATCTTCTTTTAAGAAGCCTAATAAAGGTCCGTGATCATAAAGCCACCATTTGTCTTCCAACTTAACTTTTCTAGATCGAATATTAGAAGCTCTTAACAGCTTTTTTAATGGACTCCAAGCTTCAGAACTGTTTTTAAACCCTACAATAAATTCTATTCTCTCAATATCACCAATAAGTTTACACGTTTTTAACAATAAAGAATCATATGAGTCATTGGATGTATGTATGTATTTTTTACTTTTATCTTTATTGGAATTAATTACACTACTAAGTTTTTCGAATGCATCTTCTCGTGATATTTTTCTGTATAAGTAAGAAGATTTAACATCTTTTATATAAGTTTCATATAAGCTGTTTTTTAAGTTTTTCGTATTTGATGTATCCTTTTTTTCCATTTAAAAGTTCTGAACTATGAATTTTTTATTAAATTAAAATACAATCCTTTTTTGTCTTTAATTAAATCAAGAGGGGTTCCTTGTTGAATTACCATTCCTTTTTCTAAAACAATAATTTCATCAAAATCCTTGATTGTAGACAAACGATGTGCTATAGTTATTGTGGTACATTTCCTTCTAAGAAAATTATTCATAACTATTTTTTCTGTTTCTGTGTCAAGTCCTGAAGTAGCTTCATCTAAAAATAAAACAGAAGGGTTTGTTAGTAAAGCTCTTGCTATTTCTAGACGTTGTCTTTGTCCTCCACTAAAGTTTCTGCCGTCTGGAGCTACCTTAGAATTATAGCCTCCTTTTCTTTCTGAAATAATATCGTGGATTTCTGAATCTTTTGCAGATTGTATAATTTTAGAATTTTCTATTGACTTATTCCACATTGTAATATTTTCTGAAATAGTTCCCGTAAAAAAGAATGTTTCCTGATCTACTATAGATAAAGAGTTTCTGAAAACATCTTTGTTAATTGTATTTATAGGCTTACCATCATAACTAATTTCTCCAGACAAAGGTGGGTATAATCCTGATATTACTTTAAGTAATGTAGATTTTCCTGAACCTGAACCACCAATGATAGCTATTCTTTTTCCAGGATATGCAGTTAAAGAAAAATTTTGAATAAGGGGCTCACTAAATTTATTATACCCAAAAGAGATATTTTTCACTTCTAATTTACCAGTAAGTTTTGAGTTATTGGGTGTTATTGTATTGATAGATTCTTTTGTGTTATCATCACAAAAAACATCTATTGGCTCTTGTAAAGAGTCGATTATATTATTTACGTTTGATTTGTTAACTTGAAGTTGTCCGGTAAATTCTACTAAACCTTTCACGGGCTTAGAAAGTGAATGAAGAAAACTCTGCAAAGCAAGAAATACTCCAATTGTAATTTCGCCTTTCATAATAAGTAATCCTCCTAATATTAAAATAACAACAGTTTGAAATTGAGCAATAAAAATTGGTAAAACTGTAAGAACTCTAGTGGTTACTCCTAATTTTTGCTGATCATTTATTGAATTTATTAAATGACTTGACCACAGGGAGAAAAAATCATTTTCAGCACCAGAAGACTTTAAAGTTTCTATCTGTTCAATACCTGTTGTAGCGGTACTAAATACTGCTTGTTTATTTTTAAATAGAGATTGATTCAGGGCTGTTCTTTTCGAGGAAAAATAGCGTAATGCTATAATATTAAAAAGCATTACTGACACACCGGCCAAAGACAGTATCCAATTAAATTTTAGCATTATAACCCCGTAAAAAACAATAGTGATGCATTGTAAAAGCGCCGTTAATGTTTCTTTTGTTAATAACTCTGCAATATCATCGTTAAGTCTTAATCTTTTTACTGTTTCTCCGGCAGTATGAACATAAAAATAATTGTATGGAAGTTTTAAAACATGAATTATAAACCTCGAAGATTCTACTATATTTGATTTTAAGTAAGTTTTAAGCAGTGCCCATTGCTGGTAGTAAACTAGAATACAACCTAAAATAATAAATACAGCAAGAATACTTATCATTGGATCAAACCATTGATGTTGAGAAAGTATTATTATATCATCAAAAAAAAGTTTATTAAAGGAGGGCACAATTATACCGGGTATTATCAAGACTAATCCAGCAATAAAAACATACATTAATCCTTTGATGTTTGGAATAATTCGTTTTCTCAATTCTTTATAATATGAACCTTGTTGTTTTATGGTTTTAAAATCATTGTCTGGGGTTAGTTTAAGAGACCAATCGTCATAAACAACATTTAATTTTTGTTTAGTTATTTTCTTCTTTCCTTTTTCAGGGTCGTGAATTGTATAATCGTTTTTATTTTCTTTTGTTATTAAAAGGTATTCCTCTGAAGTTGTTTTAATGATTATTGGAGAAACAACAGAGAGGTTTTCAAGAGAATTAGTATTAATTTTTGCATTAAAATTAAAACGCAAAGCAGCTTTATTTAAATTTTCAGGTAGGATTTCATCACTGCCGGTATTACAAGCAGTTTTTACAACATTTAATTTTGGATAAGAATTATAATAACCCAAAACCATTGCTAGGCAAATTGCACCTGACTGCCCTTTATCAGATTCTAAAAAAACAGGTGTTATATTCATAGTTTGTTTACTAAAATAGCTGTTTAAGTACGTTATTTTTTAATTAAAGTAAGCATTAAAAATAGGCAACACATAATCAATTGGGGCTTTGACTTTCACATTTACATAAGCTGCACTTAATTGACCTGGATGTATTTTCATTGGAGGGCCTTTTTTATTTGACCATTTAAAACCACTAAATGTATTTGGGTCTGTTTCTAAATCTACTATTATCTTATATACACCCCCTTTAGCATCTAAGTATTTAATTAAACTATTATTTTCTAAAACATTTTGAAGTCCTTCGGTCTCAGAAATATATGGAGCCACATATTTAACACTTCCTTTTAGATATCCATACAAGTTAGGGTCTGCACTAAAAAGTTCGACATCTACATCCATACCTTTGGAAATAAACGCATTGGTGGTAAAAGGAACATACAGATTTAGTATATAAGATTTTTTGTCTTCATTAGCATTAATTATTGCTAAAATATATTCTGGAGATACTATATCTCCTTTTTTTATATTTATCTGTCTAACGAAACCACTTGTTTTTGCAGTAACTTCGGTTTCAAACTTATACTCTTCTATTAAATCAGCTAACTCTACTTCTAAAGCTGTTAATTGACTTGAAAGATCAATTTCGTTAATATTATTATTTAAATTCCATTCATTTCTATTAAGTGAAATTAAATTTAGCTGTTCCTCTGTGCTAATTTTGTTCATTTTCATTGATGCTAAATCTTGTTGAACAGAAAAATATTGAGCATATGTAATGAGACCCTTATCAAGTAATTTTTTTTCTTCAACAACTCTTTTTGTATAAAAAATAATACTTTTATTTATCTCTTCAATATTTTTTTTTAGACTTAATTCACTAAGTTCATCAGATTTTTTTTTGATTAAAGTGCTTTTAGTATTCCCAGAAAAGGTTATATTTTTTTTCTGTTTTAATTGACCAATTGAAAGTTCCATCTGATCTATACTATATTTCCTTTCTGGCATAGCAATTATAAAAAGAACATCACCAGCCTTTACCTGATCATTTAACTTTACTTTAACTTCAGATATTCTTCCATTAGAGATTGAAGTAACTCTTTCTAAGCCCTCAACTGTATCTATCATTCCCACACCCTCAACTCTTTGAGGAATTGATCCAAATATGCTCCAAATAACAGCAATCAAACAGGTAATAATAATCCCAATTAAAACGTATGAGTAAATTGGACGAGTTATATCAATAGATTTCATCAAAGTCTCATCCACATTACTAGGATTGTCTTGTGGGGTTATTGTATTCATAATTTTTTTAATTTTTTAGAAATATACACACTTTTTAAATAAAAGCAATTTAGTATTGAAATAAGCCAAAGCATATATCAGCTTTAGATCTCACATTAATTCTTGCCTCCCATTCGTGATCATCGTTTTGATTATTAATTCTAACGTAAAAGTATACAATTAATAAACTTTAAACATTGATCTGGGTTAAGAAATAAAAATACTTGTAAATAAAAGTGAAACCTCCCTAATGAAAAAAAAAGGAAGAGCAAATGTTTAAGGTTAATATTCGATAATTTTTTTAAGTAATTTTAATTTTTTTTCTAACGATTTTATTCTTTTTTTGTAATGCTGCTTTATGATCTTATTAATTAATATTACGGAAGCATAAAATTCAATTTCTTTTAAATCAAAATCTCCATATCCTTCCATAAAATAAATAAACTTTTCGGTTCCATAATACTGGATATAGGACATTCCTAAATCATAAGAATTTGGACCGGACGATAAATCTCCAAAATCTATAATTCCTTTAACTTTCCCATTTTTTACTTTAATATGACTATCTGTATAATCAAAATGTAACAATACAGAATCATTATTGTTAAAAAAAAAATCATTTAATTTGAAATATAATTTTACTTTTTTAATTTCTTCATTAGCTAATATATTTTTCTCTAAAAGATACCTGAATCCATCTTCAAGCATTTGATCGCTTGCTTCTCTTATACTTGTATAATTACCATATCCTTTTGAATTAATATAGCCAAATCCTTTACTTTTTATTTGATGAATTTTTTTTAAATAAATTCCTGCTTGAGAATATACTTTTTTTAAATCATTTATAGACAGATTAATTTCATTTAAACTTTTTCCAGTTATATACTCTTGAATTAAAAAACATTCACTCTTAAATATTATTTGTGGAACTGGAATAATACCATTTAATTTTTCACAAGCAAATATTTCTCTAAATAATAAAACTTCGTCGTCAGGAAATTTCATTACATATTTATTACTTTTAGTTTCAATTATTTTAACTAGTTGATCGATGCCATTAGAGCTGTCAGAAATTTTAATTACGGTTTTATTTAAAGATTTTTCAAATAATTTAATGATTTTTTGATCTTTCATATTGATTCAATTCTCTGGATCTATTTACTTCTAAAATATTTATTTAGAGTTTTTTATTTTAGCTACTCATTTTTGTGAAATAATGATAAAACTGTGGAATGGTTTCTATTCCTTTTAAGTAATTCCATATACCAAAGTGTTCGTTAGGAGAATGAATAGCATCACTATCCAACCCAAAGCCCATTAAAATTGTTTTACTATTTAATTCTTTTTCAAATAAGGCTACAATAGGAATGGATCCTCCGCTACGTTGAGGTATAGGAGTCTTTCCAAAAGTTGCTTCATATGCTTTTTCAGCAGCTTTATAACCCAGACAATCTATAGGTGTTACGTAAGCTTGCCCTCCATGGTGTGGCGTAACTTTAACCTTTACTGAACCAGGTGCAATACTTTCAAAATGATTTTTAAATAAATCAGTTATGTCTTCCCAGTTTTGGTTAGGTACCAATCGCATCGAAATTTTAGCAGATGCTTTACTTGCGATTACCGTTTTTGCACCTTCACCAATATAACCACCCCAAATTCCATTAATATCTAAAGTTGGTCTAATAGAATTTCTTTCATTGGTGGTATATCCGTTCTCTCCATGAACATCACTAATGTCAATTGATTTTTTATAAGCATCTAAACTAAAAGGAGCTTCGCCCATTTTAGCCCGTTCTTCTAAAGATAATTCATCTACATTATCGTAAAAACCTGGAATGGTGATGTGATTGTCCTTATCATGCAAGGATGCAATCATTTTAGTTAAAATATTTATAGGATTGGCAACTGCGCCTCCATATAAACCACTATGTAAATCACGATTAGGACCAGTAACCTCTACTTCTACATAACTCAATCCACGCAATCCAGTAGTTATGGAAGGAACATCTGGAGAAATCATACCGGTATCACTTATTAAAATGATGTCATTAGCTAATTTATCTTGATTGCGTTCTACAAACCACCCAAGACTTTCACTACCAACCTCTTCTTCACCTTCAATCATAAATTTAACGTTACAGGGTAATTGCCCTGTATTTGTCATGTACTCCATTGCCTTTACATGCATGTACATTTGGCCTTTGTCATCACAAGCACCTCTAGCAAAAATAGCTCCTTCAGGATGTAATTCTGTTTTTTTAATAACAGGCTCAAACGGCGGACTGTCCCATAATCCTATGGGATCAGGTGGCTGTACATCATAATGGCCATAAACTAATATTGTGGGTAATTTTTGGTCGATTATTTTTTCACCATAAACGATTGGATAGCCTGGAGTTTTACAAATTTCAACTAGATCACAACCAGCCTCTGTAAGTCTATTTTTAACTACTTCTGCAGTATTAATTACATCTTCTTTGTAGTTGGAGTCCGCACTAATAGAAGGTATTTTCAGTAAATCAATTAATTCGTTTATAAATCGTTGTTTGTTTTCTTGAATATATGGTTTGGCGCTTTTCATGAGTCTATAATATTTAATAATTTGGTCAATGCTGTTCGCTATTGTTCATTCTCTTAGATTTATAAAAATAACAACAAGCTCGTTTCATTTTATGAGTTTTTCGAAGAACGGCTAAGGTAATAAAAAGCATTATTTTTCTGAACTAGTTTCTTTGTAAATTGCAAATCTTGTTTATATTTGCACTCCCATCGCGGGCGTGATGGAATTGGTAGACATGCTAGACTTAGGATCTAGTGCTTCACGGCGTGGGAGTTCGAGTCTCCCCGCCCGCACTATAAGAAAGCCTTTCAGTTTTGAGAGGCTTTCTTAATTTTAGTAAGGACTTGATTTTAAATTTTTTTCTAAAAATAATTTATACTTTTTAACCCAGATCAATGTTTAATATTTATTAATTTCGTATAGCTCTACTTTTAATTGCAAAAAAAAATTTATATTTGAGTTCGATAAACAAGTATTTATAAATTTAAATAAACAAAAATGAAGTATTTAGTTATTAGTAGAGGAGGTTCTTTAGTTCATGGAGCTAAAAAAGAAAATCTTCAAAAAGCAAAAGAAATGTTACAAAAAGGATTAGATTCTGGAAAAGTGGAAGCTTGTTACGGGATTGTCTCAGGAGGAACGGTATGGGTTATTAATGCAGATAGTCACGCAGCTTTAGCTCGTGGTTTGAAAGATTTTAATAGGTCTGGTGATCATCGTGTAGAAGTAATTCCAGTTTTAGATGGAATAGGAACATTAGATGCTCATATTGCGGGCAAATAAAATGAATAATTTCTTATAATCCTTAATGCTAATGTGTTAAGGATTTTTTTTAGTTCACATCCAAGTCTGAAAAAAATATGAAGACTTATCAGTTTTTTTGTATTGTAGATAAAAGTAAATCTGGTTTAATAATACAGATAAGCAAATTTATTCTTCGCTTAAAAAATAATCCAAATCAACAACTATCTTATTTTCTTCCAGAAATACCTCATGAAATTGGTATAAGACTTATAATTCTTATCACTAATGTTAAAACTCTTGATCAGAAATTAAAAAAAACTATTAAGATATTGGAATCAAACGATTCAATCCGATTTTTCCCCAATGAAAAAATATACATTACAAATCATAATTTAAAACCTGGAAAAACGGTATTACTATTTCCTGGGTTTGGGTCTGAATTTCCAGAAATGTTAACAGGAACATCATCTAAATTTAAAGTTGTTTCAAAATGGATGAACATATTCGAAGATTTTCACAATAGAACTGATAAAAATAATTCAATCAGTCAGGATGATTGGCTAGAATCCTTATTAGTAAAAAAAAATTATGGAGTTACTGAAATAGGTCCAATAGGATCAATTGCTTCATTAGCTTTTAACGATATTTTGCATACTTTGAATATTAAGTGTGATGCCATGATTGGTCACAGCAATGGTGAAAATGCAGCACTAATTTCATCTGGAATATTAAACTTTAGTTCAAAGGATAAAATTTTAAAAATCCTTCAATTGCTATCAGAATTCCCACAATTGAAAAATAAAAATGGCGTTTATCTAGCCGTAAATAATTTTTCTAAAAAGAATATTGATGAATTGTTATACCAATATCCAAACGATGTTTTTCTAGCAATGAACAACTGTCCAGGACAACAAGTTGTGTTTGCAAAATTAGATTCTCGTGAATCAGTTATTGAATTTATTAAAAAAAGATATGGCTTAGTTTTCGAATTGACTACGGATCATCCCTACCATACAAAGGCATTTGAAGAGTCATTAGATTATTTAAACCCTATATACAGCCAATTTCAAATTATTAAAGGAATTATTCCTGTTTATAGCTGTGTCAATGCTAAATTATTTCCGGATGATGAAGAGGGAATTCGAGATTTAGCTTTGCGTCAATGGATAGAACCTGTTGATTTTCAAAAAACCATTAAAACAGCTTACGAAGAAGGAGCAAGAACTTTTATTGAAGTTGGTCCTAATAATCGACTTTCAGGATTTGTTCTTGATTCCTTGAAAGGAAAGAATATTTTGATGGTTAATTGTAGTAAAGAAAATACTTCTGCTCTCGATATGATCATTGAAATGTGTGCAAAGTTATGGGTGAATAATCATACAGTCGATTTGTCCTATTTCACAAAAAATATTGAATTCAATTTAGTTGATAATCAAGCTGCAACAGATTCAAAATCAATAATAAATAGCGAAAAAATATTTGAAGGTTATCAAGAGTTAATGCAACAATTTTTAAAAGTAAATGATGCTGTAACCAAATCTTTTTTAAATAAATTGAATGCTGTACCCAAAGCAATTGAAGACACCTCGATAATTCATGAAATAAATGATTTGTTATTGAATGGAAAATATAAAAAGACGGACTTAGGCCTTGAATTTATAGGGACTTTAGATCTCTCTAAACAAAAACTAATTAACGATCATTCCATGGGTGGAGCATTACCCGTTGTGCCTTTTACGGTTAGTCTCGAGTTACTAGCGGAAATAGGAACACAACTAATTAAACCAAATAATGGTTGTTTATCAGTGTTTGATTCAAGTGGAAATCAATGGTTGGATTTTGAGCGAAATATAATTGAATTGAAAATCACGGCGAATTTGGAAGTTAGTGATGGTGAGAAAATTGTCGATATTAAAGTTTACAATGTCACGGATAAAATGGATTCCAAAATTCCAGCTTTCCAAGGAAAAGTAAAATCGATTATAAACACAAACAAGGTGTCTATTATTGAACTTGGCGAAACAAAAAATAGCGCTACCATAGGTATGAGTGATTTTTATAAAGACCACTTATTTCATGGAACTTGTTTTAAAAGTATGTACAGGATAAATTATTGGAATAATCAAGGTGTTGAAGCCATATTTAAAATGCCAGATTTATCTAATGGAATTGAAGGGATTTCGTCTCCTGAATTTCTTATTCCAGGTCCAATGTTGGATAGCACAGGACAATTGATAGCTTATTGGCTCTATGAAGAAGGAATGAAGGACTACGCAATTTTCCCTTTTTATCTGGGATCATTTGATCAGTATAGTAAATTTCCTTCTGCGGGAATTTCAATATTATGTAGAGCCAAAATCAGCAAAGAATCGTCAGTAATCACTGGCAATTTTGAGTTTATAGATTCTAATGGAAATTGCATCGGGAGGTTGAACAATTTTCGATTAAAAGTGTTTAATAACGAGTGGATTCCACCGCTTTTGATGAATAGATTAAGTGATGGAAATCCTGAAACGCTTACTGCAGAATTTTTAAACGAAGGTGGAGGCATTTGGAAAAAAATATTAGGGAAACTCAAGTTGAAAAATGAAGAATATACTCACTGATTTAAAAGTTCAAACAGTGATCAAATTAAATATTTACTAGAGCTAGAAACAGTTAAATTTAGTTCGATAAAATATTAATTTAATATTCACAAACTGAATAAAAATAAATATAAAAATGGAAAGAACATTACCTGAAATTAGAGACGCAATTAAAGACATTCTAGATGAAATGATAGAGATGTATGATTTACCAGCTACAGAAATTAAAGATGATTTATTATTGATCGAAACTTTAGGGTTTTCATCAGTGGATATTATGCATATGCTTGCATCTGTAGATATGAGATTCGAAAGACATTTGCCGTATGATAAAATAATGTTGAAAAACGATGAGTACGTAACCGATCTAAGTTTTGGAGAGATTGTCAATTTTGTCCACGAGAATTTTGATTTCGCTTCAACAGGGCCTAAAAAAATGTCATAGAAAATGAAGAAACTAATAATAAGCGCCGATGATTTTGGATTAACAGAAAGTGTAACAAAAGGAATTTCTGAAAGTATTCTTGATGGTGCTGTAACACGAACGTCTGCAATGATGTGTACGAATGGGGCAGACTGGATTAAGAAATACAAAAATGGTATTGATGGTAAAATTGGGTTACATCTTCAATTAACAGATGGAACTCCATTATTACCGTCTGAAGAGGTTTTATCGCTTATTGATGCAGAAGGAAATTTTCCATCTAAATCGAAACAACTAGGTAATGTAAATCATCTAGAAATTGAAAAAGAATGGGAAGCTCAAATGGCAGCTTTATTGAACTTAGGAATTATTCCAAGTCATATTGACACACATCATAACGTTCACCGCTTCCCAAAAATTTTTAAAGTATATTGTGCAATAGCGGAAAAATATAAACTTCCATCAAGAGCATTGTCTTCAAACATGGCCAAAAAACTTAATTCTATCGGTTTATTAGGTAGTAATTTATGTCTTGAAAAATGGTGTGGAGAAAATGTAACAAGTACTAGTCTAGTTAATCACACGCTAAGCGCCTTTAGATCAATTGAAAATAATGGAACAATAGAGTTGATGTGTCACCCGGGTTATGTAGATAATAATCTGGAAGCACGATCACATTATTTACTGGCAAGAGAACAAGAATTGGCAGTATTTCTAGATCCACAATTGAAAACGCTGTTGGCAAATCACAATATTAAATTGGTTGAAAGCAACACAATATATTCCTTAAATACTTTAAAATGGTAAAGAACTTGACTTTTGACACAAAACCACTTGTTATCCATGCTCAAGGGCCGCATGATAACAAACCGTATTGGAAACCAATTCGAGATAATTTTTTTGCCTCACCTAAAAAGAATATTAAGCTAGTAGATAATTTAACTATATTTACTTGGAACAATGGTCATGAAGCAATGGGGGTTTTTGAAAAAAGTATGGAGCATCTTGGGTTGCCTTGTATGATTCTTGGTGCTGGTGTAGAGAATTGGCAAAACAGTAAGCACAAACCATCTCTTACATATGAAGCATTGAAAAACATTGATACCGAGTATATTATGGGTGTTGATTCTCGTGATGCTATCTTAATTGATGATCCAGATATAATTTTACAATTATTCTTAAAGAATTTCAATTGTGATTTAGTTTTTTCTGCAGATTTAATGAATTGGCCAAACATTATTAAATTTAAAAAATTCGAGGATAAATGCGCTAAAGGGGTTGATTCGGATTACAAATACTTAAATAGTGGAGCCTTTATCGGAAAGACAGATTTTTGCTTAGATTTTTTTAAAAAGGCCTCTGAAACAGAACCAGTTCCGCAAGCACCAAAGGCCGATCAAGGAATTTTTAAACAAATTTTTATGGACTATTATCCAAAAGTACAGTTGGACTATAATTGCCAGTTATTTCAAAATATAGGATTTGTATTTCGTAAAACATTAGAAGTGACTGAAAATTAGAATGAAAGAACAAATTCTTATAAGTTATGAATGGGCAATTGCTATCTATAGAGGTAAAACTCCATCTAAGCTCGAACCTTGGATTGAGGCACCTGAAACAGTGCTGACATTTGAAGATGTTACGGACGTCAAAGCAGATTTCGTTGCTGATCCCTTTATGATTTTAATTAATGATTTATGGTATATGTATTTTGAAGTGTTGAATAACACGTCAGGCCTTGGAGAAATTGGCTATGCAACAAGTTCGGATTGCATACAATGGACCTATAGAAAAATTATTTTGAGAGAAAAATTTCATCTTTCATATCCAATGGTTTTTGAAAATAATCAAGAATTATATATGATTCCCGAGACACGTCAGTCTGGTGAAATTAGATTATACAAAGCTGATGCATTTCCAGAAAAATGGAGACAAGAAAAAGTACTAGTTAAAGGAAACTATGCCGATGCAACAATATTCAATAATGAAGATCAATGGTGGATGTTTGCACTTGAAGGAACACAAGACCTTCATTTATTTTACTCAGATTCTTTGTTGGGTGATTGGATTTCGCATCCTGCCAATCCTATTATAGAAAATAATATGAAAACGAGTCGTCCTGCGGGAAGAATAATAAAAGAAAACGGAAGCATTTATCGATTGGCTCAGGACGGAGTTCCTCTTTATGGAAATAAAGTTAGAATGTTTAAAATAATAAATTTGAACCGCACCAGCTATGAAGAAAGAGAATTGGATGAAAGTCCAATTTTAAAAGGATCAAGAAAAGGATGGAATTCAATTGGAATGCACCACGTTGATGCACATCAATTAGAAAATAAAAGTTGGATAGCTTGTGTTGACGGAGCAAATCCAAAGTTTAAGCAACTTAAGAATTTGAAAACGGAAATAAAATAGGACAAAAATGCCAACACATAAAAATAAAATATGTTTTGCTACTGGGGAGTTTTTTCCTACTGTTGGAGGACTATCAAAGTCTGCAACAAGAGTTGTTAAAATGTTGACGGCATCAGGGTTTGAAATGCATGTTATTGTACCTATTCAAGGAATAGTTTCAAATTTAATAGTTGATCCAGAAGAAGCGAATGAAGCTTTAATATACCGTGTGTCAGTTGGTAATGATATTCAAAATCATAATGGAAGTGCATTGGTAAAAGCCATTAGTCAACTAGATGCAAAGTTAAATTTTGATCTTTTCCACGGTTTCTTTTTATCAATGGCTTATGTGTGTTGTCTTGGAATGAACAAAAAGAATCGACCATTGGTCTCTAGTATCCGAGGTAGCGATGCAATAATTTGGACACAGCCAACCATGAAGAACTTACTTAGAGTGGTAATGAAAAAGACCACGTGTTTAACATCCGTAAACTCAGTGCTATTGTCTACTGTTCTGCAAAGTAGTGGAATAGAGGTAGTATCAAAATTTATCAAAAATTCAATTGAATTGATCTCAGATACAGTCTGGAATGTTGATGCGATGACCTCAGGAAAAATTGGAACACTTGGCAAATTTCAAAAGTGTAAGGAAATTGAAACCTTACTTGAATCTTATAATAAGACAGATGTCTTGTTAAGAAACAATTTAACGTTAATAGGTGATTTTCCGAACAGTCAATTAAAGATAGAATACCTTAATAAAATTGAATTCTTAAAACTTCAAGATGAAGTTGTTTTAACAGGTTTTTTAGATCAAACTGATGTTATTAAAAGTTTAAGCGATTTGAATGTTTTTGTAAGTACTTCTTCATCTGAAGGATTCCCAAATGCTTTGTTAGAAGCTGCATCTATTGGAGTACCAATTGTTGTTGCAGGTTTTGATGGGATAGAGGAATACTGTGAAAATAATAAGAATGCATTGATTGTGCCAATTGGAGATGCAGAAGCAACAGCACAAGCAATTACTTCAATTCTATCGAACAAAGAAATGGCACAACATTTATCAAATGGGGCAATTGATTTTGCAAAATCATTGTCTCCTGATAGCGAAAAAAATCAATGGGTTGATCTCTATCAAGAACAATTAGAACTACACTTTCAAACAAACTTTCAAAACAATTAATATGTTTAAAGTAATCACATATTCTCCACTTCATTTATCCAATACAGCATTGGCTATTGAAACAGTTAAAGCTGATAGTATCGCTTTATTTGATCTTGAGTATTGCGAAGATTCA
>TARA_B110000305_G_scaffold35387_1_pt1 | contig 19890 bp, 19 predicted proteins | sample TARA_B110000305 | Tara Oceans TARA_B110000305 (sample SAMEA4397930) | marine metagenome | biome: Polar Biome; feature: [SRF] surface water layer (ENVO:00010504); material: water (ENVO:00002006), including particulate matter (ENVO:01000060) such as... | depth 5 m | reverse complement strand
TGACAATCAGATTATTCACTACATTAGGCATGATCTCGGTTGTCAAAATACGCGTTGTTGAACAGCCCACTGCCTGCGCCGCCGCTACGTAATCCATCGATCTGATCTGTAAGGTTGACGACCGCATGACAACGGCAAACCTGTCCCATAACAAAAATCCAAGAACCATGATTACGACCTGCAGCGAGCTGCCGACAATTGCCACAACAGCAAGTGCCACAAGCACAACAGGCATTGATAACCGCACTGTAATCATGAAGGTCACAACCATATCAACGCGGCCGCCAAAATATCCAGCAGAAACGCCAAGAACAGTGCCAATAAGTCCTGAAATCAAAGCAGCGCCAACACCTATTAACAGTGATATTCTCGCTCCATAAATCAGGCGCGAGAGATAATCACGGCCAAGGTGATCGGTGCCCAGAATATGTTCCCAGCTTCCCCTCGAATCCCAAACGGGCGGAACAAGGCGGTTTAACAAATCCTGGTAATATGGATCATGGGGCGCAATCAAGGGAGCGCTGAGCGCGATTAGAACAGCGGCTAATACAATCGCCGCGCCAATCATAACGCCCTGATGCCCTACAATCCGACGCCTGAAAATTGACCTCTTCGTTTGGTTTTCCAGAATTTCACTATCTATCTTAGACATCAGTTAATCCTAATCCGCGGGTCAAGCCATGCATTCAACAAATCAGCAAAAAAGTTCAACACGATATAAAAAAGTGAAAAAACAAGAATAAGACCCTGAACTGTTGGCAAATCATTCCGGGTGATTGACTCCCAGGCAAGAAAACCAGCACCATGAAGGGCAAAAATCGTTTCAACAACGATTGAACCACCAAGCATAAAGCCGAATTGAACAGCGGTGAGGCTGACAACGGGGATGACCGCATTGCGAAGCGCATGCTTGAACAGCACAACCCTAGGCCTTAGACCTTTGGCGCGAGCCGTTCGGATATAGTCAGTGCTCAAGACCTCAAGCATACCGGTTCGGGTTAGCCGCATAATTGCTGGCGCCGCATAATAACCAAGGACAATTGTTGGCATGATAAAATGCCGCCATGTATCCGAGCCAGAGGTGGGCAATAAGCGAAGCGAGACGGATAAAAAGACGATCAGCATCAATGCAAACCAAAAGCTTGGCAGCGCCTGCCCCATTACTGAAAGGAAAAGTGCAATACGGTCGATTAGACTATTTGGCCGAATTGCTGCTGCGACACCAAGCGGGACTGACAACACAATTGCAAATGTAATTGCAGACAAACCCAAAGTCATTGTCGTTGAAAGCCGTTCAGCGATTAACGCACTGACGTCAGTTCTGAAATAATAACTTTTCCCGAGATCACCACTCATGGCGCGCTGGAGCCAATCAAAATACTGAACTAATAGAGGCCGGTCAAATCCATATAGCTGGCGTATTGCCTCAATGTCAGCGTCTGACGCTGTTTCACCTGCCATTGCAATAGCAGGGTCGCTTGATATGTAGAGCAAACCAAAGCTGATAAATGAAACAGTGAGGGCTACTAGACCAGCAAGACCAAGGCGTTTTAACGTGTAATACAGCATTTTAAAAACTCTCAAAAGAAACCGAATGGTCACCTGCGCATCAGATTAACACGCAGGTGACACTTGATTTTAGAGCCACTTTGCAGTGAAAAACCTCGGAATCTCGTCCGGTGTTGGGTTGAAATCAACATCTTTTGAGAAGGCATACCAGGTGTTGTAAGACCAGAGTGGGAACATAAATACTTCTTCAGAGATCCGCGACAACGCCGCTTTGTATGCTGCCTTGCGGACCGCAGGATCAACTGATGAGTCACCAATCCCTAGCTGTTTCATCACTTCTGGGTCTTTTGAGTAATCATCCTTGCCACCTGACTGGAAATGGCTGGTGATCGCCGACACGTCATTGACTGAATATGATCCCCAAGTTCCAAAATTAAATGGTGCACCACCATCTTGAACCTTGTCCCTGAATGCCGCATATTTCAAATACTCAAACTTTGTAGTGATGCCCACAGCATTTAAGTTGTTGATCATAGCCTCGGCAAAATCGCGGTTTCTATACGCCAAGAACGGGGTTTCAAATCCATTTGGATAACCGGCCTCTGCCAATAGCTTTTTTGCTTTTTCCGGGTTGTAATCGTATGACTTTATGTCCTGTGCACATCCAAACTGGGACGGAAAGCACAGCGAATTAACAACCATTGACTCGCCTTGCACAAGCGCCTTTACAATGCCTTTACGGTCAATTGCATGTGCAATAGCGCGTCGCACACGAACATCGTTCATTGGGTTTTTGCTATGTCTACCCATGGAATCAAAGTTCAAATATCCAATGCGCATTGTTGATGAGTTTTTCGTCGTAAATGCGCCCTGTGCAGCAATCCGTGTTGCTTGATCAGGCTTTACTTTCCAAATCCAATCAATGCCGCCAGAAAATAATTCTGCAAGCTGAGTGTTGCTCTCAGCGATTGTCCGAATGACGATATTACCAATGCTGGCGGATCCTTTCGGGCTGCTTGCGTGATAACCATCGTATTTTTTGAATTTATAGCGCTTACCCGGCTCAACACTTGTGACTTGATAGGGGCCTGTCCCCACTGGCTTGAGCGCCATCCCCTCTGGGCCAGCCTTGCTGTAATAGTCATTTGGATACATAACTACAGGGCCAGACAGAAATTCTAGCGCAGCCGGGAATTCTTTTTTCAAATTCAACTGGACTTTATATTCGCCTAACTTTTCGGCATTGACCCACCAATTGACATTGCGAGCAGGCTTGGCGCCATTCGCCGGATCAGCAAGGTAGTTCAGCGTAAAAACGACGTCATCAGCATCAAATTTTTCACCATTATGAAATTTCACACCCTTACGCAGATCAAATTCAATCGTCTTACTATCAACCCATTTGTAGGAAGTGGCAAGATTGGGTATATACTCATTAGTCTTAGGATCCCGATACAGCAGGCCATCCCAAATCATTCTTGAAATCACGATTCCTTCACGTGCTGTATTGTAATAATTATCAATGGATTCCAGTTCTCTGTCGATAGCTACATTCAGCGTATCATCAGACTTGCCTGCCTGTGCAACAGATACAAATCCCGTTGCAAGCAAGGCGCCAGCAAGAAACGTTGAAAAATACTTTTTTACAATCATGCTTCTCTCCCTTGTTTTCGTGGTTACTGTTTTTCTTGTTTTCAAGTCTACTCATATCTATGGCTAACTGTCGAGAAGGTTGTCCAAATTTGAGGGTGCAGAAAACGATGTGCTCAACAGGCTTATAATAATTAGTGAGTAATTACGTGACAAAACACTCGATGACCTTGCGAGTTCATTTTTAGTTGCGTCATTGCCCAGCACACAACATAGTTCGGTGACCTGCAGTGCCCCAAGTGTCAAAATTTGTGGCATAGACCCCGCTATTGGATTTAATTTTGACCTTTGACCCCAAACCGAAAATGCCTCCACTTTTCACACGACTGTTGAGCAAAGATAAGGCGCTACAATCAGTCGTCTGGATGCTGATTTCCTGCTGTGCATTATCAATTCTTGCCGCGTTGGGAAGACTTTTGGGACAATATGAGGTGAACGCGTTTCAAACAGTATTTTGTCGCCTGCTATTCGCCTTTCTGGTCATGCTACCAATGGTTATGCATCTTGGGTTTAAAACGGTCACAACGGGGCAACTAAAAACCTATATTTTCCGATCAATTTCCGGCATGATAGCGATGTGGACTTGGTTTTATGCGGTGACCCTCATCCCAATTGGTGAGCAAACTGCGCTTAGCTTTCTTGCACCACTTTTCACCACGATCGGAGCCGCCTTTGTGCTTCGTGAAACGGTACGGATGCGGCGATGGGCAGCGATCTTTGCCGGTTTTGTTGGCGCACTGATTATTATTCGCCCAGGCATTGTTGATATTAGCCTTGGCCATTGGGTCGCTATTCTATCAGCGCTAGCAATGGGCTGTTCGGCCCTCATCATCAAGCATCTAACCCGACAGGATAACCCGCTGATCATTGTATTCATCTCGCATCTAATCATGATGCCGATGGCTCTCATTCCGGCAATCATCGTTTGGGAATGGCCCAATCAGGAGGTTTGGCTGATCCTGATGGCAACAGGCCCCTTCGCAGTTATCGGACATTTTGCTTTGACAAAAGCATATTCACTTGCCGATGCATCGTTTGTTGCAGGTGTTGATTATGCCCGATTACCCTTTGCAGTATTATTTGGCTGGTTGCTGTTTAACGAGTTGTCAGATTTATGGACATGGGTCGGTGCCAGTATTATTTTTGCCTCATCATTCTATGTGATCCGACGAGAGATGCGTGAAAAGAAAGATGCGCTAAAAAAACAGGCCCTATTAATTGAAAAAGCGTAATTAATGTGATCGAATTGAGCAAGGAGAGAGCGATGTCAAACCAATTGATAGACTGGCTGGAGTCACAACAGGACAATATGCTAGATTTACTGGGCGAACTGGTAAATATCGACAGCAACAGTTTCGACAAGGCCGGCGTTGACCGTGTGGCTAATCGACTTGCAGAGTTTTTTGATGCCCACTCCATTCCGCACGAAACCATTCCAATCACTACCCATGGTGATGCGATGCGCGCGGTTGTTGCTGGCGGCAACGGAAATCGGCCGATCCTGTTATGCGGCCATCGCGATACTGTTTTTCCAACGGGTGAGGTTGAAAAACGCCCTTTCCGAATTGAAAATGGCAGAGCCTACGGTCCGGGCGTTGCTGATATGAAACCCGGTCTTGTAATCAACGCGTTTATTCTGGCGGCCTTTCAAAAATTTGGTGGGCACCCAAATCCTCTTGTCGGGCTATTTACCGGCGATGAAGAAATCGGCTCGCCTACATCTCAAGATGTAATTATCGCCGAAGCAAAAAAAGCGCGCCTTGCGTTTAACAGTGAACCCGGACGACCGAATGGAAATATTGTTACAAAGCGCAAAGGCGGCATATTCTGCCACTGCGAAATTAGCGGCGTTGCAGCGCACTCAGGCGGGTTTTTTGAAGATGGACGCAGCGCAATCGAAGAGCTGGCAAAAAAAGTACAGGCATTGCACGCACTGACCGACCTTGACCGCGGCATCACAATCAATGTCGGGCTGATAGCCGGCGGCCAGTCGGTTAACACGGTTGCCGCCGAAGCGAGTTGCAGCATCGACATCCGCTATCGCGATAGTGACGACCGCGCTAATATTTTTGAAAAAGTGCGGGAAATTTGTACGACGACAAGTGTTGATGGCACCAGCTCAGACATGGTTATCAAAGGCGAGTTTCACCCACTAAACCCCTCGCCGCAATCAGTTGAACTGTTTGATATTTATGTAAAAACAGCAGCAGATAATGGTTTTATTGTGACAGGAGAACATTCAGGTGGATGCGCGGATAGCGGGTTTATCGCTAGTGTTGGAACGCCGGTAATTTGCGGTGTTGGCCCAATTGGTGGAAACTATCACCGGCCAGATGAGTGGATGCAGATTGACAGCCTGTCAGTGCGCGCAAAATTTATTGCCGAAACAATTCTGGCGCTGGCCGTGACACCAACCAAAACCGGCCTTTAGCACTCCCGCCAGCAAATAGCCGCTTTAGCATGAGGCCGCCATACCATCGCCAGCTGGATCAGCGCCGCCATCAAGCTTGCCATCTTGCAGTCTGATCGCATGTAAGATCGGGGTGATGTAGCTGGCGGCATAGCGCCGTGTTACATATCCGTCTTGGTTAAGATCACGCTCGACACCGCGCAAAATCCGGTTGGTCAATTCAATCACATTGGACGTCGCACAAAAGCGCGGTGCAGACACCGCGTCTTGAGCGCTCATACCAAAATCAACTGCGTTTAAAATAGTCTGCAAAACCCCCATTGTTATGGTGGTACCGCCCGGCGCACCCAACGCCAAAAACGGCTTTCCGCCCTTTGACAATATCGTTGGGCACATCGCCGTAAAACGAGCTTTGCCCGGGGCAAGACTGCCGACATGGCCGGGCCGCGGGTCAAACACCATCATGCAATTATTATACATAAAGCCAAGCCCGTCTGTGATCACTCCCGAGCTTGATCCAAGCGAATGCGTAACATTGACAACGTTACCAGCAGCATCAGCAACAACTAGATGCGTTGTGTCCTTACTTTCCGGCGCGCCTGAATTTAGCCGCACGATATTGGCCTTTTCACCAACGCGAATCTTTGCCGCGATCTCGGCTGCCCTGGTCTTGCTTGCCAGCAGATCTTGCGGCACATCAATAAAATTTGGATCACCCATAAACTGGTCTTTATCGATCGTGGCATATTTCATCGCCTCGGCGACCGTTGCGATATATTGCGCCGAATTATGCCCCATGGCGGCCAAATCAAACTGCTCTAGGACATTCAGCATTTCCAGGATCATCAAACCACCACCCGGCAATTGATTGGTCGCCACCTCAAACCCCCGGTAGCTGCCGATAAGTGGCGCAATATTGGTTGGCGCACAATCGGCCAGATCATCCCTTGTCAATAGCCCACCATTGGCTTTCATATCGGCGGCGATCAAATCAGCAACGTCACCATCGTAAAAAATACCAATGCCTTCATTCCCAATTCGTTGGTAAAGCCGGCCCATATCCGGATTTTTCAGAATATCGCCCACATTCAAGAGCGCACCATTCTCACTTAGATAGATCTTGCGCGCCGCATCCAATTTATTCACTACGGCGGCCCGTTCAATGCGACCTGCCTGTGCCGGCTGAAGCCAAAATCCCAGAACCCTTGGTCGTATCGCAAATCCACTCATGCAATAGTCAATCGCCGGTTGCAAAACCTGATCCAGCGACATTGTACCATGGCTTTGCAACGCGGTGTTAAACGCCTGCAGTGTCATTGGCGATGTCATCGATTGATAACCAAATTCGTTGACCTGGCCCTTGAGCACAAAGCCGAAGCCATCGTCGCATTCGCGTTCGATCAGATGTTCCCACATGTCTGGCTTGGTTGCTCTGGGCGCCTTGCCGTGAAAATCAATAAAGCTGTGAATATCTTTTTCTGGCATGAAGATTTGCATTGAGCCAAATCCGGCGATACCGCACATTTGTGGATCAACGACTGTTTGTACAAATGCGGCTGCGATAGCCGCATCCATCACATTGCCGCCAGATTTAAAAATATCTAGACCAGCCTCGACCGCTTCTGGCTGTGGTGCCGAAATCATGCAACGCGTCATCATACTTTCCTTCACGAATTATTTGTCTACCCCAATACCGACTTAAACAGGTTTTTGAAATTCTTGCCAGTGAACTCTTTTAAGCTATCAATGACAAACCATTGCCAGCTAATGACTTGTTTTTGTGATGATCGGCACGCTAACGTTATGATGGAACTGCAAGATAAAGCAGGTAAATGAAAAAACGGAGGGCAATCATGGATATGACGCAGCTAGGTTTTAATGATGAAGATATGCTTGCCGGATTAAAGCCCTGGGTTTTATGCGAGAGCCCCAGCTATGATCCGGCGGCGGTAAACCGGATGCAAGATATTGCCGCACATGAACTTGCCGTTATGGGCGCATCAATTGAGCGCATTTCACCGCATACCTCAATTGGTGATTGTATTCGCGCACGTTTTGCCCACCCACAATCTGACCAGCCTGGCCTGTTGATTGTTGGTCATATGGATACCGTTCACCCGATTGGCACGCTGGCGCAATTGCCGTTTAAACGTGATGGCAACCGCTGCTATGGCCCCGGCATTTGCGACATGAAAGGTGGCAATTATCTGGCACTAGAGGCGATCCGCCAGCTGAATAAAGCCGGACTTGAAACGCCACTCCCCATCACCGTCCTCTTTACCTCAGACGAGGAAATCGGATCACCGCACACCCGCGCCCTTATCGAAGCCGAAGCCACGCGGGCAAAGGCAGTCTTGATACCTGAACCAGCACGAAAAGGTAATGGCGTCACGTCTGGCCGCTATGCTGTTGCTCGCTATGATGTCACCACCTATGGCAGGCCAAGCCATGCCGGATTGCGGCTGTCTGAAGGGCGTTCAGCAATCCGTAAAATGGCCGAAAAAATTATCGATATCGAAGCCATGACAAGTGAGGATTGCAGCTTTTCAGTCGGTGTTATGAATGCCGGAAAATGGGTGAACTGCGTTTCATCAAAAGCCAACGCTGAGGTTCTATCAATGTCAAAACGCCAAGAAGACCTAGATGATGGCATTGCCAGAATGCTTGACCATAATGATCCAGATAGCGAAGTTACTACCAAGATCAAACTTGGCCTAACGAGGCCTGTCTGGACACCGTCGACGGCTGGCCTGAAACTTGTTGAGTTGGCCAATGATCTTGCCACGCAGCTAGGCCAGCCATTTCGTCATGAAAGTTCAGGCGGTGGTAGCGACGGTAATTTTACTGGTGCAATGGGTGTTCCGACGCTTGACGGTCTTGGGGTTGCTGGCGACAAATATCATACACTCGAAGAACATATTGAAATTGATAGTCTGGCAATGCGCGGTAGGATGATGGCCGGTTTGCTAATGGGTATTGACCAAAATTTCTAACCCCTTCCCCGCTGTATAAGGAGCGATCTATGGCCGAGACAAAACTATCCACCCATACAAATGAAGCTTTGTTTCTTCGCGATAAAAATCTTGTCGAAGATGTGATGGGGAAAATGAGTTTCACTGATGCGATGTTTTATCACATTATGGGGGTTGCACCATCGGCTGGACAGCGCGCGATTTTGGATGCGGTGCTTGTCACTTTAATGGAACATGGCTTTACACCTAGTGCTATCGCCGCTCGCATGACATACCTTTCTGCTCCAGAGGCCATGCAGTCAGCTGTGGCGGCGGGATTGTTGAGCGTCGCCAGCCAATTTATTGGCACCATGGAAAATGCGGCAAAAGCTTTGGAAGATATTGCCAATGATCCCAAAGGCCAAGATGCGGCTTGCCAGCGCATTGTCCAGCAACATCTAGACAGCGGCAATCACATGCCCGGCTTTGGGCATCACCTTCATCGCCCTGATGATCCGCGAACGCCGAAATTATTTGAAATCGCCATGGCACATGACGAAATTGACAAACGCCCAATTGCGATGATGCAAATGCTTGGGCAACATGTTGACCAGATCTATGGCAAACATCTGACGATCAATGCGACCGGCGCCACCGCAGCGGTGTTGATGGGCGCAGCGGTTCCAGTGCGGATCATGCGCGGCTTTGCGGTGATTTCACGCGCCGCCGGATTGGTGGCTCATGTCATGGAAGAACAGCAAAACCCAGCTGGACGCTACATATGGGACCTTGTCGATAATAATATCCCCTATACCGGCAATGCTTTGATCAAACCTGCTCCTTAAAACATCCTCCAAAATCGGCAGGGAAGTCACAAAAAAGCTTCTTCATCTGCCTATTCCTGAAAGACTGCCCGAAGGCTAGTTGTGCTAAATACCTTCGAGCGCCGTCATATGCTGACACACACTTTGCCCAAGCGCATTGAGATCATAGCCACCCTCAAGCAAGCTAACCACCCGCACTGCGCCGCTATGCTCAGCCACTTCGTTTGCGGCATCAATAATATCATTTGTCAGAATGCCAAAATCACCGCTTGTCATCTGCAACCCACCAAGCGGGTCTGCCTCATGCGCGTCGAAACCAGCCGAAATGATTATCAGATCAGGTTTGGCCGCAACAACCGATGGCAATAAATCATCACGCCAGCCCGACCGGATGCTGCTGCCGCCAGTGCCATAAGCCAATGGCAGATTGAAAACATTCTGATAGGCGCCGGTTTCATCATAGGCTCCGGTACCCGGGAAAAGCGGCATTTGATGCGATGATGCATAAAACAGACTTCCATCATTCCAGAAACAGGCTTGCGTGCCATTGCCGTGATGAACATCAAAATCAATAACGGCAATCCGGTTCAATCCCCATTTTTGTTGGGCATGGCGCGCCGCGATTGCCGCGCTAGAAAACAAACAGAATCCCATGGCCTGTTCAGGTTCGGCATGATGACCTGGTGGGCGCATCAGGCTAAAGGCGGTGCTGGCCTTGTTTTCCATCACCATATCAACGGCAAGACACGCCCCACCAACCGCACGCGATGCACATTCATAACCTCGCTTGCTGGCCCATGTATCGGCATCAAGCGGCGCTGGTTCATCGGCATCACCGGTTACGTCAAACACCATATCAAGATAGGATTCACTATGCACCAGCTCAAGCTGGGATCGCTCGGCAAGCGGTGCTGCGGCACGCTGCCATGATTGATAATTATCGCCAATATGATCAAGAATGGCCGCATATCTCTCCGGCCGTTCGGGATGGCCAGCCGGCACGTCATGGCGGGCTGAAATTTCATGGGTGATCAAGGCAGGTTTCATCATTTTTCCCTAAATATGCACGGATGCCTAAACCGCCAGATGCGGCTTTTGGCTTTGACCTAAACCCTAGCATAGATTTCCGCGATGGAAATGCCCCAACGCCATAACAGCAAATGGGGGCAAAGCGATTGGCCATCATCTAAAATACTGATTTCTTTGTTTGCTTTACCTTGAAAATCAGCCGCTAAACACTTAAATTCAAAGCTCATCGTGTTACCAAAGGAGCAACGAATGACTGTTCAAACATTCAATTTTGAAGCCGATACTGGAAAAATTCTGAGCATCGTGATCAATTCACTTTATTCACAAAAAGAAATCTTCCTTCGCGAGCTGATCTCGAATGCTTCAGACGCGATCAATAAACGCAAATTTGACATTATGACGGCTGGCAATGCCGCCGACACCTTTGATGGCAAAATCACCATTGCCGTCAATAAAAAGGACAAAACCATCACCTTGTCAGATAATGGTATTGGCCTGTCTTCAGATGAAATGGTTGAAACGCTTGGCACCATTGCCAGTTCGGGAACCAAGGCCTTTATTGATGCGGCCAAAAGCACTAAAGATTCCGATGATGTGAGTGACCAGCTTATCGGACAATTCGGCGTTGGATTCTATTCCGCCTTTATGGTTGCAGAGCAAGTTGAAGTCTTGTCAAAAAAGCATGGCGCCAAAACCGCCAGCCTATGGGCAAGCGATGGTCAGGGCGGCTTTACCATCACCGATGGCAGCCGCGATGAAACCGGAACAAGCGTTATTCTTCACCTTCGCAAAGAAGCCAAAGAATATCTGGAACAAGAACGCATCACGCATCTTGTTAAAAAATATTCAGATCATATTGCCCAGCCTATCTTCTGGATCGGCAAGGATGATGCCGCCGAACAGCTAAATTCATCAGCCGCTCTGTGGACGCGCGCAGCAAAAGATATTTCCGAAGACGAATATGCGTCATTTTACAATGCGGTGGCGTCATCTTATGACAAGCCCTTCATCACACTTCACAATAAAACCGAAGGCGCGGTAGAATTTACCAACCTGCTTTTCATTCCGTCCTCAGCACCGTTCGACCTGTATGATCCAGAACGCAAGTCAAAGCTGCATCTTTATGTTAACCGCGTTTTTATCACCGATGATTATGAAGGGCTTGTGCCAAAATGGATGCGGTTCTTACGCGGCATTATCGACACGCCCGATGTTGATTTGAATGTCAGCCGCGAAATGTTGCAGCAAAATCCGGCTGTCACCAAAATCAGCAAGGCCGTTGTCAAACGGGTTCTATCCGAGCTGAAAAAAGCATTGGACAAGCGGCGTGACGAATATGCCACCTTCTGGGAAGGGCTTGGCAAGGTTCTGAAAGAAGGGCTTTATGAGGATCAGGCCAATAGCGAAAAACTTCTTGAAATCTGTCTGTTCCGATCAACCAAGATGGACAAGCTGATCACGCTTCAGGATTATATCGATGATTTCGCCGAAAATCAGGACGTTATCTATTACCTGTCTTCCGATGATGCCGATCGGGCGCGGCTAAGCCCGCACCTTGAATCCTTTCAGGCCAAGAATATTGACGTTTTACTGCTTACCGATCCGATTGATGATTTCTGGCTGTCCAATATCCAGCAATTTGCAGGCAAGAATTTCCAGTCAATCACCCGCGGCGAAGTTGATATTTCCAAAGTTGGCGAAGCCACATCAAAAGATGATCAGCCAGAAGAGATTTTGTCAGATCAATTTGTTGCCAAGATCAAACATGTTCTTGACGGCAATGTCGCTAATGTACGCAGCTCGGCAAATATGGAAACCAGCCTTGCCCGCCTTGTTGCCGATGACAATGGCATGGATCAGCAAATGGAACGCATGATGCGAATGCATAATCCCGATTTCAAAGGCATGCCAAAAGTGCTGGAAGTAAATGCCAAGCATCCATTGATCAAGTCATTGAATGCCAAGCTGGAAGCAGGAGAATTTGAAGGATCGGATGATTTTGCCAAATTGATTTTAGACAGCGCGCTTGTCGCCGAAGGCGAGGCCATCATTGATCCACGCGACTTTGCCAAACGCCTGTCCGACATTATGCAAAAGGCGCTTGCCAACTAGTCATATAACAACCGGCCCGTTATTATCTGGCGGGCCGGTCTAATAAATCCAATTTTGATAAACTTGTGTTTGTATGGCGACTGACAAACTGGCTAAACTGAATAGCCACTATTGAACCATCATTTTGCGTAGATCAAGCCTGCCAACAATCGCTCCGATCCAGCTATCCACCTCAACACGAACAGGCACTATCTGGCCCTGCAGTGGGCGGCCGAAAAACATTTTTATCCGGTTGTCATCATCATCTTTTTCGCCTGAGCGCCATTTTGAATCGATTTGATGGCCGCCAATAGGTTCAAATTCCAAACTACAAATCAGCGCGTCTCCAACAAATTCACCCGGCCGTGTTTCGGTTAAATCGGTGGTACCAAGCGTTTTGAAATGCAGCCGGTTTCGCCTCCGCCCATCATAAATTTCATAGCTTTTGTTGCAATTACCCGTGGTTTTGATATGGCTAATAAGGCGAAGAACGGCACTATAGGGATCTAGGACATTCACCCGCATCTGCGCCGTCAACGGATAGACTTCGCCAAGGTCCAGTTCGGGCATCCGCGATTCAGTGCTGACATTTGAATCATCATCCCACGCCACACGGGTTTGTACCGTTTTACGCCCAGAAATCCGTTCCATAAACAGCGTTTTAGGCGTCCATCCAGCATCTTTTAACACCAGATCAGCTTTGGCACGGCTTTGAAAACCACTAAAAAAGGCAATAAAACCATCGCTATCGACCCTTGCCAAAAGGCGGGCATCATCTTCGCCAAACTGGTAATCCAGGTGACTTTTGGCAAGCAGAATATTGCCCCAGCTCACAGTATAAACCAATCTTGTTGACTGGTAGGATGCTGCCGCTGCGCTCGCGCAGAGACTGAACAAAACCGCTATTAAAAGCCTATGCATAAAACATTCTCCAAAAAAATCATCTCACCCCTGATTTAGATATTCACCCAAACTTCTTCAAGATCATGCATAAGAGGCGCGCCATCATACCGTTTCAAATGAAAAAGCCGGTCAAGTGACCGGCTTTCTTGCATTGGTGATAGGCACGATTTATGAAAACATATCGCTGGTGATACCATTGTACCAACCGATCGATTCTTCATAAGTGGTTTTGCGAAGATCGGCACTTTCACCGCCCTGCGATACGAATTTATCAACCACATCAATCTTTTCTGATCCGGCTTTGTAATTCGCGCCAACCTTAACCCCGTCATTTGTTGCAATCAGGCTCCAACAGGTATTGGCAAAACGTGGGTCGTAAACACGGCTTCCGGTCAATTCACCACGAATTGCATTGGCGGCTACCTTGGCCTGACTATTTGCCGAAAATCCCGATTTTGGCATTGATGATGCGACTGATGCATCACCGAGCACGTGGATGTTTGGATCGGCCTTTGACGCCATTGTTGCTGGAATGATTGGCGCCCAATCACCGTCAGTAACACCTGCCGCCATCGCGATTGACCCTGCGCGCTGTGCTGGTACTACACACGCAGCATCAGCTTTAAACGTATCAAGATCAGTAACAATTTCCATGGTTTCATGGTTGACCGACTTGATACCCCCATGAGAATCTGGGCCCAGCCACTCAATCATTCCAGGATAATGCTTTTCCCAACCAGCCATGAAAAGTCCCATTTTTGAGAATTTTTCTTTAGGGTCCAGAACAACTATCTTGGCAGTTGGATTGCGTTCTTTCAATAGATGAGCAATCATCGAAACGCGCTCATATGGTCCTGGTGGACACCGATACGGGTTTGGCGGAGGCACCATAACAAAAGTACCACCTTTTTTCATGGTGAGAACCTGATTGCGAATTTGTTGAGCTTGCGTTCCAGATGTCCAGCCATGTGGCATACGCCCTTGAGCCTGAGGCGAATAACCCGCAATGCTATCATATTTCAACGCGATCCCGGGTGACAGGACAAGCTTGTCATATGATAATTTCCCCCCTGACGCCAAGTTGACTGTTTTCGCAGCACCGTCCACTGATGCGGCCCACTCGTGTACAACATTGATACGGTTATTTACCGCCAACCCATAATAATTATGGCCAATTGACCCATATTTGCGGAAGCCGCCTATATAAAGGTTTGAGAAAAAGCAAGTGTAATAGCGCTTTGATGCTTCAACCAAAGTGACATCAAGGGCACCTTTGGAGTCCTTTGCAAGATAGCGTGCTGCAGTTGCGCCACCAGCGCCACCACCAATTACAACAACTTTCGGAACCGCGCCAAAAGCCAATGACGGTATTGCAAGGCCAAGAGCCGATGCCCCAAACAGGCCGCCGAAGCCGCGCCGTGAAATTGAAGTCATGAAATCCTCCCCTGTTGATTTATCATTTATGATTCTGCATGAAGGCGCAGCTAAAAAGCAACCCCACTCTTTTTCTTCATATAGAAAAAATGATTTCAATCACCAAAATACAACTAAAAACTTATGTACTTGATATTTGACGACATATCTGCATCAGGATGAGTATTATTCGGGCAGCGATGAAAAATAGGCCGCAAGCGATATAATTTGTTCATCATCAAGCCTGCCAGCCATCATCTGCATGACCTTATTATCCAGCTCTTTACTGCGATAGGCCTTCATGATGGTCACAAATGTTTCGGCTTCGATTCCATTAACCTGCGGAATTCCCGTGCCTGATTTTCGGTGACAGGACACACATTCACCTGCCAGATATTCACCATAGCCAATATCGGCTTTGGCAATTTGATCGGCAAGATCAGCTTGTGCCGAAGCATTTGGAATGGCACCAAACAAGACACCAACGAACGCGGCAATCACCAACACCCGACGCTTGACCAGCCCCGCAATATGCGCTCGCAAATTGGCTTGCTCCATCAACAACACCCTTTAAAACATAAATTTGATATATGGATTTAACTATATAAATTAAACCATGGCAAGCAAGCACCGCAATTTGACGAAACGGTTTTACCGATCTTTCAGCCTGGATATTGAGAAATGAGCAAAATTAGGCAATAGTGAGCCTTGCATCACTCAAAACGCATTGTCGGCTTTCACCTGATCAGCCAAAAGCCCGGAATGCGGATTGTGCGGCAAAATTACTTGGCACAGGCCGCAACGCCGAACCGAAACGCCACCGTGATAGGGGCATTGTCAAAAAGGAAAATCAGGTGGCAAAATCAAAACCCGATGATACCCAATCCATCATCCGTAAATTTCAAAAAATTCACGGTGGCACCTTTGATTATTCGAAGGTTGATTATTATAACCATACAACCAAAATCATCATCATTTGTCGCCGCCACGGGCCATTCGAACAGCAGCCTCGCCTTCACCTTCGTGGCAGTACGGGTTGCCGTCAATGTATTGCCGAACGCGGTAAATAGGCCCCGCGCCAAAGACACAATTTCAAACTACGATCATCAGTTGCAATCTGGACCGGACGGGTGAATAATTTTGACCTGAGGCTGGATTGATGATGGTCACCATTTTGCCAAAATGAAGGTCTGCCCACCCCAACTGCCTATTTGCGTTGCGATATCCAAATGCAATATCCAAGAGAAACCATAATGTTTGCGAAAACTAATGATGTTTGAGGAAAACTATGATGTTTGATAAGTTGATTCCAACCACCCTTGTCGGTAGCTATCCACAACCATCATGGCTTGTTGATAAGGAAAAACTGCTTGGCGAAGGACCGCCGCGGGTCAGGATGCGCGAAGTCTGGAAAATTGCCGCCGATAATTTGGACGAGGCGCAGGATGACGCCACCCTAACCGCCATCCATGATCAGGAAATTGCGGGTATTGATATCCTGTCCGATGGTGAAATCCGCCGGGAAAGCTATTTCAACCGTTTTGCCAACGCGCTTGCTGGAATTGATCTTGATAATCCAGCGCTGGTGCCAAACCGGCGCAATGTCATGATTCCGGTACCGCGCGTTGTTGGCGAAATCAAACGCAAACATCCAGTTCAGGTGCATGATGTTGCCTATCTTCGGGCGCATACCAACAGGCCAATCAAAATCACCATCCCCGGTGCCTTTACTATGGCCAAGCTGGCACAAGATGAATTTTATCATGACACCGAAGCCCTGATCAGCGCCTATGCCAAGGCGGTCAATGCCGAAATTCGCGACCTGAAAGCAGCTGGCGCCGACGTTATTCAAATTGATGAGCCATATATGCAGGCCAATCCTGAAGAAGCCAATAAATATGGTGTTGGTGCCATTAATCAGGTGCTTGACGGTATTGATGGGCCAACTGTTGTTCATCTTTGCTTTGGCTATGCCTATGTCGTCAAGGAAAAGCCCGTTGGCTATACATTCCTACCACAGCTTGATGCCTGCCGCGCCGATTATATTTCGGTCGAGGCTGCCCAGCCTAATCTTGATCCGGCCATTCTGGCCGAACTGCCATCAAAGAAATTTCTGTTTGGTGTTTTGAATCTGGGAACCAATGATGTTGAAACACCTGAATTGGTGGCCGAACGGCTTCGCGGGGCGTTAAAATATGTTGCACCTGACCGGCTTGTTGCCGCGCCTGATTGCGGCATGAAATATCTGCCGCGTGATGTGGCTTTTGGCAAATTGAAGGCAATGGTCGATGGGGCAGCAATCGTGCGGGCAGAACTTGGCTAGCCAGCCCGATGCGCCTCAATGAATGTCTTTCATTTGCCCCATTGCGGTTTTCAATTTGGCAACGGTGAAATCGGCGGATCTTGCTGCCTCAAGGATGAATTTCTCGCGCCGGCTAATCAAATCCACCACTGCGGGTATCTGCTTGACCGCGGCTGGCGGAATGAGGACAGCGCCATGCTGATCGGCATGGATGATATCATTTGTCGTGGCGGTTAATCCAAAAACCGTGACCTGACAATCAATATCGACAAGATGAACAAAAGCGTGGCTTGGCCCAACCTTGCCACCAATCAGATTAAAACCGCGGGCGCTGTCCGGTACATCACGAAATGACCCGTTGGTAACAGCCCCCAAAACACCAAGCCCTTTATGGATATTGGTTTGCACCTCACCCCAAAAGGCACCAACCCCGGGCTGGGGATCAATATCTTGAATAACGACAATGGTTGGCGCTGGCGCAGCCGCAACATATTCATAATAGGCAGCGCGTTTTGCCACCATCTGTTCGCTGGTTTCGGGCGATGGCGCGGCGGCGCGAATGGTTGCCGTGCGGGCAAAACCGCAAATCGGTGGCAGCGCCGGATCAAGACTGAAAAGATGCGTGGTGGTAAAGCCATATCCGCGCCGTTCGGAAATGATTTCTTCAAGCGCATTACAAATGGTGGGAGTATCCCACTTGGTTAAAAGCGCAAGATCATCTGCAGTGACATTGATATCCATCATTTTTCCCTTTTTCACAAACTGACCCATAATCATAGCCAGAGATATCATAACCCGTGATTTTCAAAATTGTTTTTAAAAGATGGCTCGACATAAAAAAACCGTACCAGCCAGATCTGGCGGGTGCGGTTTTTTTCAAAAGCGCGTTACGCCTCGATCAAGATTTCTACAATCATATAAAATAATGCTTGGTCTCTTGCCTGCAAATCAGCAATAGATTTACAGGGTTTTGATGATCCGCTTTGCTTCTTCATAATCACCTGACATGGCAACATTCGAGGCTTTGGTTGCAACGCGCGCAACAGCAAAGAAATCGGCAATAAAGGCAAGGCTAAGCATGATACCGGCTTCGATTGATTCGCAAAAACGGCAGGTTGTTTGATAGACAGTGGTTACTGACATTACTCTCTCCAAAGGCCTTTGACGCGCACATGACTCGCCCCGAAAAGGACAAACCCTCTCGACGAACATCAATGCTTCCAAAAACCAGTTATTGTTGAATGTTTTTAAAATGAGTCTGGCTGGTACCAACTCAGCAACGTCGTATTAGGCTCGAAACTGGCAAATGTGAAGAGGGTTTAACCGCGATGTTTTGGCGCACCTTGAAAAGCGGCTTTACTGCCTGATGGCTACTGCCTCAATATCATTATAGGGATTGCCGCCAGCCCATGCTATAAATTGAGACTTAAGGGATGGAGTGGCCACCCGATGCGTGGCATGAAGCCTGCCAGAGATCAAATTGAGGATGGTGCCAATGTTTGGCAAGCTGATTATTTTCGCCATTCTTGGCGTTTCACTTTATTCACTTTTCATTAGGCTGAAAACAGGCATAACCGGCGCGCCGCCACCAGCGCCACAACAAATTATTAAGCGCGGGAAAAAAAGCTGGCTTGGCGATGATGTTCGCATTAGCAAAATCCAAATCATCATTAGCGTGCTAGCCGCCCTATATCTTATCTGGGCGATCATCACGCTGTACCGCTAGCATGCAGAACAGCATTCAAAGCAATAGCAAAACCAGATAGGCAAGTGATGACAGAAAACAAACTATGGTCATTTGCACTGACAATCTACCAGCGTGGTGCTGTTGCACCTGCTTGCCTTGATCTTCAAGAGCAATGCCAGATTGATGTTCCCTTGATGCTATGCGCGGTTTTTGCCTGCCTTCAGGGCAAAGCCATATCGGATGAAGATTTGACGCAGCTTCACAATCTTGCCAGCCCGTGGCAAAGCGATATTGTGCAATCGCTTCGCCGCATTCGCACCCAATTGAAAACCGGCCCAAGCCCAGCACCAAATGCGGTGACTGAAGATCTTCGTAACAAGGTCAAAGCAGCGGAGTTGGCCGCCGAAAAAATCCAGCTTGAAATGATGCAGGCATGGGTCAGTCGGCTTGCCGTCATTGATAGGGTTGATGGCTTGCCAGCATTACCAGTAATCATTGACATAATAACCCGCATCGCGGCTACCAGCAGCAAGGCCAAGATCACCCAGATTCAGCATGATCATATTCGCGTTATTGCCGCCGCCGCATGCCAGATCAAAGATCACAAAGCCGAAATCATTCAGCCTTAGTCAACGCCTGATCCGGTCCAGCGTTTGACCGTTGGCAATTGGATGTCAAGAAGATCAAGCGCGCGACCAACACTTTGGTTCACCACATCATCCAACGTTTGCGGCCGGGCATAAAATCCGGGAACCGGTGGCATGATGATGGCACCACTTTGGGTGGCTTGATCCATCAGCCTGATATGGCCTGCATGAAACGGCGTTTCGCGAAGCATCAGAACAACCCGGCGGCGCTCTTTCAGGCACACATCGGCTGCCCGCGCGGTCAGCTCTTCATTAAAACAATTGGCAATGGCGCTTAGCGTTTTAATCGAACAGGGTGCGACAAGCATGCCATTCGTGTGAAACGATCCTGATGAGATGGCCGCGCCAATATCCTTGTGATTATAGAGATGATCAGCAAGTGCCTTGATCTGATCAGGCTCATAATCGACTTCGGAAAGCGCGGTACGAAATGCCGATGGGGTAATGATAGCATGGGTTTCAACATCATCAACC
>TARA_B110000305_G_scaffold242106_1_pt1 | contig 20061 bp, 16 predicted proteins | sample TARA_B110000305 | Tara Oceans TARA_B110000305 (sample SAMEA4397930) | marine metagenome | biome: Polar Biome; feature: [SRF] surface water layer (ENVO:00010504); material: water (ENVO:00002006), including particulate matter (ENVO:01000060) such as... | depth 5 m | reverse complement strand
GCACCAGAAAGTGCAATGTCTAAAGCGGTCACTGTGCAGCCAGAGGCGGCTCCAGATCAATCGCGCGATGTTCGAGTCGACACGGCCAACGCATCTGGAAGTGTGATTGAGACACCACTAAAAAAGTCGTCTGCGAAAATTGAATTTTTAGACGAGCGCGTCGCCGATCCAAATGAAATGATTGATGAATACGCGGACTTTAATCCTTTGGCAATCGTACGCGAGCTCGGTGAAGCAATTGACCGCCCTACCAATGAATATTCACTTTCCATCACAGATGGTCAAATCGCACTGCTGACCGGAGACGATTACGGTGTAGGTTTTACCGAAGTATTGCCAGAAGTTGATATAAGTATCTGGAGTGAAATTTCCCAAACCTTTCAGTTACCAACTTTGGAGAAAACAAAATATGCAGATTTACATCGAAGACGCCTGACTCATTCCAGTGAATTTTTTACTAATTTCTTACTGAAATCAGATCCCTATATTGCTTATGTATGGGAGCAAGTAAAACTCCGAGGATTGCCGGGAGAAATCGCATTACTTCCCTATGTTGAGTCCGCATACTCCCCCTGGGCAGTCTCCTCGATGGGTGCGGTCGGTATGTGGCAGATCATGCCTGGCACAGCAAAATTCCTGGGCCTTAAGATGGGTCAAACCTGTGATCAACGTAGGGATATCGTGGCCTCTACACGAGCCGCGCTGGATTACTTAGAGACTCTGCATGGTAAATTCGGAGATTGGCTGTTAGCTATCGCAGCTTATAACGCTGGGCCTGGGCGAATCGAGCGTGCAATTTTGCGCAACAAAAAAGCAGGTAAATCCACAGACTTTTGGTCACTCCGTTTGCCACGCGAGACAAGACGCTATATTCCGCGTCTCATGGTAACCCGCGATCTTATTTTAGATGCAGAATCGCTAGATATTGAATTGCCGCCGATAAGATCGGAAATCTTGTTTAAGATATTAACCCTTGAAGCACCTATTGAAGTTTCTCTTGTGCGCGAGTTAAGTGGATTGTCGCTTGAGGAGATTCGAAAATATAATCCCTGTATTCGGTCCTGGATTACTCCTGCACAGAAACCGCACACGCTATCATTACCGAACGATAGTGTTCAGATATTTTCGGATAACTTGGATAGCCTGTTAGTTCGTGACTACGTTCGGACTCGACCCTATAAAGTAAATCCAGGAGATACATTAAGTGAGATTGCAGCGACGACCGGTGCTTCAGTTTCGGAACTTATGATATTAAATGGGCTCAGAAATTCCCGTATCATTACAGGAAAAACAATTCGGGTGCCGAGCACAAGTGAGAATATTAGACATCAGCTTGCGAGCATGGAGTTAGGAAATTCTTTTAACGAAACAATACATTATAAAGTCCGATCCGGCGATTCCCTTTGGAAAATAGCACGTCGATTTAAAACAACTGTTAAAAGTTTGAGAAAATTGAATCAGACGTCAAACCTAATTCGTCCCGGGGAAAGGCTTATAGTTCCGGTTAATTGAGACGATTTTGCTCACTTAAAAATTGATCAATCATTCCTCTGGAAATTGAGGCCTTCGGTGGCAACTTGGGTAAGGCATCAATTGAAAACCATTGCGCATCAACGATTTCGATGCCATCAACGCTGATATCCCCTTTTTTCCATTCGGCTCTATAGCCAAGCATTAACGAATGTTTGAAGGGCCAATTTTGACTCCCTTGATATATTGGGGCATTGATCTCAACGCCGACTTCTTCAAAAATTTCTCGATGGCAAGCATGTTCCGCTGACTCTCCCGCCTCAATAAAACCGGCTAGGGTCGAGTACATTCCTTCGATAAACCGGGGAGATCGACCGAGCAAGATTTCACGTTCTCGGGTAATTAAGATGATAACGCATGGGGAAATACGAGGATAAGAGGCATGTCCGCATCCCTGACATATCAAACCCCGGTCCGATTTGCTTGGGTGGGTTTTATCCCCGCAAGAACCGCAATATCGATGTTCTTGCATAAAATCCATGACCTGCATTGCTGCATTTAATGGAATAAATTCCTCAGAATTCAACCGAATTAAAACTGGTCGAAGTAATTCATATTCGAAATCTGATGAGGGCGTTTCAAGACAAACAAATTTATATAAAATATCATTAATTGTTCCTACGACGTTTTTTCGTCGATCTCGGATCCGTGGATCATTCGGTAAGATTTTTAGGGGAAGTCCAGAAGAATCAACCGCGACTAGACGGTCAGAAGTTACTATGAGACACAAGGTGTTAGGACAGTTGGATTCACCCGGCATCCAGCGAATCGCATGATCACCAAGCCATCTCATTCAATCTCATCCCATCTCGGAGTGGCTCCCTTCTTCCGCATTTCCTCAATAAGAGCGAGGTGATTTTGTTCTTCTATCTGAGTCGGCCTTATGAGAACAGCCGTTCTATTCAGCCCTACCATTTTTTGTATTGGCTCAAACCGAGATCCGTGATTTTTAGTATTAGACTGATTGAACATGCTTGACTGTTCTCTGGTCATCGCTAAATAAACCAGTGTCAGAAGCTCAGCATCCAAAAGTGCTCCGTGGAGGGTCCGCTCAGAAGAATCTATCTTGAAATCTCGACATAAAGCGTCGAGTGAATTTCGTTTTCCTGGACGCTTTTCTCTCGCGAGAGCCAGGGTGTCAATCGCAACTCCGCCCGCCATCAATTCACTCATTTTCGATGCTCCCGGAATTCGAGCAAGTTCTGCATCAAGGAAACCAACATCAAACGGTGCATTGTGAGCAATTACTTCCGCATCCCGCACAAAATCTACAAATTCCTCAAAAACTCCCTCGAAATTAGGCTTATCCCGTAGAAATTCATCAGTAATTCCATGCACTGCGATCGCTTCATCATCAATTTTACGGTCTGGATTAAGATAAACATGAAACGTACGGTCCGTCATCTGACGATTAACCATTTCAACGCAACCAATTTCGATTACTCGGTGCCCATTCTTTGGATCGAGGCCAGTCGTTTCTGTGTCTAAAATGATTTGACGCATGTTTCGACCCCCTGATTAGCGAGTTGATCCGCACGTTCATTACCAGGATGACCTGAGTGGCCCTTGACCCAATGCCATCGGACATTATGCTGCCCTACGATAGCATCTAGTTGTTGCCATAAGTCTTGATTGGCGACAGGTTTTTTGGCTGATGTTTTCCAGCCATTCTTTTTCCAATTGGTGATCCACTTGGTGACTCCGTCTTTAACATAAACCGAGTCCGTGTACAGATCGACTTCGCAGGAACGCTTTAATGCTTGAAGCCCTTCAATAGCAGCTGTTAGTTCCATACGATTATTTGTGGTCTCAGGAGTCCCGCCGAACAGTGTTTTTTCGAGGCCATCATACTCGAGTAAAACGCCCCAACCCCCTGGCCCGGGATTCCCTTTACATGCGCCATCAGTAAAAAGCGTAACAACCTTGGTCACAACTGCATGAAATCCCGTCCAGTGCGTGTCACTAGCGTCTCAATTCGATCTGACACAGTATTAGACAAATCTCGCCCAAAACGCTCGGCGAGGGATTTTTTTTCATGCCATTTGATACTGATCAAGCGACAGGTCTGTGAAAATTCGATCAGAACATCATCAGAGACGGCTAAGCGGTCACACAAACCTTTCTCCAGAGCATCACTTCCATAAAAAATCGACCCATCTGCAAGTTCTTCAAGATTCAGCGAAGGACGACGAACTCGAATCCAGTCCTTAAATAAAATATGGGTTTGCTCAAGGTCTTCTTTAAATTTCTTTCTGCCTTCGGGTGTGTTTTCACCAAGCATGGTGAGTGTTCGTTTATTGTCTCCTGCCGTATGTAGTTCGACGTCAACGTCTCGGTTTTTCAGGAATCGATGAATATTTGGTATCTGTGCAACCACACCGATTGATCCAAGAACAGCGAATGGCGCGGCTATGATTTCTTCGGCGCAAACAGCCATCATGTAGCCGCCACTCGCCGCCACTGTATCGACACAGGCTTTTAGGGGTATCCCTGCATCACGAATTCGTGAAAGCTGAGAGCTTGCGAGGCCATATCCGTGAACCAAGCCCCCTGGAGAGGTTAATTTGATAATAACGACTTCAGGTTTGTTCTCAAGCGAGAGGATCGCAGTCACTTCACGACTTAAACCTTTAACTTGAGATGCCTTGATATCGCCCTTAAATTCCAGAACGACTGCTATCGGCTGTTCATCAGATTGCTTTTCTGGTGTTACTGAGCCCCGGTTTTCACCAGTTAGTATTCCCTTTAACTTTTTCCAGAGTTTGCGATGAAAACCGGTTGAATCGGGATTTTGAGTCTTCAGTAGTAGCTCTAGGTTTTTATGTTCCTTCTCTATTCGTAAGGAAAGATCCGTGACTACAATTCGTCCTTTTTCTTCATCCTCAATCGCAAGCTTCGTTGACACTCCAACAATGACTAAGAGTGCGGCAATGATTGTTATGGTTTTTAAAAGAAAAAGGCCATATTCGGCAAGGAATTCTGTCATGGCCGCACAATCTCTGCTTGCGATGTAATGACTGACCAGTATTCCCTGCCCTCTTGCTCTGTGCGTAGTTGCGTTAATGCAGCTTTTAACTGAGTAATCGAATCATCATCAGGAACTCCAAGAGTGACCGAATCAATTCGAGAGACGATCACTTGCCGATCATTTAATACCTGAAGCTTTACTCCGGGATTTTTGTTACCTGGAGCAGGCACAGCAAATATTGCAGGAATAAACTGGGTTGCAATTTCCTCACTGCCTTCTCGTGTCAATTCATTAAATTCCTTTATCAGGACCGGTTTAATAACATTTTCAGGTATCCCAGGCTTCTGTTCGGTCCAGTGGCCGAGAAGAATCTCTCCATCCGAGACCGCTGCTTCCAAGGCTTTTTTTGTGACGAGGACGTCATTAATAGAAGCTTTCACCGTTTCAAGTGATTGGACTTCAGACGGTTCGTAACTTTTGATTCGGAATGTCATCCAGACATCCGGCTCAACCTCAAACACTTCCGCATTAAGTTCACCTGATCTCAAGTCTTCTGCAAATGCTCGGCGGAGTAATTCCGGTTTGGAAAAAAAGCCTTCTCCTCCAGTACGATCCACTAGTTCGGACAACCGGATGTCCACACCATAGGCCTTCTTTAATTCTTCCAGACTGCCACTAAAAGCAATATTTGAAAATTCTTCGAGTGATTCAGTCAGAAGTCGTCGGGCTTCTGTTTGCTCAAGATCATCGCGAATTATCGGTTCTCGAATTTCAAATGGATCGATTGGCTTAGTACGTGCCTCCAGAACCTCAATTAGATGATAGCCATATTCTGTTTTTACTGGTTCGGACAATGTGTTAAGAGGCAGTGTGTTAAGCGCCACTTCAAATTCAGGTGCAAATGTACCCGATGGTGCAAACCCTAAATCACCACCTGTCTCACGGCTTGCAATGTCATCGGATGCTTCTTTAGCAACGTCTTCGAATGGCTTTCCATTGAGAATCTGTGTGCGGAACTCTTTCGCTCGATCAAGCGCGTCGTCTGCATTTGCAATCAAAACATGTCGTGCGCGACGCTCTGTTTCTTCAGATGCCAGCGAAACTTCCTCATCGTAGGCAGATCGGACTGCGGCATCAGGAATTTTGACGTTGCTTAGAAACTCATTCGTCGAGATAGTGACATACTCCAGCCTGGCTTTTTCAGTCGTTAAGAATCGGGAAGAGTTGTTCGTGTAGTACGCTTCAACTTCTGCGTCAGATACGCTCAGATCAGGAATGTATTTTTCTATATCAATCGTAGCAATAAAACCAGAGCGAGTCTGAAACTGCAATTCAGCGAGACGCTTTGCCTCATTTGGAAAGACCATTGCTGATCCCTCGATTCCACCCTTCAATTGATAAGTAAAAAGATTCCGTTCTAGTTCTTCACGAAATCCCAGACGAGACAAGCCAAGACCTCTCAGTGCCTGATCGTATCTTACTGGATCGAATTGACCATCAGTTCGAAATTGTGGAATCCCAAGAATTGCTTGATCAACTAGCTGATCGGAAACGTCAAAACCAAGATTAAGTGAATAACTTTGCGCAGCCGCATCTTCGATGAGTGCGTTTAGTACACTTTGTTTTAGCAAGTTCTCATTAATCGCTTGTGGGTCTTGCAGGACTTGCATTAGTTGCCTACGTTCTTGCTCCATTTTTTTGTTGAATTGGCGCTCGGTTACTTCGATTCCTCCAACATTAGCAAGCACTGGATCGTCGGGACTTCCTGAGAAAAAATTGATCCCTGTAATTACAAAGGTAATTGCAATCAAGCCAACAATAGTTTTGGCAATGATCCCGGTTGAATTGTCTCGAATATTTTGCAGCATAACTTTCGTTCATAATTTAGGTTCAAAAAAGGGGCCATTGGCCCCTTAACGCGATGGACAGCAAACAAATATTAGTTCACGGCATCCTTCAATGCTTTACCAGCTTTAAAGCCAGGTACTTTGGCAGCTTTGATTTGTATAGTTGCGCCAGTCTGTGGGTTACGACCGGAACGTGCCGCACGGTCTTTCACCTGGAATGTACCAAAGCCAACTAGTGATACGGAATCCCCACCCTTTAGAGCGCCAGTTACGGCTGAAAGAGTAGCATCTAGTGCCTTACCGGCATCAGCCTTGGATAGCCCTGCATCGGTTGCGATTACATCAATCAATTCGGATTTGTTCACTATTCTTACCCCTATCGGTTCTGTCAGAGAATTTAAACGCTATTATCTAGCCAATACTTTGCAACGATCCTTTAAATAACGTCCATGTTTTAAAAAATACCACGTCCTATCTATAAGGTTTATACCAATCGAAACCTTCGGAAACAACAAATTAATGCGGTCTTGGCAGGTTTTTTTCGATCTCTAGTTCAGCCTCTGTACCTTTTGGTACTTCTTTGACCACAAAAGGTTCTGGCGTGTACGACAGAGCAATATCCAATACCTGGTCAATCCATTGGACCGCCTTTATCTCAAGATCCGCCTTGATATTATCAGGTATCTCTTTGAGATCTCTCAAATTTTCTTCCGGAATGATCACCACCTTGATCCCACCTCGATGCGCAGCAAGGAGCTTTTCTTTGAGCCCACCGATCGGTAAAACCTGACCTCGCAAAGTAATTTCACCGGTCATGGCAACGTCTGCTCGAACGGGAACGTTTGCTAGTACCGAGACTAAAGCAGTACACATACCGATCCCGGCACTTGGGCCATCTTTTGGTGTTGCTCCTTCAGGAACATGGATATGTAGATCTGTTTTCTCATGAAAATCGGGATTAATACCCAATGCAATCGCTCGAGCGCGGGCAACAGTCATTGCTGCCTGAATCGATTCCTGCATTACATCGCCTAATGAACCTGTGCGAATAAGCTTTCCCTTGCCTGGCATTGCCGCCGATTCGATCGTAAGTAACTCACCACCCACACTGGTCCAAGCAAGCCCCGTTACTTGTCCAATTCGATCTTCTGTTTCTTTGAGACCATGGGTATACCTGCGCACGCCAGAATAATCTTCAAGGTTTTCAGGCGTCACAATGACCGTTTCTTTGTCATTGCCCCCTATCCTCTTGTGTCCAGATTCGATTCTTTGTCGAACAACTTTCCGAGAGAGTTTAGCGATCTGTCGGTCCAATCCGCGAACTCCAGCTTCCCTCGTATAGTACCTAATTATATCCGTCAGAGACTGATCGGGTAATTCGAGTTCTGTAGGCCCCAATCCATTATTTTTGATCTGTTTTGGTACGAGATACTTCTTGGCGATATTAAGCTTTTCATCTTCCGTGTAGCCTGGTATCCGAATGATTTCCATGCGATCGAGTAACGCCGCTGGCATGTTCATCGAGTTCGAAGTACAGACAAACATGACTTCACTGAGATCGAAATCTACTTCAAGGTAGTGATCGTTAAAAGTATGATTTTGCTCAGGGTCTAATACTTCGAGTAGCGCTGACGCAGGATCTCCACGATGATCCATTCCCATTTTATCAATTTCGTCGAGTAAAAACAGAGGGTTTTTAACCCCGGCTCTAGACATTTTCTGGATAATTTTCCCGGGCATTGAACCGATATAGGTCCGTCTATGACCTCGAATCTCGGACTCGTCACGGACGCCGCCCAAGGCCATGCGTATGAATTCCCGGTTTGTCGCACGAGCAATGGATTCGCCAAGCGAGGTCTTGCCGACACCTGGAGGGCCAACCAGGCACAGCACAGGGCTCTTTGACTTCTTTACGCGCATCTGCACTGCCAGATATTCAAGAATTCGCTCTTTGACTTCTTCTAATCCAAAATGATCAGCCTCAAGAATATCTCGTGCCTTGATGAGGTCGTGTCTGACACGTGAACGCTTTGTCCAGGGACAACCGAGCACCCAATCCAGATATGCGCGAACTACCGTTGCCTCCGCTGACATTGGCGACATCATCTTGAGCTTTTGCAATTCGTTTTGAGTTTTCTCTTTGGCTTCTTTGGACAGGCCCGACTCATCTATCCGAGACTGCAATCCATCAAGCTCATTTGGCGTCTCATCTAAGTCATTCATTTCCTTCTGAATCGCTTTCATTTGCTCGTTCAGATAGTACTCGCGTTGACTTTTTTCCATCTGATCTTTTACGCGACTACGAATTCGCTTCTCGACCTGTAAAAGATCGAGCTCAGATTCCATTAATGCTACCAAATATTCGAGACGTTCTTTTACGTCCTCATAAGCTAGAAGTGCCTGCTTTTCTTTTAATGGAAGTGTTAGGTGTGCGGCCATGGTATCGCAAAGGCGGCCAGGCTCTTCAATGCTTTGTAGGGATGCCAATACTTCGGCTGGAATTTTTTTAGATGCTTTGACGTACTTATCAAACTGATCCATCAGAACACGAATCAGTGCCACTTGATGATGTTCTTTTAAGGGAATCGATTCAACAACTTCAGCTTCTGCGCGGTAATATTCAGCTTCTAGATCAAAGCTATGAATTTTAGCTCGCTGCCCACCTTCGATTAGCACCTTCACGGTTCCATCAGGTAGTTTTAAAAGCTGCAATATAGTCGCTACAGTTCCTATGCCATAAAGCTCTGAAGCACGAGGCTCGTCCTCACCCGCCACCCTCTGGGCGACAAGCAAAATTTCTTTTCCACCATCCATTGCACTTTGCAATGCTTTGATAGATTTCTCACGCCCAACAAATAATGGCAGCACCATATGAGGGTAAACAACTACATCCCGCAGTGGGAGTAATGGGAGGGCCAACTGGTGGGTACTCATTGTACTTCCCCTTACTTAATCGACTGCGTTAGCCGAGCGTTTTTCTTTTGACTTGCCCGCGTAGATTTTAAGCGGCTCACTGTCACCTGTAACAACGCCTTCATCAATTACTATTTTGGAGACGTCGTTGTCTGAAGGAATTTCAAACATGGGGTTTAAAAGTATTGATTCAAGGATGGAACGCAGACCACGAGCGCCGGTTTTACGGTTCATCGCTTTTTTCGCCACGGCCCGCAGTGCGTCAGTCCTGACGTCCAGTTCCACACCTTCCATTCCGAACAGCTCACGGTATTGTTTTATCAACGCATTTTTGGGTTCTGATAGAATTTTTATCAGTGCCTCTTCGTCAAGTTCGGTCAGGGTTGCGATCACTGGCAATCGACCAACAAATTCAGGAATCAAGCCATATTTTACTAAATCCTCTGGTTCCACATCCGCAAATGTTTCACCGATTGATTTAGTCTCATCTTTGGAGCGAACTTCGGCACCGAATCCGATACCACCTTTCTCACTGCGATCACGAATTACTTTGTCTAAACCTGAGAATGCACCACCACAAATAAATAGTATGTTTGAGGTGTCAACTTGCAAAAATTCCTGCTGAGGATGCTTTCGCCCGCCTTGGGGCGGCACCGATGCTACGGTACCTTCGATCAACTTTAAAAGCGCTTGTTGAACGCCTTCACCTGATACATCACGGGTAATCGATGGATTGTCAGATTTGCGAGAAATCTTATCAATTTCATCTATGTAAATAATGCCTTTCTGTGCTTTATCCACGTCATAGTCACACTTTTGAAGCAGCTTTTGGATGATGTTTTCAACATCCTCCCCCACATATCCAGCCTCAGTTAATGTAGTGGCATCGGCCATGGTGAACGGCACATTTAATAGCCGAGCTAACGTTTCAGCAAGGAGTGTTTTTCCAGATCCTGTCGGCCCAATTAGTAAGATATTAGACTTTCCGAGCTCAACTTCCCGTTCTGTTTTTTCACTGTATCGAAGTCGCTTGTAATGATTGTACACAGCAACCGCCAAAACGCGTTTTGCGCGCTCTTGACCAATTACGTAATCATCGAGCGTGGTCTTGATAACCTGTGGGACTGGAAGGCTGTCTCCGGTACCCCCGTCTTCAGACCCCTTAATCTCTTCTCGAATAATATCAATGCAAAGGTCAACACACTCATCACATATGAAAACACTTGGCCCAGCGATTAATTTGCGGACCTCGTGCTGACTTTTCCCGCAAAACGAGCAATACAAAACCTTGCCGTTTTTATCTGATGATTTATCTGTTGAATCCGTCATGGCTACCCTCGTCTATGCGTCAACATTTCTAAGTCAACTCTGGAAAATCAAGATGCCTTGCTTGAATCTGATCGATGAGCCAGAACTTCATCGATTAAGCCGTATTTTTTTGCTTCTTCTGAATCCATGAATCGGTCGCGATCAGTATCTTTTGATATATTTTTCATTGTTTGCCCAGTGTGGTGTGCAAGTAGCGAGTTTAGTTTCTCGCGAATTTTCAGGATCTCACGGGCATGAATATCAATGTCAGATGCTTGTCCAGAAAAGCCACCAAGCGGTTGATGAATCATCATACGAGAATTCGGCAAAGCGAACCGCTTCCCTTTTGCACCACCGGTCAGCAGAAAAGCACCCATGCTACACGCCTGTCCTATGCACAATGTCGAGACATCAGGCTTGATGAATTGCATGGTGTCATAGATCGACATTCCCGCAGTCACTGATCCACCAGGCGAGTTAATATACAAATGGATATCTTTGTCTGGATTTTCTGATTCTAAGAAGAGAAGCTGAGCCACTATAAGGTTCGCCATATGATCCTCGACCTGGCCAACCATAAAAATCACGCGCTCCTTTAGAAGACGTGAATAGATGTCATACGCGCGCTCTCCACGGGAGCTTTGCTCTACAACAACTGGCACCAAACCTGTCATACGAATTTCCTTCTAATTAACTTTGACGATTTTTCATTACGTCACTGTAAGACATATCAATAGGCTTTAAACTTGCCTTTTCAAGCAATTTTTCTGCGACCTGTTCTTCGACAGCAAGGGCCCCGATCTGTCTAAGATTATCTTCATTGGAATAATAGAAATTCACAACTTCATCCGGATCATCGTACGCAGAGGCCATTTCATCAATCAAACTCTTGATTCGCGCATCTTCAGGCTTCAATTCGAGTGCCTTGACTGTGGCCCCCAGTAATACACCAAGACGAACTCTGCGTTCGGCTTGTTCAGTGAAGAGTTCATCAGGTAACTGATTAACATCAAACTGTTGGCCACCACCAAAGCGCTCAGCGGCCTGTTTTTTCAATGTCTGAACCTCAGCAGTAATTGCTGAGGTTGGGACTGGAGTTTCTCCGTTGGCCTCTACAAGTGCATCAAACACTTTTGTTTTATTCATATTTTTCAGGGCTGATGAAAGTTCTCTTTCCATTTGTTTTTTTAAGTCAGCTTTAAAGTCTTCTTCGGTACCAGATTCGATACCAAAAGATTTTATAAATGCTTCATCAATCTTTGGAAGATCGCCCCGCTCAAGTTTAGTGACATCAATTTTGAAGACGGCAGGCTTCGCTTTGAGATTCTCGGCATGATAGTCCTCAGGAAAGACCACCTCGACATCACGAGAGTCGCCTTTCTTCATTCCTAAAATACCATCTTCAAATCCTGGGATCATTGAACCAGAGCCAAGGCCTAAAACGTGATCGTTACCCTTGCCGCCTTCAAAAACTTCGCCATCTACAAACCCTTCAAAGTTGATCGTGACACGATCCCCTTTTTTTGCCTGCACTTTTGGAGATTCCTTCCATTCTTTTTTCTGGTCACGGAGTGTGGCGATCATCTCTTTAATGTCAGCCGCTGCGATCTTGGATTGGATTTGTTCAATTTCCACACCATCAAGCCCGGCAGGCTCAATCTCCGGAAAGACTTCGAACGTTGCCTTGAACGAAAAATCACTACCCGCTTCATAGACCACATCTTCGATCTTTGGCTGGCCGATGGGCCTGACATCATGCTCACTTAAAGCTTGACCCAGCGCCTTTTCCATCAGATCGGACGCAATTTCTTGCCGAATTGCTTGACCATAACGCTGTTTAACTACAGACGCCGGAACCTTACCCGGACGAAATCCATCAATCTTGACGCGTTGAGCAGCTTCTTTGAGCTTGATTTCAAACTCAGCCTCAACATCAGAACTAGGGACAGTAATAACAAATTGACGCTCAAGAGCGCTTGGTGATTCCAGGACAGCCTGCATTCAGTAACCTCAAATTCGATACTTTAGAAAATAAACGCGTAAGGATACTGTTTTCAATCGGAACCGTACAGTGATGGTGCGGATGGAGGGACTTGAACCCACACGCCTCGCGGCACCAGAACCTAAATCTGGCGTGTCTACCAATTTCACCACATCCGCAACAGAACGCAGAACGCGTTATGAAGCGCCGAATACTGAAGTATTTAGAACGAAAATTCAAGCATCGTTATCGATCAATTCTTTTTTTCGTTTTTATCGCCGGCTAATTCGATTTACCTCGGCAATAGCTCGATTTACTGAGTCCTGATAAAGCCCACCCCGGAGATCATTTAAACGTTGCAGTCGACCAATTGCTCGTTTGCTCGCACCTAATTGTTGAATTTTTGCTTGAGCGATCGCGGCTTCGGCAAAGGCAGAGGCCGCCTCCTCCTCTCGTCCAACCGCCTCGAGCATCAGGCCGTACTGATATCCAAGTGCAGCATGAGAGACTCGATTATAAAGGGAGCGAATGATCTGAATCGCCTTGTCCCGCGCTCCTTCGTCCCACAATCTCAAGGCGTCCACAAAGCTCGACTGCTTCTCTTTTTTAACCTCCGCAGTTTCCAAAAAAGCAGATTTCTTGGGATCTCCGTTAGGAGGTACGAACGCGGAGACCGTTTTCTCTGGAAGGTTTAATAAAAGCCGTCTAACCGCTATAAAAATACCATTCAATTTATTGTCATCTGAAGCATTTTGAGCGGAAGAAAACACAGCAAGGCCCGCCGAAATCGGATCAAGTGGGAAAGATCCACCGTTTTCAGTAAAGCGATATTTTGCTGTCCAAAGCTCCTCATCGTTTTCAGTCAGGATTCTTGCGCCAACATTAATAATCAATCGAGAGGCAACAATAAATTCTTTTATTTCATATTCTTGGATGCTTAACTGAATCCTGAATTTACATTCCGAATTGACCAGATATTTGAGTGGCGCGAGGTGTGCAACAAGGGCACGTTGAAATGCCGCTCTCTCTTGAGGACTCAGTTCAATCCCCGAATTCATCATTAGATCTTCAACGCGAAGGCACTGAACTGCGCCAAGCCCCTCGCCGTTAACATCAGGAAAAACCTTCCCCTTCGCTGTATCAAAAGGAATAACTTTTTGGTCTTTTAAAACTTTACTGTCGCCACATCCGAACAGAGTATTCAAGACAACGACTACTGTAAGTAGTTTTGCTATTTTACCAAATTGAAAATTCATGAGGATGTTTGCTCGGATAAAGAGAGGTCTTAACTATTTTACACTTTAGTAGTGGATCGCGTGGGATTTTATAGCAAATATTAAGTCGAGTGGAACATGTGATTAATAGAATGAAGACCGAGGCGCTATGAGAGCCCAGCAGACAAAACTCAGCGAATCTATCAACAAATTCCTAGCAGTCTGGATTAGTGATTTCGAATATTCTGTTTGGCTTGGTTATTTGCACAGGCAGTACTTTTGACGAAACCGTCGCGAGAGGACTATTGAAAAAATTACGGTGAGAAATTATTTACGTACTCATTGGCAAAGTAAGCGAAGTAGTCAGGAGAGCGGAGAAAAACAAAATGCATAAAGCCAGTCCCATCTCAAAATTCACGGAAGACTGAAGTCTTTTTGCCCCGACAACTGGGTTTTCGATAAGTAAGGGTACAAACCTAAACTTATTCAAAGCCCCTAAAGATAATAAGGCAGAAACAGTTACGAGCTTCACCAAAAGCACATTGCCGTAGGTTGTATTGATCAGATCAGAAAAACTTCCCAGCAGATTGTAAGCAAATACAAGACCTGAAATCACCAAAGCCCCAATATATCTTGTTGCTAACACACCAAAACGATGCGCGATAAAGGATAGGTTTTCATTATCATTTGATAGGCACATCCAACGGAAGGGCATCAAAGAGCCAAGCCAGTAAGCGATGCCAGCCAAATGAATTAGCAGTAGGCTTTGTGTAACAAGACCTTCTCTAGTGGAATGACCGACCATCACAAACGACGATAAAACCAGTGCCAAACCAAAAAGAGATCCAACAAGACCTGATTGAGAGGAACTTTTGCTTGTGATTATTACTATCAGAAACCCGAGTAATGTGATCAATGATGCGAGACCAGCTTTAGAATCCAATGCAAGCTGCAGCATGACTATGTCAAGAGCGCTCACGAGATCACCCCCCATATTTCCAGCAACTGAGAGAAAAATGCTGAGTGAAGCCACTACGCCCAAGATTGCGCTTTTCTTGATCAAGCTCTGACAATAACGTACTCCAGTTGGCGACTGATTTTTACCAAAATGAAGAATAAATAAAATTGTTCCAACTGCACCAAGCGATGATAGGTAGAGCAAAACCCTCAAAAAAGGGATTATAAAACTCCAAATATCCATGCTAGTTGCCGGTCACCTTAAAAGAAAAATCACCTTTAATGACATGCCCGTCTTCTCCCATCGCACGCCATGCGACAGCATAGTTTCCAATGGTCAATTGCGGCAATGCAATAGCATGTGTCTCAGCAACCTTCATGAGAAAGTCCTTGCCGAGAGAAACCTCATCACCCTCACTACCACCAAATAAATTCCCCAAAAGTGAGCCATTGCTGTTGGCGTTAAGTTTAAGCATTTCCACTTTGATGAGTTTTGCTGGTGATTTGAACACCATTTCTATCTGTGGCGGTGTTTGATCCAAAGAAGCGCCATCTTCCGGCGATAAAGATGCCAATGGTGAATGTGCCGAAGCCGAAATTGGCAGCATCAGCATCAGCAACAGAAAAACAAAAAAGTGTTTAAACATTAAGTTCTCGATTTATTTGGAATTTGCTAGTGCATTGATTTACTCATCATAAAAACAAAAACCACGATAGTTTTATGAGTAACCTAGCTTCAAAAATAAAAATTACACCATTTTATGGTAAACGCTATCTATTTTTATTAGACCTCTAAATCTTTTCAAGCTTTGTGTGCAAGTTCAGTAAAAGATTAGAGACGACAAACATAAGTGATCAACTCTTTTGGGCTAGAAAGCCACCTAATCTTTAGTGATATTTGCTGTGAACACGAGAAAATTTTTGCCGAATAAGTAAGAGCATTATAAAACCAATCCAGTTTTCTCGCGCGCAGACGCAATTTCAGTAATACTGAAAGTGCTCAGGACGACGACAACGACATGGAATGGTCTGAACACGGGACGTTTATTCGCTTCATCAAGTAATTAAGTCACCATGGTATCGAAAAAAAGCCGTCGCCGTGATCCTTTGGTGATCAGGACCCCTGAAGGTTTGTATTGCCCCAAGGCGCGCGCGCATATTGATCCCTGGCGGCCAGTCGATTGTGCATTAATCACCCATGCCCATGCTGATCATGCGCGCGCGGGGTCGAAGGACTATCACTGTGCGCTTGGTGGCGAAGGGTTACTCAAGCAGCGACTTGGTGACCAGCAGATCACAACTCATGCCTACGGCGAGTCGTTCACGCGTGGGGAAGTTCAAATCAGCTTCCATCCCGCCGGCCATGTTCTTGGATCAGCGCAAATCCGTCTTGATGATAGTGATTCGGTGTGGGTCATTACTGGTGACTACAAACGAGATCCCGATCCAACTTGCAAAGCCTTCGAGCCCGTTACCTGTGACGTTTTAATCACCGAGGCGACCTTCGCACTTCCTATCTATCGCTGGCCATCCATAGACCAGACGATGGACCAGTTATTCGCTTGGTGGGATCATCATGTCCGTCATCAGCGTACCCCTGTTCTTCTCTGCTACTCGTTAGGCAAAGCCCAACGCATGATGGCGGAGATTCAGCGTCGCTCAGACCGCTCGGTAAAAGTCCATGGGGCAGTCGCAACCTTAAATCGTGTCTATGAGCAAGAAGGTGTCAAACTCTGCCCGTGGGAGCGCACAAGCGAGACCAATAAGAGCGTCTCAAGCGATCTCGTTATTGCCCCACCACAGGTGGCGGGATCCTCGTTTTTAAAACGATTTCATCCGACAGAGTTGGCAATGGCTTCCGGTTGGATGCAAGTCCGTGGCGTTCGGCGGCGCGCATCAATTCATCAAGGGTTCGTAGTGAGCGATCATGCCGATTGGAATGGCCTCATCCAGACAGTTCAGGACAGCCAAGCGACCCAGGTGTACGCAACGCATGGCGAAACCCGAGTGTTAACACGGTATCTCAACGAGCACCTCGGCATTTTAGCAGAGCGTTTGGAAACCGCATTTGGAATTGAAGAAGGCATCGATCAATGAATTTTGTCGGCTTGTTTCAAGCGCTGGATACCAGTCAGTCGACCAACGCAAAACGGAACGCTTTGATTGAATTTATTCGTCATGCCGATGTGCTTGAAAGTGCAATCGCAGTTGAGGCACTCACTAGTCAACTGGGGAAAAAACGACTCAAACCCAGTCTCTTAAAGTACACGGCCAATCAAGCGTTTATCAAGACAACCTGGCTGTTTGAGGAGTGTTACGCAACCGTCGGTGATCTGTCAGAAACGCTTGCCATCTTGTTTGCCAATCCGCAGGCGAAACCGCAAACCAAAGATCCAATTCTCAAGCAATGGATTGATCGACAGACAGCGCTCGCAGGCCTCAAACCAGAGGTTTTTGCCGATGCACTACTCGCGCAACTAGATCAGTTTTCAAAGGATGAGGCGTTTTTATTTCTCAAACTGTCATCCGGTGGCTTTCGGGTAGGCGTCAGCAAAGGCCTGGTGCATGAAGCAATTGCACGCGCTATCGATATGGACCGGGCAGTCATTGAAGAACGATTGATGGGACCGTTCGTCGCTGACCGCGATTGGTTAAAACGACTGCAAGAACCAGTTACACAAAACGAACTAGATGCCAGACCTTTGCCATTTTTGCTAGCCAATCCAATCACAGTGCAGGAGATCGCATCACTTAATCCGCAAGACATGCTGGTTGAATACAAATGGGATGGCATCCGAGCACAATTGATTAAAACCGATCAAACCATCCGTCTGTGGTCTCGAGGTGATCACGACATTACTGAGCAATTCCCCGACATCGTCGACAGTGCGATCACCCTTCCTTCACTCATCATCCTCGATGGCGAAATTCTCGCTGGAACACCTGGCCAATTGCAGAGCTTTAATCAACTTCAGACCCGTTTGAACCGCAAACGTATTACACAAACACTGCTCAAAACAAACCCTGCTTTCTTCAAATGCTATGATCTCTTACGCTTTCAAGGCGAAGACATGCGGGATCAACCACTGGCTGCACGCAAAGCAGTGCTCCAAACCATCGCGTTCCACCAAAGTCCTGTGCTGTCACCACAACGCGTTGAGGAGATTTCAGCGATGAGAGAGGCGGCACGCGACATTGGTGCTGAAGGCGTCATGATCAAGAATCGACAGAGCACCTACGGATCTGGACGGAAAGCTGGTTATTGGTGGAAATGGAAACTGGAGCCCATGACTGCCGATTGCATCTTAATCTATGCGCAAGCAGGCCATGGGCGTCGAGCGAACCTGCATAGCGACTACACACTCGCGTGCTGGAATGATCAGGGTGAATTGGTCCCTGTTGCGAAGGCGTATTCGGGTTTGACCGATGTTGAGCTGAAAGCCATGGATCAATGGATCAGAAAACATACTATCCAGAAATTCGGGCCCGTACGGCAAGTCGAGCCATTGCAGGTCTTTGAAATTGGATTCGAGGGCATTGCAGTCTCCACCCGACATAAAAGTGGAGTCGCACTTCGGTTTCCACGGATTTTACGCTGGCGGCAGGATGTTGGACCCAAGGACGCAGACGAATTGACACATTTTCACGCACTCATGACGAACTACCATGTCCTTTGATCGTCTCCATGCCTACTTTCGCAGGAAAGGATTTGAACCCTTTAGCTTTCAATTACTTGCATGGGAACGAACAGCCCACCGAGTCCATCAGTTGATCCAATGCCCAACAGGGTCTGGGAAAACACTCGCGGCAACCGGCGCCATGATCGAAAAACTGCTGGCAAATCCCCAAACACAGGGAATTCGACTTTTATATGTCACACCACTCCGAGCGATGACAAAAGATCTTGAACTGGCGCTGAAAGATCCATTGATCGACAGCGAAGTGCGGGTACTCTCACGAAACGGCGATACATCAGCCAAAGATCGAGCGAGCCTGTTTCGAAAACCTCCACAGATTTTGATGACGACCCCCGAATCGTTGTCGGTCATTTTGTCTTCACCCAAATCTCAGGCGCTATTTGCCTCCTTGGAATCGGTCGTCGTCGATGAGTGGCACGATCTCATGGCATCCAAACGCGGCGTGCAAATGAGCTTGTGTTTGCAACGTCTCATGCGCTTAAGTTCTGATGTCACGATAACAGGCGTCTCCGCCACCCTGAAAAACCCAGAATCTGCACTTCGTGTGCTCTTGCCTGTGGGCGTCGACGGTGAACTGACTCAAGCCGATATCGATCGCGTTGTCACTCTAAGTATTTCTGAATCTGACGAAAATGATCGACTACCCTGGGCTGGGCATCTTGGATTAAGCCTCCTAAAACCGGTCAGTCAAAAGCTGTTGAAGGGTCAAACTACACTGCTATTTACCAACACTCGCAACCACGCGGAGCAATGGTTTCAGGCGCTCAGCATTGTTCGTATGGATTTGTCCATCGCGCTTCATCACGGATCGCTCTCCTCAGAGTCCAGACAATTGGTAGAAGCACAGCTGAAAACCGGCGAAATTGATTGCGTAGTCGCCACCAGCTCGTTGGATCTGGGTGTCGATTTCCAGGCTGTTGAACGCATCATCCAAGTGGGCTCACCACGTTCGGTCAGTCGTCTCATCCAGCGAGCTGGCCGAGCAAGCCATCGACCAGGAGCAGGCACGGACGTTTTACTGGTTCCAACCAACAGGCTGCATCTTAACGAATATGCCGCCCTTGCCGACGCCTTAGACGAACAGTCCTTAGAACCCATTCGCCCACCCGAACACTGTCTCGATGTGCTGATCCAACATCTGGTCACACTGGCCTTACAAGCACCATGGCATCCTGAGGCGATGTTCACTGAGATTCGGGCATCCTGGGCTTATCGACATCTCTCTCAGGATACCTTTAATCGATTACTCACAGTGCTTGTCAAAGGCTCTGAGTCGCTTAGAGAATATCCCGAGTACCGGCGTCTTGAACAACGCGATGATGGCTATTTCTTATTGGTGTCTCAACAGATAGCCAGACGCCATCGGATGAGTATCGGCACCATCGTCTCGCATGCCCATGTACGCGTCAAAATGCGCCGAGGGGGTAGCCTTGGCGAAGTGGAAGAGTCCTTTGCTGGACGACTGAGGCCTGGTGATATCTTCCGCTTCTCAGGCAAACGGCTGGAAATGCTACGATTCGCTGATGGCGAACTCATCGTCAAACCAGCCGGGCGCGGAAACTTCAGTGAAATCCCTCGATGGACCGGAGGACGATTACCCTTATCAGAAACCTTGGCCACCCACGTTGCAGCTGATTTCCAACGA